>Ga0302324_100006878_pt1 | contig 24345 bp, 22 predicted proteins | sample Palsa_T0_1_FD_201949 | JGI IMG/M metagenome (GOLD analysis project Ga0302324, IMG submission 201949) | Peat permafrost microbial communities from Stordalen Mire near Abisko, Sweden - Palsa_T0_1 | ecosystem: Environmental > Terrestrial > Soil > Palsa > Peat permafrost | place: Sweden: Abisko... | reverse complement strand
GAGTCATTCTCGTGCGGGGGACGGTGCAGGGGGTGGGGTTTCGGCCATTTGTTTATGGGGTGGCGAGGGAACTGGGGTTGGGGGGATTTGTCAGGAACCAGGTGAGTGGGGTGAGCATCGAAATCGAGGGGGAAACGGGGGCGATTGAATCGTTCATATCGCTGTTGAAATCGCGGTTGCCGGCGCTGGCTCAGATTGATGAGATTTCGTGGAGCGCGGGGGAAGTGAGGGGGGAGAAGAGCTTTCGGATTGAGGCGAGCGATCTGGGGGCGGCGGGGCAGATCGTGATTGCGCCGGATGCGGCGACGTGTGAGGATTGTTTGCGGGAGCTGTTTGATGCGGGGGATCGGCGATATCGGTATCCATTTTTGAACTGCACGAATTGCGGGCCGCGGCTGACGATCGTGACGGGGGCGCCGTATGACCGGGGGCGCACGACGATGGCGAAGTTTGAGATGTGCGCGGCTTGCCGGGCGGAGTATGAAGACCCGGCGAATCGGCGGTTTCACGCGCAGCCGACGGCCTGCCCGGTGTGTGGGCCGCGGCTTTTGGCGATGGATGGCCAAGGGAAGGCGATTGAAGTTGGCGATGCGGTGCGGTGGTTCGCGGAGGCGATTCTTTCGGGAAAGATCGGGGCGATGAAGGGGCTGGGGGGATATCACCTGATTTGTGATGCGGAAGATGCCGGGGCGGTGGGGGAATTGCGCCGGCGCAAGCATCGATATGAGAAGCCGTTTGCGGTGATGGTTTCGGATGCGGCGGCGGCGCGGGAGTTGTGCGAAATCGACGCGGCGGAGGAGGAACTGCTGGTTTCGCGGCGGCGGCCGATCGTGCTGCTGCGGAAGAGATCGAATGTGAGGGTCGCGGAGGCGGTGGCGCCGGGGAATCCGATGCTGGGGGTGATGCTGCCGTATACGCCGCTGCATCATCTGCTGATGAGGGAGACGGGGGGCAGGGCACTGGTGATGACGAGCGGAAACCGGTCGGATGAGCCGATTGTGATTGATGAATCGGAGGCGGTGGAGGTGCTGCGGGGGGTATGCGATTTATATTTGGCGCACGATCGGCCGATTCACGTGCGGTGTGATGATTCGGTGACTCGAGTGGTGGGCGGGATGGAATCGCCGATCCGGCGATCGCGGGGATATGCGCCGCAGCCGATTGCACTGCCGGTGGAGTGTGCGGCGCCGATATTGGCGGTGGGCGGGCAGCTCAAGGGGGCGTTTGCGCTGGGAAGGGGGAAGCGGGCGATTTTGAGCCACCACATGGGGGATCTGGATCATTTCAAGGCATTCAGTGCTTTTGTGAAGGATGTTGCGCTGTATGAGAGGCTGTTTGATTTTAAGCCGGGATTGATCGTTCACGATCTGCATCCGGATTATTCGTCGACGCGCTATGCGCTGGGGCGGGGGATCGAGTGTCTTGGAGTGCAGCACCATCACGCACACATGGCAAGCTGCATGGCCGAGCATGGGTTAATCGGGCCGGTGATCGGGGTTTCGTTTGATGGGACGGGATACGGGCTGGACGGAGCGATCTGGGGAGGGGAATTCATGGTGGGGGATTTCAGGGACTTTAAACGGGTGGGGCGTTTTCGCTACGTCGCGATGCCGGGCGGCGAAAAAGCGGTGCGCGAGCCGTGGCGGATGGCGGTGGCGCATCTGATGGACGCGGGTACGGAGTGCGGTGGATTTACGGCTCGGATGGATCCCCATGCGGTGCATATGCTGGAAACGATGATTCGGCGGAAGTTTAACTCGCCCATGACTTCCAGCGTGGGGCGATTGTTCGACGCGGTGGCGTCGGTGATCGGGGCGGCGGACCGGGTGAGCTACGAGGGGCAGGCGGCGATTCGGCTGGAAGAACTGGGGAGCATGACCGCGGAGTCGGGATCGTATCCGGTGGAAATCAGCGTGGAACCGGACGGCACCTGGGTGGTGGATACAAGGCCAATTATTTTGTCGGTTGCATCTGAAGCGAACGCGGGTGTAGAAAAAGAAATAATATCGCACAGGTTTCACGCGACGATGTGTAAGATAGTTTTGGAGATGTGCTTGAAAATCTTTGAGGCCACAAAAATTCGCGAAGTGGTTTTGAGCGGGGGGAGTTTCATGAACCAGTTGATGACGATGGGGGTGTGCGATGAACTGGGCCGCGGAGGGTTTGCTGTGCACCGGCATCGGCTGGTGCCGCCGAACGATGGCGGATTGTGTCTCGGTCAGTTGATGATTGCGGCAAGCAAAACCGCAAAGTAATCCCGGGCGATGAGCCTGGGCATTTAATCTGGAGGCATGCATGTGCCTGGGCATTCCTGGGAAAGTCGTCAAGACTTTTCAAGAGCACGATGTTCTGATGGGGAAGGTCGATTTCAGCGGGGTGGTCAAACAAGTCTGTCTGGAGCATGTTCCGCAAGTCAAAATTGGGCAATACGTTTTAGTTCACGTGGGTTTTGCGCTCTCGCAGATCGACGAGGCGGAGGCGCAGCGCGTGTTCGATTTTCTCAAGGGGATGAACCAGTTAGATGAGCTGGAGGCGCAGGAGACGGAGCCGGCGGATTTACCACCGCCGGGCGCGGAAACGTTGGCGGCGAGAGATGGGCCGTAATGAAATGTCCGGATGAATCAGATGAAATATCTGGATGAATATCGCGATGGTGATGCGGCGGAGAAGCTGGCGGCGGCGATCCGGCAGACGGTGACGCGGCCGTGGACGTTGATGGAAGTGTGCGGCGGCCAGACGCACACCATCGTGAAATACGGGGTGGATGAGGTTCTTCCCAAGGGGCTGGAACTGGTGCACGGGCCGGGGTGCCCGGTTTGCGTGACCTCGCTGGAGATGATCGATCGGGCGCATGCCGTCGCGTCGCGGCCGGGGGTGATTTTCTGCTCGTTCGGCGACATGCTGCGGGTGCCGGGATCGAAGGGTGATCTTCTTCAATTGAAATCGCAGGGGGCGGACGTGCGGATTGTGTATTCGCCGCTGGATGCGGTAACGCTGGCGGCGGCGAACCCACAGAAGAAGGTGGTGTTTTTCGCGATTGGTTTCGAGACGACGGCCCCGCCGAATGCGATGGCGGTGTGGATGGCGAAAAAGCGCAAACTGAAGAATTTCAGCGTGCTGGTGTCGCACGTGCTGGTGCCGCCGGCGATGACGGCGATTTTGTCGTCGCCGGGCAATAGAGTGCAGGGATTTCTGGGGCCGGGGCATGTGTGCACGGTGATGGGATACGAGGAATATTTCCCGCTGGCGGAGCAATTTCACGTGCCGATTGTCATCACGGGTTTTGAACCGGTGGACATGCTGCAGGGGATTTTGATGACGGTGAGCCAACTGGAGGCGGGGAAGGCGACGGTGGAGAACCAGTACAGCCGGGCGGTGAAGCGGGAAGGGAACCTGGCCTCACGGAAATTGATTGAAGAGGTGTTTGAAGTGTGCGACCGGAAATGGCGCGGAGTGGGGTCGATCCCGCAGAGCGGATATCGGCTGCGGGCGGAATATGCGGAGCATGATGCGGAGTTGATTTTCGAGGTAGATGATATTCAGACGCAGGAATCGGGGGAGTGCATCAGCGGAGATGTGCTGCGGGGGATCAAGAAGCCGCACGATTGTCCGGCGTTTGGGAAGACGTGCACGCCGCAAACACCGCTGGGGGCGACGATGGTCTCATCCGAAGGGGCGTGCGCCGCGTACTACGCCTATGGCCGGCACCTCGCCAGCCGGGCGGGACGGAAGGAGCAGCTCGTGCAGGTAGGAGGCGGCAAGTGAGCGCTCGATTGCAGGACATGGCGCTGGAGATGCTCGGGTCTTGCCCGGTGCCCAAGTCAAATTACCAGAATATTCTGCTCGGTCATGGCAGCGGGGGCTCGCTGACGGCGGAACTGATCAAAAGCATCTTCGTACCGGGGTTCAACAACTCGATTTTGTCGGCGATGGAAGACCAGGCGACGGTGGAAGTGGGGGGAAACCACAACGGACACAAGGCGGCAAGGATCGCGTTCACGACGGATTCGTTCGTGGTGAAACCGCTATTTTTCCCGGGCGGGGATATCGGGACGCTGGCGGTGCATGGAACGGTCAACGATCTGGCGATGGGCGGGGCGAAGCCGTTGTTTTTGTCGGCGGCGTTTATCCTGGAGGAAGGCCTGGCGGTGGCGGACTTGAAGCGAATCGTCGCGTCGATGCGGGGCGCGTGCGACGAGGCGGGGGTGACGCTGGTGACGGGGGACACGAAAGTGGTGGACCGGGGCAAGGGGGACCAGGTGTTTATTACCACCTCGGGGATTGGTCTGGTGCCGGAGGGGCGGGCGCTGTCGATACGCAACGCGCGGCCGGGGGATAAGGTGATTGTTTCGGGAACGATTGGAGATCATGGAATTGCGATCATGTCGGTGCGCGAGGGGTTGGAATTTGAAACAGTGCTGGAAAGCGACAGCGCCTCGCTGGCGGATTTGACGGAGGCGATGCTGAAGGCATGCCCGTCGATCCGGTGCATGCGCGATCCGACGCGCGGGGGAGTTTCCAGCGCGCTGAATGAACTGGCGGATGCTTCGGGCGTGGGGGTGCGATTGACGGAATCGTCGCTGCCGCTGCGGGCGGAGGTGAAGGCGGCGTGCGAAATGCTGGGGCTCGATCCGCTGTATGTCGCCAACGAGGGCAAGCTGATCGCGGTGGTGCCGGCGGAAGATGCGGAAAAATTGCTGGCGGTGATGCGGGCGCATCCCCGCGGGCAGCGGGCGGTGATGATTGGCGAGATTGTGGCTGAACATGCGGGAATGGTGGTGATGCGTTCGCTGGTGGGCGGTGAGCGCGTGGTGACGATGCTCGCGGGCGAGCAGTTGCCGAGAATTTGTTAGAGCGCGCGTTACCTGTGACGCGCGGCGGACAATAAGAAAGGCATGGCGGTCATGAGCGATTCAACCATTCCGTACGGACGTAAAACCCAGCGGCCTTCGCCGGTGAAGGAAGTGCATATCCTGTGGATCACCGCGGGATTGGGATGCGACGGGGATTCGGTGTCGATCACGGCAGCCATGCAGCCGAGCATCGAGGATGTTCTGCTGGGGGCGATTCCTGGGTTGCCGAAGGTTCATCTGCATAATCCGGTGCTCGCGTATGAGAACGGCGACGAGTTCATGCGTTTCTGGTACGAGGCCGAGGCGGGGCGGCTCGATCCGTTTGTTCTGGTGGTCGAGGGATCCATTCCGAACGAAAAGATCAAGAAGGAGGGGTACTGGGCGGCGCTGGGGACGGACAAGGACACGGGGCAACCGATTCCGACGTGCGATTGGATTCAGCGCTTGGCGCCCAAGGCGCTGGCGGTGGTGGCGTGCGGAACTTGCGCGACGTATGGGGGAATTCATGCGATGCAGGGAAATCCGACGGGGGCGATGGGGCTGGCGGACTTTCTGGGGTGGAAATGGAAATCGAAGGCGGGGTTGCCGATCGTGAATGTGCCGGGGTGTCCGGTTCAGCCGGATAATTTCATGGAGACGCTGCTGTACCTGCTGTATCAGGTGGCGGGACTGGCGCCGATGATTCCGCTGGATGAGCAGCTTCGGCCCACGTGGCTGTTCGGCAAGACGGTACACGATGGTTGCGACCGCGCGGGATATTACGAGGAGGGGGATTTCGCGCAGGAATATGGGTCGCCCAAATGCCTGGTGAAGATCGGATGCTGGGGCCCCGTGGTGAACTGCAATGTGCCGAAGCGCGGGTGGATGGCGGGGATCGGCGGTTGCCCGAACGTGGGGGGTATTTGCATCGGATGCACGATGCCGGGGTTTCCGGATAAGTTCATGCCGTTCATGGACGCACCGCCGGGATCGAGTCTGTCGAGCCATTTGATCAAACCTTATGGAGCGCTGATCCGCACGCTGCGGAAGATCACGCAGAACACCGTGAACAAGGAGACGAAGTGGCGGCATCCCGAGCCACCGCTGACGACCGGGTATCGGCCGAAGACTTATTAATTGGAAGATAGAAAAACGCCGCGCAAGCGCGGCTGCTAAACGAAAAAATTTTCGCAGATTGAAAGGAAATTGATATGAGCGTTGCAACATCCCGTCAACCGTCGATGTCAACCGATTCGCGCAAGCTGGTGGAGATGTCGTGGGATCCGATTACGCGGATCGTGGGAAGCCTGGGGATTTACACGAAGATTGATTTTGACCGGAAGGAGGTGGCGGAATGCTTCAGCACGTCGTCGATCTTCCGGGGATACAGCATCTTCATGAAGGGAAAAGACCCGCGGGATGCGCACTTCATCACGAGCCGAATCTGCGGCATCTGCGGCGACAACCATGCAACGTGCGCATGTTATGCGCAGCAGATGGCGTTTGGGATCAAACCGCCGCCGCTGGGGGAATGGATCGTGAATCTCGGCGAAGCGGCGGAGTACATGTTCGACCACAACATTTTCCAGGACAACCTGGTGGGCGTGGATTTCTGCGAGCAGATGGTGAAGGAGACAAACCCATCGGTCTGGACCAAGGCCCAGCAGACGCCGGCGCCGAACGCGGACAAGCACCATTTCAAGACGATCGCGGACATCATGACGGCGCTGAACCCATTTACGGGTGAGTTTTACCGGGAAGCGCTACAGATGAGCCGGATGACGCGGGAGATGTTCTGCCTGATGGAAGGGCGGCACGTGCATCCATCGACGCTTTATCCGGGCGGCGTGGGGACGGTGCCGACGGTGCAGCTCTTCACGGATTACATGGTTCGGCTGATGAAGTACGTGGAATTCATGAAGAAGGTGGTGCCGCTGCATGACGATCTGTTCGATTTTTTCTACGAAGCGCTGCCGGGGTATGAGAAAGTCGGCCAGCGGCGGATTCTGCTGGCGTGCTGGGGATCATTCAACGATCCGGCGTATTGCGATTACACGTACAAGAATATGTCGGCGTGGGGCCGCAAGATGTTTGTGACGCCGGGAATCGTGGTGGATGGGGAGCTGGTGACCAACGACCTGGTGGAGATCAATCTGAACATCCGGATTCTGCTGGGCAGCTCGTATTACGATAGCTGGGAAAACTCGGAGATGTTCGTGAAGCAGGACCCGCTGGGCAATCCGGTGGATCGGAACCATCCATGGAACCAGACGACGATTCCGCGACCGCAGAAGCGGGATTTCAAAGAAAAGTATACCTGGGTGATGTCGCCGCGATGGTATGACAAGCGGACGAAATCGCATTTGGCGATGGACACGGGCGGCGGGCCGATCGCGCGGCTGTGGGCGACGGCGCTGGCGGGGCTGGTGGACATCGGCTACGTCAAGGCGACGGGCACGAGCGTGAAAATTTATCTGCCCAAGACCATGTCGCTGCCGGAAGTGGAATTCGAATGGAAGATTCCCAAGTGGAGCAACGCGATTGAGCGCGACCGTGCGCGGACCTATTTCCAGGCATATGCGGCGGCGTGCGCGCTGCACTTCTGCGAGAAGGCGATGGCGGAATTGCATGCGGGGAACACCAAGACGTGGACGGAATTCAAGGTTCCCGAGGAGGCGATCGGCTGCGGGTTCCACGAAGCGGTTCGCGGGGTGCTGTCGCATCACGTGGTGATCCGCGATGGAAAGATCGCGAATTATCATCCGTATCCACCGACGCCGTGGAACGCCAACCCGCGGGATATTTACGGCACGCCCGGGCCGTACGAAGATGCGGTGCAGAACACGCCGATCTTCGAGGAGAACGGCCCCGGCAAGTTCAAGGGGATTGACATCATGCGCGCGGTGCGGAGTTTCGATCCATGCCTGCCGTGCGGGGTGCACATGTACCTCGGCAAGGGCAAGACCCTTGAGACTCGGCACGTGCCGATGTTTGGAGCGCACGGATGAGTGAAGAATCAGCGCAGAAAGATCGTGAGCTTCGCGAGCGGCTGCACCGGATGGAGTCGCTGCTGGTCGAGGTTGAGGCCCAGCCGGATTCGGCCGGGCGGGCGCGCACGAAGGAGATCGTGCAGGTGCTGATGGAATTTCACGGCGCCGCGATCGAGCGGATGCTGGAGCATCTGTGCGAGTCGGAAAACGGGCAGACGCAGATCGATGTGCTGGCTGAGGATGAGCTGGTGTCGAGCCTGCTTCTGCTGTACGGGCTGCACCCGTTGCCGCTGGAGACGCGGGTGCGGCAGGCGCTGGAGAAAGTGTCGCCGTATATCCATTCGCACGGCGGGCACGTAGAGCTTTTGGGGACGGAGGATGGAATCGTGCGGCTGGTGATGCAGGGAAGCTGTAAGGGATGCCCGTCTTCGGCGGTCACGCTGAAGCAGACGATCGAGGAGGCGATTCACGACAAGGCGCCGGACATCACGGGAATTGAAGTGGAGGGTGAAACCCACGAGCCGGCGGCGGTCCAAGAGAATCACGGCAGGGTAAAGCTTCCCATTTTGGCGGGATGATACGAATGGCGGTTGCGCCCAGTCCATTATCGGCTCTTCGCCGTTTCGCCAAGCCGCGGCCGGTTGTGGAGCGCTGCGAACTGTGTGGGCTGGAGCTGCCCAAAGAGCATCAGCATCTGCTGGAGCCGGCAAATCGGAAATTGCTGTGCGCGTGCGATGCGTGCGCGATTTTGTTCGATACGGGGGAGAACGGGCGGTTTCGGAGAATTCCGCGGCGGATTCGGAAGCTGGTGGATTTTCAAATCACCGATGAGCAGTGGGCGGGGCTGCATTTGCCGATCAACCTGGCGTTTATTTATCGCAGCACACCGGCGAAGCGGGTGATCGCGATGTATCCGAGCCCGGCGGGGGCGACGGAGTCGCTGCTGAACCTGGAATCGTGGGATGAGCTGATTGCGGTGAACCCGATTCTGCGCGAGATGCAGCCGGATGTGGAGTCGCTGCTGATCAACCGGGTGGGGGACGAGCGGCATTATTGGATGGCGCCGATCGATGAATGTTTCCGGCTGGTGGGGGTGATCCGTGGAAGTTGGCGCGGGCTGTCGGGCGGGCACGAGGTGTGGGGGAAAATCAAGGATTTTTTTGACGATCTGGGAAAGCGCGGCAGCGAGGTTCGAGTCGAGGGAGACGGGGGCCAACGTGCCTGACCTGGATTTCAGCGTGGATCGGGTGAGCGCGGTAAAATTCGCGGCGTCGCCGATCCTGAATTTTTCCCTGAAGATCAAGGAAACGGGCGGCGAGGCGATCCATGCGGTGGCGCTGCGGTGTCAGATTCGAATCGAACCGCTGCGGAGACGGTACGGCGAGAATGACAGGGAGGGGCTGGGTGATTTGTTCGGCGAGCCGGCGCGGTGGGGGCAGACGATGCACGCGATGCTGTGGACGCACGCGGCGGTGATGGTTCCGCCGTTTACGGGGGAAACGGTGGTGGAGCTGCCGGTGCCCTGCACGTATGACTTCAACATCGCGGCGACGAAATATTTTGCGGCGCTGGAAGGGGGCGATGTGCCGCTGAATCTTTTGTTCAGCGGGACGGTTTTTTACGAGGGGGAAGATGGCTTGCAGGTGACTCAGATTTCGTGGGAGAAGGAGACGAATTTCGCGCTGCCGGTGGCGGTGTGGAAAGAGATGATGGAGATCTACTATCCGAACACGGCGTGGCTCTGTTTGCGAAAGGATGCGTTTGACGCGCTGCGGAAATATCGCTCGAGCCTGTCGCTGACGAGCTGGGAGGCGGCAATCGAGCGGCTGCTGGAAGGCGCGGGGGAGGAGGCGGCCGAGAAATGAACCGCGAGCTGGCCGACAAGATCGCCGACGCGACGCTGTACGAGGGATATGTTCTGTATCCCTATCGGCCTTCGGTGAAGAACCAGCAGCGTTGGACATTCGGCGGCGTGTATCCGCGCGCATGGAGCGAAGCGAATCCGGGGTCGGATTTGTGCGAAGTGCGAACGGAAGTGCTGGCGGCCGGGAAAGGGCGCGGGGCGGCGCGGGTGGTGATCCGGTTTTTGCAGTTGATCGCCCGGACGGTGGGGAAAAATCGGGATGGAGAAATTGAGATGGTGCAACTCCTGGAGGTGGGGGAGCAGCGGTATCGGCCCTGGCAGGAGGCGATGGAGCGGGAAATGGATTGCGGTGATTTGGATTTGGAGGGATTGATCGACAAACCGGCGACGGTGGAATTTGGATATCCGGCGGAGCGCGCGGTGGAGGAAGTGCGGGATGCGGAGGGGAAAATCGCGGGCGTGTTATTCCGCAATCGGCAGGCGATTCAAGGCGTGGTGGAGATTTCGGCGGAGAAAAAGGGAAATGATCTTTGCGCCCTGAGCGTGAAGATTTCGAATCTGACTTCGCTGGAAAACGGCAAAGAGGCGAAGCGCGATGATGCGCTGATGCGGTCGCTGGTCTCAATGCACGTGATACTCGGGATCAGCGGAGCGGAATTTGTTTCGATGACGGATGTCCCCGCGGAACTGCGGAAATTGGCGGAGGGGTGTCGGAATACAGGGCTTTGGCCGGTGCTGATCGGGTCGGGAAGCGAGCGGGATACGATGCTGGCGTCGCCGATTATTTTGTATGACTACCCGCAACTGGCGCCGGAGAGCCCGGGGGATTTGTTCGATGGGACGGAGATCGACGAGATTCTGACGCTGCGGATTTTGACGCTGACGGATGAGGAGAATCGCGAGGCGGCGGGGATCGATCCGAAAGCGCGGGATTTGCTGGCGCGCTCGCAGTCGCTGGCGCGCGAGCAGCTCATGAACCTGCACGGGACGATGCGGGAAATGAAAACGCCGGCGGAGAATCACGAGGCGATCGGGAATTGGAATCCGTTTGAAGAGGATAAGGCGGCGGAAACGGGGCTGAAGCATGTTGCGGTGGGGGAGATGGAGATCAGGCCGGGCGACAGGGTCCGGCTTCGGCCGCTGGGGCGGGCGGATATTTTTGACATGGCGCTGGATGGAAAGATCGCAACGGTGATTTCGATCGAGCGGGATTTTGAGGATCGGATTTACCTGGCGGTGACGGTGGAAGATGATCCGGGGAAAGATCTGGGGGTGAGCGGCAAGCCGGGCCATCGATTTTTCTTCGGCGTCGAAGAGATTGAACCGATCGCGGATGCGGCAATTGGATGAACTGATATGAAAGCTCGAATCCTGGTTGCCGGCGTCGGGAATATCTTTCTGGGGGATGATGCGTTTGGCGTGGAGGTGGCGCAGAAGATGCTGCGCCGGCCGGAGATTGCGGGGGTGAAGGTGGTGGATTTTGGGATTCGGGGGCTCGACCTGACGTACGCGCTGCTGGAGGATTACGAGGCGGCGATCATCGTGGATGCGGTGCCGCGCGGCGGAGCGCCGGGGACGGTTTATCTGATCGAACCGGAGGCGGACGATCCGGCCGCTTGCGCGCAGGTTTCGCAGGAGGATTTTCTGATCGAAACGCACGGAATGCATCCGGCGAAAGTGCTGCGGCTGGTGGCGGGGATGGGCGGGAGGCTGCGGCGGGCTTTGGTGGTGGGATGCGAGCCGACGCCGTTTGATCCCGAGACGGACATGCAGATGGAATTAAGCGCCCCGGTAAAAGCGGCGATACCGGAGGCGATTTCGATGATTGAATCGATCGCCGCGGAAATCCTGAGCAATCAACTGAAAGGAGCGAGCCATGTTGTTACCAGCAGTACAGACGCTGGCTGATTCCCCTTCCGCCCTGCAAATGGCGTGGTGGGTGATTTTCGATATCGCCGCCGTGATCGGCCTGGTGGTCATCGCTGCCGCGGTGATTTTGTTCGTGCTGGAGATTCCGGCGCTGATGCGTTACATGCACAAGAGCAGCATGTGAATATACGCTCGCTGATATTTGATCCGGGAATTGCATGCACGAGCTTTCGATTGCGATGATCATCCTCGAAGCGGCTGAGGAGGAAGCGGAGCGGCAGGGCGATTGCCGGGTGACGGCGGTGCACCTGCGGCTCGGACCGCTTTCGGGTGTGGTGAAGGAGGCGCTGGCGAGTGCATTTGAACTGGCGCGCGAGGGGACGAGCCTGAGCGATTGCGAACTGCGGATCGAAGAGGTGCCGATCGTGGTGTATTGCCCGCGGTGCGGCGCGGAGCGGAAGGTGGTTTCGATGCAGAATATGCGGTGCGCGGAGTGTGATGAGCCAGCCGGGGAGGTGGTTTCGGGGAGGGAGATGGAAGTTTGCGCGATGGAAATTGTGGAACAGAAAGAAGCAGAGGCGAGGAAATGAAGACATTGCCGCGATTGGTGGAGGTTCGACAGCGGGTGCTAAAGCAGAACGATCTGGTTGCGCGCGAGCTTCGGCAGCGGTTTTTGGAGGGGGGGATTTATGTGGTGAGCCTGGTGTCGAGCCCGGGGTCGGGCAAGACGGCATTCCTGGAGCGGACGCTGGCGATCGCACGCGAGAAATATCGCACGGCCGCGCTGGTGGGAGATCTGGCGACGGATAACGATGCGGTCCGGCTGGCGCGCAGCGGGGCGCCGGTGAAACAGATCACCACGGGAACGGTGTGCCACCTGGAAGCGGAGATGGTAAAGAACGCGCTGGAGGGCTGGATGGAGCCGGGGCTGGAATTGCTGTTCGTGGAAAACGTGGGGAACCTGGTCTGCCCGTCGAGTTATGACCTGGGCGAGAATCTTCGGCTGGTGATGATGTCGGTCACGGAGGGGGAGGACAAACCGCTGAAATATCCGACGATCTACAACACGGCGGATGTGGCGGTGGTGACGAAGATGGACCTGGTCAGAGCGGTGGAATTCGACGTGGAGGCGGCGCATTTCAATATCCGGTCGGTCCGGCCGGGGATGGAAATCCTGGATGTTTCGGTGAAGACGGGGGATGGCATGGATCAGTGGATGGAATTTCTGGAAGCGCGCATGGCCGAAAGCCGAGTGGAGGCGAAGCGATGAGCGCGGGTTCGCTCCAATACGGATCGGTGCGCAGGCGCGGTGTGACGGCCAAGGCGCTGGGCACGATGGGGATGCTGGCCGGCGCCAATGCGGTGGTGTGGATTGTGGCGCTGGCGGCGTTTCGCGGGCATGTGAACCTGCTGGAGCTGGGGGGCGTCGCGTACGTGCTGGGATTGGCGCATGCGCTGGATGCGGATCATATCTGCGCGATCGACAACGTGACGCGCAAGCTGATGCAGGAGGGGCAGCGCCCGAGTCTGGTCGGGTTTTATTTCTCGCTGGGGCATTCGACGATAGTAATTCTGCTGACGATTGCGATTGCGGTGACGGCGGTGGGGATTCAATCGCATTTTGATGCGCTGGCGAATACGGGGGGTTTGATCGGGACGCTGATTTCGGCGGTTTTTCTGTTTGCGATCGCGGCGATGAATGTGCTGGTGCTTCGCAGCATCACCGGGACGTTTGCGCGGATCAGGCGCGGCGAGCCATATGTGGACCAGGATTTGCCCGCGATTCTGGATTCGATGGGGCGGGTGGGGCGGATGGTACGGCCGCTGCTTCGCCTGCTGGATCGAAGCTGGAAAATGTACGCGGTGGGATTTTTGTTCGGATTGGGATTTGATACGGCAACGCAGGTGGGGATGCTGGGAATTTCTGCGACAGCGGCGACGCACGGGATGCGCATCGGCGACATTCTGATGTTCCCGCTGCTGTTCACGGCGGGCATGTGCCTGGTGGACACGGCCGATGGGGTGCTGATGCTCGGGGCGTACGGGTGGGCGTTCGTGCACCCGGTGCGCAAGCTGTATTACAACATGACGATCACGGCGGTGTCGGTGCTGATCGCATTTTTTGTGGGTGGGCTGGAAATCCTGGGGGTGGTGGTCGACAAGTTTGACCTGCAGGGGACGTTCTGGGACGGGGTCAGCAAGCTGAATGATGATTATCACTTCGGGCTGATCGGGGTGATGATCATCTGCATCTTCATCGCGAGCTGGATTACTTCGGTGGCGGCATACCGGTACATGGGATATCACAAACTGGAACTGGCGACGAGCGAAGTGGGGGTGGAACTGCCGGAGCCGGAGTAGATCGGATTGGATTTGCCATTATATTGCAGGGATGAAGCGAGTTGTGCTGACGGGTGGTCCGGGATCGGGCAAGACGGTGGTCTCCAGCGCGATTGCCGGGGCCGATCCGGCGCGGTTTGTGGTGGTGCCGGAAGCGGCGACGCAGGTGTATTCAGCGGCGAAAACGCGATGGGATCTGGTGGACGTGCTGGGGCAGCGCGAGATTCAGCGGCGGATTTATCACCACCAGCGGGAGCAGGAAGAGCGGTTTGCGGCCGAGCAGCCGGATAAGGTTTTGATTCTGGACCGGGGAACGATCGATGGGGCGGCGTATTGGCCGGATGGGCCGGAAGCTTACTGGGGCGAACTGGGGACCACGCTGGCGGCGGAGCTGGCGCGATACGATATGGTGATCTGGCTGCAGACGGCGGCGGCGATTGGGATTTATGATGGCAGCGCGTCCAACGCGGTGCGATTCGAGGATGCGGCGGGTGCGGTGAAGAGCGGGGAGATGCTCATCAAGCTGTGGGGGGGACATCCGCGGTTTTGGAAGGTTGAGGCGCGGGCTTCGCTGGCGGAGAAGATTGTGGAGGTGAGGGAAGTTGTTGAGAGGGAGATGGGGAAAAGGGAATAGAATTCCCCACGGCAGCGCCGTGGGCGTTATGGAAGAAAGTTTTTGGGGATGGTAAAGTGGTGTTGTGAGAGCATTTGTAACCGGACAAGTTGGTGTGGATAAGGGGCCGTATCTGGAGGCGCTCAAGGCGGAATCGCTTCGGCGCGGGCTGGATGTCGAGGTCTTTCACGTCGGGCAGATGATGTATGCCGAAGCGCCCGATGTGCCCAAGGGGAGGATTCTGAATCTTCCGATCACGCGGCTTAATGCGCTGCGGCGGTCTGTTTTCAAGGAAATATTGCGCGTGGCGGATCAGCACGAGCATGTGATCATCAATTCACATGCGACGTTTCGCTGGCATCACGGGCTTTTCTCGGCGTTTGATTTCGACCAGATCAAGGCGCTGAAGGCTGATTATTATCTCACCATTCTGGATAACGCTGAGAACGTGCATCAGCGGCTGATTCGCGATCATGTGCTGGATCATTCGCTGAAGGACATCATGGTCTGGCGCGAGGAGGAACTGCTGGCGACGGAGATCATCGCCAACATCACCAGCGGGTATGGGCATTTCTTCATGGTGAGCCGGGGGCGCAAGGCGATGACGGTGAAGATGCTTCACGGCCTGCTTTTTGAGCCGCAGAAGAAGCGTGTGTATCTGAGTTTTCCGATCAGCCATGTGATGGATTTGCCGGACACGATGGCGGAGATCGAGAAATTCAAGTCGGATATTTCCGAGCATTTCGTCTGTTTTGATCCGGCCGACGTGGATGAGTTTGTGCTGCACACACTCTGTTTGAAGGCGATGGAGGAGGGGAGGAATTTGATCGAGGTGCAGAGCCCGGAGGGGCCGATCGTGCTCAAGACGGCGGAGGTGGCGCAGATCAGCGGGGACATCATGGGACAGATTTACGCGCGGGATTTCAAGATGGTGGATCAGAGCGACATGATCATCAGCCTGGTGCCGGAGTTGCCCAATGGCAAGCCGGGGCTGAGCAGCGGGGTGGAGCGGGAATTGCACCACGCGTTTGAGGGGGGTAAAGAAGTGTACGTGATCTGGGCGTGCCGGGGATTGCCTTCTCCGTTCATCACCGAGACGGCGACGCGCGTGTTCAGGAGCACTGAGGAAACGATCGCATATTTCCGGGAGAAGAAATATATCAGTTAGGGATGGGGATATTGCCCAGCGGCGAGCTTGGTGAAAACGGCCGCCAACCGGTAGCCGGCGAGGGCGACGCGGATGTCGGCGGTGGCGAGGGATTTCGCGGGATAATCAGCGGGAAGCTCCGGCGCTTGGCTGGGCAGCGTGGTTCCGGGCGTGCGCTTGGAATGGGGCAGATTTCCGTTTTCGTAGGCGACGGTTTTGGCCAGGATGAAGCTTTCGTGGGCCCAGTCGACGACGGACAGATCGGCGACCTGATCCTTCAATTGCGACTCGGGATGCTCGGCTTCGATGCGGTCGGCGGTGTTGCGGATCTGGGCGGGGTCCATCGACATTCCTTCGATGGCGTCCCAGTAAAAGTGCAGATTTTCCGGCGGTTGCTTGGGTAGCTCGATGATGTCGAGGTTGCCGCCCTGGTCTCCCATGGGATATTCATTTGAGAACCAACTCGTGGCGTGCAGGGGTTGGTGGATATCGCCGACAAGATGCTCGACCCAGCAGATGTCGATGGCCTGGCGGGGCTTGGGGGTCTGGGGGTTATTCAATTCGGAGATTGCCTTTTGCATGGCCTGCACGAGATTGGCGGGGTCGCTGTGGCCGTCCCATTGCAGGGGCGGGGCCGGTTCCTTGAGGCCATCGGAGGCAATGGGAAAATCGACGTAATGCCAGCGGGGATGATTTTCCGTGCGCGACATGGGATCGATGGGGGACCGGACCATATCGGGCCAGGTGGCGGCGCGGATAAACATCGCCTCGTTGTCGTCGGCGAGGCGGTTTTCATCGCCGAGCAAATCCTGGTTGAGTCGGGGATGATTTTTCAGGAGGGTAACGACGTAGGTTTTGACGGCAGGGGTGAGCTGATCGAAGGCGATCTGGGCGACGAGTTCATGGCCGGTGCTGTTCCATGCGCCGGCTCGGGGGGCGGCGATGGACAAAAGAGCGAACATGACGAAAGCGGGGACATACCAGCGTTTTTTCATTTTATTTCCCAGGAAAACAGTCAATCAACTCAAGGATTTCAGCCCCATGGATTGACGCGGCATTGTAGCGGTAAATTCGAGCTATACCAACTGAAATTGTCTGTTATATTACGGCCAACCAATCTTCATGAATATGCCTGTTGCACACGAAAAATCGCCCCCGAGTTGTTGAATCGGAAGTGAAGTTCGGGGGACGGATATTCGCTGGTGCCTGTGCTGCGCCTATCAACGGAGCGGAAGTGGAACATTGTGACTGCATCTGAAACACAACTGTCCTGGGAACCCAATGCGGAATTTACCGTGCGAGAATATCCTCCGGGGTTTCGTCCGCGGCGCGGGCTCAACTGGGGGTACCTGGGGCTGCTCTACACCTCGTTTTATCTGTGCCGGTTTAATCTGTCGGTGGCGAACAAGTCGATCAGCGACCAGTACCATTTCAGCTATTCGCAGATGTCGCGGATTATTTTTACCTCGACGCTGGTGTACGCGTTTGGGCAGATCATCAACGGATTGATCACCGACCGGATCGGGGGAAAGAAGGCGATGCTGATCGGGGCGGCGGGCACGATCGTCATGAACGTGCTGTTCGGGGCGGCATCGGTGTGGGGAATCCTGGGGCTGTTCGTGGCGATTCGGGGGATTGACGGATACTTCCAATCCTTCGGTGCGCCGGGGATGACGAAGATCAAAACCGCATGGTTCCCCAAAAACGAACGAGGCGGGTTCGCGGGAATATTTGGATTCATGATCAACCTGGGCCGGCTGGGGATTTTTAATTTTGGGCCGGCGCTTCTGGCGGGGTTTACGATTTTCGGAATGGTGCGCGTGCAGCCGCTTCACTGGAAATGGCTCTTCTGGGGCCCGTCTATTGTGTGCGGAGTTGTTGCGGTTGCGATGGCGTTCGGCGTGAGGGAAACGCCGGAAGAATACGGATTTTTGCCGGTGGAGCAGTATAAGCTGGGCGAGCCGTCGCGCGATGTGATGGTCCGCAGAACGGTCATCGGGCTGATCGTGTTTCTGGTTTTCGGCTCGATCCTCTGGTGCTATCACAAGGACCTCGTCGGCACGGTGGATATGGGCATTCTGGTCGTGGCGGCGATCATCGTCATCTTCATTGTCCTGCACGGGATGGCGAAGGCATTCAAGCCGGAAGGGGGCGGCGTCACCATGACGCGGGAAGACGTTGCCGCGGCAACGCGCGCGGATTTCGCCACCGCGATGCGGCACATCGTCGTGAACCCGGCGGTGTGGATCGTCGCGGCGGCGTATGCGTGCACGGGGGCGGTTAGAAATCCGATCGATAGCTGGTTTGCCCGTTATATGCAGGAGGCGCATCACACGGATTTGAAATCGAGCTTGTTTCAGACGCTGGCGTTTCTGATTCCGTGCGCGGGATCGGCGGGGTCGCTGCTGTCGGGGTTTATTTCCGACAAGGTGTTCGGCGGCGCGCGGTCGCCGGTGGCGGCGGCGCTTTATCTGATTGAAATTGCGATCGTCTGCTGCGGGGCGTTCTGGGCCAACACGCCGGAGCGGGCGGTGATCTTTCTGGTGGCCCTGAGCTTCACGGCGAACTCGACGCATTCGATTCTGGGGACGGCGGCAGCCATGGACATCGGGGGGCGAAAGATGACGGGATTCGCGTCGGGGCTGATCGACTCGTTCCAGTATTTCGGGGCGACGCTGGGGCTGTGGGCGCTGGGGCGGCTTCTCGATAAATGGGGCTGGAAAGCGTATTTTCCTTACATGATTCCGTTTGGAATCATCGGATTTTCGCTGATGGTTCTGGGGCGAAAAACGATTTCGCGCGGATCGCAGCGATAGGACGCGCTCCCCGGGCCCCGGATATACATCCGCACATCCGCGGCTTCATTTCTTCGGAGGAATTTCACGTGGATGCAATTGATATAGCCACCGTTGGGATATTCGTGCAGATTCTGGTCGCCGTGCTGCAATTCGCGGCGGCGGTCCTGGTTATTTATCGCTGGCAGAAAAATAGCTGGCGATTCACCAATCTGATGAACATCCGCGAGCCGCTGGCACGGGCGTATTGCTCGCTCTCATCGGTGCTGACCAACCAGCAGCGGCTGGCGGAGGAGACGGACGAGGTGCTCAAGAGCCATGACCGCGAGCGGATTCAGAAGATCATTTCGCAGTCGCAGGATGAGATTTTGAATTTCAGCATCGAGCATTTCAAGGCGAAGTTCTGGATGCGCGGCGCGGAGAATTCGCAGCTTGATGTTTTATTCGACAAGCTGCGCGAGGTGTGGAAAACGCTGCGGACGGGCAGCGGCGATGGGGAGGCGGCGCTGGATGGGCTGAGGAAGGAGATCCTGCGGTTTGACATGCTGTGCGGGTTGCAGAATTACAACGGGGGAATGTGGTCGCATGTGGCGCTGCATGCGTGAGGGGTAAAAAAAAGCCCACGCCGGCGGCGTGGGCGTTGGAAGGTTTGGATGTCGCCGGTTTTTAGGTGGCGCCGGGTGAGTTCCCGGGTGATTTCTCGGGGGGCTTTCTGCGGCGGCGTGCCAGGGCGGCGGCGATGCCGACGGTAAGGAGGCCGAGCGACGCGGGTTCGGGGACGCTGCTGCCGCCGGTGAGGCTGATGCCGTTGGCCGCGGCGAAATCGTCGAGAGTAGTCAGGTCGGCGGCGTCAACCGCCGATTGGCTGGCGAAATCGTTGAAGTTGTCGGCCAGCAGCACGAAGTCGTCTCCGTTGACCGTCCCGCTGTAATTGAAATCGCCTTCATCCCAGCCGTTGGTCACCGAATCGTTGAAGTTGGCGGCCATCAGAGTGAAATCAGTGCCGTTCACCTTGTCGTCCAGATTGGCGTCGCCTAACAGCGTGTAGGCGATCTCAAGCTGGCCTGACGACAACCCCGCCGGGTTGTAGGTGGGCGAATAATCGGCATACCCGATCCCATAACTCCCGGAGTTGCTCTGCGCGGCCGTGGAGGTAATTCCCGTGCCGGTCCAGGAGCCGCCGGCATAACCGCTGGCGATCAACGCCACGATTGACGAAATTGGATCGCTTCCGCTGCCGTAGTCGATGAAAATGTGATTGTTGCCGATGTCGAGCGTTCCATTGCTGGTGATCGACAGGGCGGAAATGGTGTTCGCTCCGCTGTTGGTGGCGAGCTTGGCGATTCCACCGCTGACAGCGAGGCTGCCTGTCGAATTGATCGAATCAAACTTTGCGGTGCCGCCGTTGACGACGGCGCTTCCCGAGCCCGTGAGGTAGAGATTGACGGTTGAACTGACGGTGGTAAAAGTGGCGGTGCCGCCGCTGACGTTGACGCTTCCCGAGCCCGTGAGATTATGAAACGTGGATGTGCCTGCGGTCTGTGTGAAACCACCGGTGAGGTTTGTGCCCCCCACGGGGTCCGTGAAAGTTCCACCGTTGAAAGTATAGGTGCCGCTTTCGTTGGTGGGTTGAGAGATGACGCTCGCGGAGAGAGCCACTGCCACCGGCGCCAGGCTGGCGGTGGAAGCGCCTTGAATATCCAGCTCACTTTCAACCGGAATGTACATGGTTGCGCCATAAGTTCCGTTGAGCTTGTTGGCAGTGGGGAAAGAGAGCGAGGCGGTTGAGTTTCCAGTGCCCGCGACAGGACTTAATCCGCCGGTGGGACTGGAGACGGTCGTTCCGGTCGAGACGGTCTCGTTGGCGCCAGTGCCGGTCGTGGTAACGGCGGTGATGCCGGTTTGGTTCCAGTCGGATGAATTAAACGTGACCGTACCGGAGACCCACGCAGCAGCGCGCAGGCCGTTGACGTAAGTGGCCGTCGTGTTGCTGTTGGAGGTGGTGTAAGTGTTGTCGTTGGAGATCGCGTTGGTCAGGCTGACCGTAATAGTGCCGCTGTTCCCCGAACCGAGTGAGCCGGTGGCCGTGGAACCGCTGACGGCGGCTGCCTGATATCCCTGCCACTGCAGATAGATGTCGGCATAGTCGGATTCACCGGCGGTGGTGCCATCGTTGCTCAGGCCAACCGTACTGGAGTAGCTCGTATAGTTGCCGTTGTAGTAGACGGTTCCCGAGGTATTGCCGGTATAGCTATGAGCGTCTCCGTAAACGCCAGAAATAATGGGTGTGACCGAACCGGTTATGTTGGAATCGCCGGTCGCTGAATTGAAAACGAATGCAGTGCTGCCTTGAGTTGCACTGATGGTTCCAACGGAGACGGTTCCGGTATATTCCGGATCTTTCACCGTATACGCACTGGATACCGCCCCGGCGGCAAGGGTCTCGGTGGTAAGCACATCGGGTCCTTCGTCATTGCCATTGAGAAGATTGCTGTTGGTGTTGGTCGTATTGAGTGTCAGGCCGACGCTGCCCGTTTGACCCACAAGCACTTTGCCGATGTTAATGGCGGCGGTGGTGTTGTTTCCGGTTCCACCGGCCGTGAGCGCTCGCTGATCAACGATCAAGACACTGGCCTGGGCGTTGATGACTGATGCAGTGTTGTTTGCATCGGTGAAGGTGACGGTACCGGTTGCCGTGTAGCCGGCCGTATAGCCACTGGTGTCAGCGGAGTTGAAGCCAACGGTGACAGTGCCGGTGCTGCCGGGACCGATGGGAGAAGAAGGGGCAGTGCTGCCGTCAAGGCCGTTGTTGGGACTGGCGATGACAAGAGCGCCCGCCCCTGCGTCTGTAGCGCTATTCCCAACCGTCAAGGTCGAGGAGAACGACGCATAGCTTTCAATGACGCGCCCGAGGTTGACCGTTGCCGAGGTGGTGCTGGTGCTGGTAGTGGTGGTGTTGGTGACGGTATTAGTGACCGGAACACCCACGGACGGGCTGGAGATATAAATCGCGGAATCATTTGGCGTTGGGGTCAGGGCGGTAACAGATACACCGAGGGTAGGCGCACCCGCGGTGGCCCACCCGTCGAATTCGAGGGCGGATGCAGCGGTGGTATTGTTGGTCACTATGATGCGCAGAGCGCCGGCGTTCGTCACCTGGCTAAGAAGGTAGTTTTCTGCAGCGGTTTCGTTTTGCGATGTGCCCGCCGGGGCAAGGGTGCTGGTGATGTTATTAAGGGACAGCGGTATGGCCGAAGTGGCGCCCGAGATACCCCCGTTCGTATAGTTATACGTGCCCAGGTAATAGATGCTATCGGCGGCGGGGAATCCTCCCGTCGCGCCGGGAGCTGCCAAACCGCCGCCCAGGGCACCTGAGGTTTCGTACCTCAACGGCGAGCCCGTTGTGCCAATGGTAGTGGTCGTATCATTCACCAGGAAAAAGTTCAGCGTGGCGGGGACAGTCGTTTCGCTGGAGTAACCGTTATCGGTAAGGTTTAGAGTGATATTGGGCGAAACTGACTGCGTGAGACTATTGGGAAATAGCCCACCACCGGTGCTGACTTGAATAACGTCATAATTCGTGTAATGCTCGGCAGGTGAGTTGGCGTCAAAGTAGTTGGCTCCGGCGGTATAGACTTGTGTGGCTTCAACTTGGGAGCAGTCGTTCGAGGCAAAATCATAAGTGTTAGTGGACTGGCCCCAGGCATGACTGGCGATGCCGACCACGCCCACGGCCATGACAGCCGAACACAGTGCTCTTTTCGTGTGATTCGAGTACTTCATTGCAATTCACCTCTCCTAAAAAATTGCCGGTTTTCAGCAGAACGTCCTGCAATATGGCTCGTTGGTTTTCGAGCATTTTATAAACACGGCATATGTGCGTTTAATAAAGGTTCGCGGTTTTCATATCTCGTAAATTTCAATCATATTCGTCGCGTAAGCAGACTCATCGGACGGTCGTAGAGCCGATGCCACTCCCGGTGGGATCGGAGGAATAAAGAATTTGCGCGTCCTTGGTGATTTCAGTATTTTTGACGCTGGTGCCGGTGGGAACCCAATAGGCGGGGTCGGCGCCTTGAAGATCGGCAAGCGTTTCAACATGTCCGTCGAAAAAGCCCGCGTTGAATTCGTAGCTGTTTGACTTTCCGAACTGGGATTGATTTCCGTGGCGAAAGCCATAAACGCGCGGGTCGTACGGGCCGGGGCTGGAGGTTTCAATGTTCCCGGTAGCGGCTTCGCGATTCAGAGCGGTTGAGTATTCCGCATATGCCCCGAAATCCGAAAAAGCGCCGCCCTGGTCGGAGGAATTCCAAGTGAGGTCATAATTCGGCGCGTTGTTTGGGTTGGAATATTTAGCTCCATCGGCGATATAGATTTTCGCGCTGGCGGGGCCGACTTTATTCACTTTTGGCGCGTACCCGCTGGGAAGCGTGTAATAACTGGAGTTTACATACTGCTGGAAAGAGGTATCCAACACGGGTCCTCTCTTCGTTGTTGGGGGAGGCTCCAACAGAAATATCATTGAAGTGACATAAGACCCCATTCGGATGACCTGCCCAGTCGGTACGTTATATTCAAAGGAAAGAAATTGATTCTCGGGACAGGTAAACGCGCCGTAATTATTCAGGAAATAATACCGCTGATATCGCAACGTGATGTCGCCCGCCTGATTGAACGAAACACCCATCATGGTGGCGATGGGGGATTCCCAATCCCAGGTTTGGGAAATTCCCGGGCAACCAAGGTAATCCTGGGCGGTAATATCCGAGCCGAATGGAGGGCTATTCCACGTGATAGTTCCGGCGGCGTTAATCGGTCCGTCCAGAAACGCGGCTGAGCTTTGAGGGCCGCCGGGGATGTAATTGTTATAAGCCGAAGAATACATGATCATGCCCTGAAGAATCTGCCGCAGGTTGGATGCGCATTCAATTGTGTTGGCGGCCCTTCTGGCTTTTGAAAGAGCCGGGAGCAGGATTGAGATCAGCAGGGCGATGATGCCAATGACGACCAGCAACTCGACCAGAGTAAATCCGCGAGTTTTGGTAAAACCGCGAGCTTTCCCACTTTGATTTGCGCATTTCAAGAGTGCCATAAGTTCACTACTCCCTTATTAATTACCGCTCGCGACGGTGTGTAAAAGTTCCGGTCCCAGGCCGAGATTATGCCAGCTTTCCCATTCCTCGCGGGTGGGGGGCGGCCTCATTCCAGGTTGTGGAACCGGGTTGCGAGGCACGACGAGCCGCCCGCAATCGGGACAAAAGGTCGGCCCCGGCTTGCCGATGTAGCTGTTCAGGAGGACGGGGGTTGGATCGGATTTAATGGTTCCTTCTTTGGTCCAGTAGCACAATTCCGCGGGGAAGCCGCTCATGTTTCCGCTGGGAGCTTGGACCGGGATGCTCTCGCCAAGAACAAGTTCGTGGCTGAATGACTGTCCCGTGGTTGCGTCGATGAAGATGCGATTTTTGTCCTGAGCGAGCGCGGGGGATGTGGCGTAGTTTTTAATCACGTAAACACCTAATGCCAGGCCTGCCAGACAAAATACAATTCCCGCAGCTTTGCCCGCGGGTTTTTCCAAAAGATTCGTAAGCCAGACCATTCAGTTCCTTGAGCAAGAGCGATTGGCGCAGCGCGCATAATTAAACCAGCGAAGTCTCTCTGGCTTTGGTCCAAGGGACATCTTCCAACGGATTGTTAAGAATCAATGAGCTTTACAGACACATCGCGCGAAGGTGTATTTAACAATTTACTCGCACGCACGGGCTTGTCAACAAGGATTAATGGTAATCGACAGTTCATACACATTTTACCATATCTTCACGTAAAGTTAGCAAGTTATTATAAACAATATATTGCTCAAGCTGGATGTTTGAGGCACCATTCCTGCCAGATTCGCTC
>Ga0302324_100006875_pt1 | contig 24348 bp, 29 predicted proteins | sample Palsa_T0_1_FD_201949 | JGI IMG/M metagenome (GOLD analysis project Ga0302324, IMG submission 201949) | Peat permafrost microbial communities from Stordalen Mire near Abisko, Sweden - Palsa_T0_1 | ecosystem: Environmental > Terrestrial > Soil > Palsa > Peat permafrost | place: Sweden: Abisko... | reverse complement strand
ACTGACCCTGCGGCCGGTGAGCAGTGACGAGGTGAAGGCGTCCATCAGCCTGCTGGTCACTGGCGGCTCGGCGATCTGGCGGGTCACCAGGGTCAGCGGCACGCAGATCAACGTGCGCCTGGTTTCCAGCCGCGGCCTCCCGCCCGGGCTGCTCAGCTCGGTGCGCAACATCTCGGTGCCGGTCCCTCAGCTGCCGCTCGGGATGAAGATCCAGAGCCTGACCGTCACGTCGGCGGGCATCAGCATCCACGTCAGCGGTCACCGGGTCGCCTTCGGCAGCTAGCCCGGCCAGCTAGCCCGGCCAGCTAGCCGGGCCGGTCATCCCCCGGGGGCGAGCCCGCGGATGGCACCCGACAGCTCCCCGTACGGGCCGATCAGGGCGATGACCGGCACCGTGACCCCACCGCTGACGTAACGCCTGATGTGCTCACGGCAGGCCTGCGGCGAGCCGTGCACGATGAGCTGGTCGACCAGGTCGTCTCCGATCGCATCGAGCGCCGCCCTGCGGTCCCCGGCCTGCCAGGCATCCCACATGCCCTGCAACACCGGCGCGCGGCCGAGCCAGCGGTGAAACTCCGCGTAGACGGCCACGTTCAGGTAGGCGGCGATCGCCCGGCGGCCGGCGGCGCGCACCGCGGCGGCGTCCTGGCTGGGGCAGACCAAGATCCGGGCGACCACGGCCTTGCGGCCAGCCTGCCCGCCCGCGGCGGTCTTCATCTCCCCGACCACGGTCGGCACGTCGTCGGCGGCGAGCCAGTTCACGATCACCCCGTCAGCCTCGCGCCCGGCCAGCCGCAGCATGCCAGGGCGGAGCGCGGCCAGGTAGAGCGGCGGCGGGTCGGCGACCGGCCGGGCGAGCCGGAAGCCGCGCACGGCGAAGGTGCCGTAGTCGCGGTCGATTCGCTGGCCGGCCAGGGCGTCCCGGAGAAACCGCAGCGTGTCGCGGGCACGGCGGTACGGCTCGGTGAACGCTACGCCGTTCCACTTGCCGACGATGACGTCGGAGGACGTGCCGATGCCCAGGGCGAACCGGCCGGGTGCCGCCTCGGCGAGCGCAGCGGCGCTCTGCGCGATCACCGCGGGACCCCGGGTGTAGACACCGATGATGGCGGTGCCGAGGCGAAGCGAGGAGGTCCAGCCGGCCGCCAGCAGCAACGGCGAGAAGCCGTCAAGGCCGTCCGCCTCGCTGGACCAGACGTCGGTGTACCCGAGTTCCGCGAGCAGCTCGAACCACCGGCGGTGATCCTGCAGCGGAGCGTCAAACGGGACGGTCATGCCCCACCTGGCAGCCGACGGTACGTCGCTCATGGCGCCCAGTGTGGCAGGCCCGGCCAGCCCCGGTCAGCCTGCACCGAGCACGAGCCGCCCGCCCGCGTAGTCGAAGATCACCGAGCCGAACCTGCTCATCTGGTCGGCGCCGAGCAGGCCCGCCACGCCGGTCGTGCTTTCCAGCCCGGTCGCGCTGAGCACCTGCGGTCGCAACGGATGGCCGGCCACCGACCACGGTCCCGTCCTGACCTCAGGAAACACCGCGACCGTGCAGACTGTGCCCTGCCGGACCCGGGCATTCGCGCTGGCCAGGCCGGCCCGGGTGGCGACGCCAGGATCCACCGCCGAGAGCGCGGCCCCGGTGTCGGGCGTGAAGGTCACCGGAGCGTGCGTTCCCAGCCGGACCTGCACCGTTATCCCGGTGAAGCCGGGCTGGCTGGTGACGGTCATCGGCGCGACGATGGCCGGCTTGCCGCGCAGCAGGGCAGCAGGAACCGGCGCCGCCGACGGGCCGGAGATCGTCGTCTTACGGGTCGGCGCGGGCTGCTCGGGACCAGGCACCGTGACGCTGCCGCGGGCGAAATCGATGCGCATCGCGCCGAACCGGCTCCAGACGTCCGATCCGAGCAAGCCGTCCGGCTGGCCCCGCCCGCCGAAGAGCGGGATCGTGAGGTAGGTCACGTCTTCCGGCTGCAGCGGCAGGCCGGCCACGTCCCAGCTGGTGATCCTGGACACCTGGGCCATGGCTGAGCATCCGGCGCCGCCGATGCGCAGCGGCGCCCCGGTCCTCCGAAGACCGAGCTTCGCGGCAAGCGACGACGCCAGCGCTGATCCCTCGGCGCCAGTATCAATCACGAACGGGAACGGGCCTTTCCCGTCGATGCACACGTTGGCCAGAGTCGCAACCTCGGAATGCCAGGTACTGACGGTGACCGGGAACCTCGCCCCGCCGCCAGCCAGCGTCTTTGCGCCAGTGCAGCCGCGGCGGGCCGGCGGCAGCGTGAACCGCATGACGCCGGTCGTCTTGGCGCGACCGCTGCCGGCGCTCCTCGTGCTGCCGCTAGCGGCGGCATTTCCGGCCGCGCCGGTGCTACCGGTGGTGCCGCTGCTGTCACAGGAGGCAAAAGCCGCCCCGGTGGCAAGGACGGCGCAGCACAGGGCCAGCCGCCTGCCGGGCCGCCGCCGGTACAAGGTCATCGGTTCCCTCCCGGAGGGCCAGCTCTGCGGCGACACCTAAGTTTCCCGAGTGCGGTGCATTAAGTTCAGTGCAACGAGTTCAGTGCAACAAGTTCAGCGCATCAAGTTCGGCGCATCAAGTTCGGCGCCCCGGGGAATCGCCGGGAGCGCGGCCGGTTGCGCAACGGAGGTCACGATGCAGCGCCCGAGCACGTCTTCGACGGCACTAATGGCGCCGATCCTCGCCATCGTGCTGGCGACCGCCTCGTGTGGCGCGGGCAGCACGGCGGCAGGGTCAGGTCGGTCGGGTCAGCGGTCATCGCCCGCAGCGCCGTCCGCGCCCGCAGCGCCGTCTGCGCCCGCAGCGCCGTCTGCGCCCGCGCCGGACACGTCGGCTGAGACGTCGCCGGGCACGTCCTCCTCGGCGGCCACGGCGGCTTCGCCGGCCGCCAAGCCCTGGCCGGCTCCGTCGCTCTCACTCCCGCCGAATCCTCCGCCCGGCTGCGACGACCAGCCGTGGCGGACCACGCCGGTGCACGTCACCCGGCACGTTGCCGTGCCGCCGGTGCCGGTCGTCAGCGCCATCAGGACCGGGACGCATCCCGGATGCGGATACGACCGCATCGTGTTCGACGTCCGCGGGCCGATGCCGGGTTATGACATCAGGTACGTCTCGAAGCCGACTGCAGCCGTGTCCGGCGTGTCCGGCGCCATTCCGGGGAGGTGGTACCTGCTGATCACGATCCACCCGGCGCAGGGCCGCTCCCGTTCCGGCGCGAACACGATCTCGCCGCCGTCGGCGGCCACCGGCTTCCCGATGCTCAGCGGCTACGCGGTCACCGGCGACTTCGACGGCGTCCTGTCCGTCGCGGTCGGACTGAGGAAGGCCACCGCCTTCCGGGTCGGGCTGCTGACCGGCCGTCTGTACGTGGACGTGGCGGGCTGACCGACAAGGTTGAGGTCTGCAGGGACATCGGCTCTAGGTCTGCAGCGGCACCAGCTCGCGCGCCAGGTCGTCGGCGAAGCCGCCTGCGGGCCCGGGCGCCCCGGCCGGCCGGATGACGAACTTGCTGATGCCTGCCGCCACGTACTCCTCCACCATCCGGCGGGCGGCCGGCCAGCTCGTCGCGACCAGGCTGGCCGGGTCGGCATCCGGCCTGCGCTGGCGGATGGCGGCGGCCAGCCCGGCCGGGATGGCACCGGTCGCCACCGGCATGCTGATGCCGAAGTGTTCCGGGTCGACCTCACGTCCGGCCGCGGCGGCCGCCGCCTGGATGGCCCGGCGTCCCGCGCGGGCCTCGCCGGGCGTGACGAAGCTGGCCAGCCAGCCGTCGCCGAGCCTGCCGACCCGCCGCAGCCCGCCGGGAGCGCTGCCGCCCAGCCAGATGTCGAGCGGCTTGCGCGGCAGCGGGCCGACGCTCGCGCCGTCGATGGTGAAGAACCTGCCGTCGAACGACACCGTCTCCTGCCGCAGCATCATCCTGAGCAGCTCAAGGGACTCGTCGAACACCGCGCCGCGCTGCCCTGGCGGGACAGGAAACAGCGCGCGCTCGTCCTTGCGCGCGGGCTGCAGGCCGAAGACAGGCAGCACCCGGCCCGGCGCCAGCGCGGCGAGCGATGCGAGCTGCTTGGCGACCAGGACAGGGTGGCGTCCCGGCAGCACCGACACCCCGGTACCGACCTTCAGCCTGGCTGTCTTCGCGAGGGCATACGTCATGCCGGTGAACGGCTCCACCAGCGGCCCGTACACCATCTCCGAGAGCCACAGCGAGTCGATCCCGAGTTCCTCCAGGTGGCTGACGCCGGCGGCGAAGCCGTCGGGGCTGGCGGCCGCACCCAGTCCTATCCCGATCCGGATCTTCACGTCTCTATTCGACCACGACCGCCGGCCATGCGGCCACGACCGCCGGCCATGCGGCCACGACCGCCGGCCATGCGGCCACGACCGCCGGTCATGCGAGTTCTTGACGAGTATCGCGGCCGGCCGAACGGGTCTATCGGTTGCGGAGGAATTCGATGATCGCCGCCTCGAGCGCGCTGGCTATCCGCCGCTGGAAGCGGGCGGAGGTCAGCAGCCGGGCGTCGGTGGCGTTGCGCATGTTGCCGCACTCGATGAGCACCTCAGGAACGCGGGTGAGGTTGAGTCCGGCGAGGTTGTCGCGGGGCTCGATCCCGTGCACACCGTCGTAGCTGCTCTCCGGCATCGACGTTCCGGCGAGGATCGCGCTCCGGACGTCGAGGCCGAAGCGTTCCGACGCCCTGATCACCTTGTCGTTCGGGCCGTCGCTGACCGGCTCGAGTACCGCGAACCCGCGGCCCGACGCAGGCCCGCCATCCGCGTGAATGTCGATCGCCACGTCCGGGTGCGCGCGGTTGATGATCTGGGCTCGCCGGTTCACGCACGGTCCGACCCCGTGGTCGTTGTGCCGGGTCATGACCACCCGCGCCCCGTCCCGGCGAAGATCGGCACGCAGGAAGAGCGCGACCCGGAAGTTGAACCTGGCCTCGGTGTAGCCGCTGTCCGTCTCCGTGCCGGTGGTGTTGCAGGTCTCCCACTCCCGGCCGTTCCAGATCAGGTGATTGATGTAAGCGGGGTCGGTGTAGTTACGGCCGTTATGCCCGGGGTCGACGCCGACGATCTTCCCGGCGAGCGGCTCGGCGACCGCGCGCGGCGTGCCTGCTGCGGGAGTTTTCTGGCGGGCAGCCGCAGGCCGCCGCGCGCTTGCCCGTGGCGTCGCCCCGATGGACGTCGCATGCGGCCTGGCAGAGATGGCCGGCGCCGGGGTGGCGGCCGATCCGGCAGTTGCGCTGCAGGCCGACGCAACGATGCTGCTGGTGATCGCGGCGAGCACCAGGGCGGACCGATGGCGAGGGGTCTTCAGGAACCGGCCACGATCGGTCACGGATGGCTCCTTCCTTATCCTTTGCTGAATCCTCGCACTGCCCGGCCGCAGCCCGATGGCCGCCGGCCTGGACGCCGTCGTCGGCCGTGCCGTCGCGGCGCAGCCAGCCGCGCTGCTCGAGCCGGGCGACGGCACGGCTGATGGACGGCTGGGTCAGCCGCACTGCCGCCTCCATCACCAGCCCGGCTGGCTAGCTACAGTGCGGGCCTGGAGGTCACCAGGGTTCCCGCGTCAGGGCGGCACCGCGATCCAGGTGACGGTGACGGTCCAGGACGTGGCCGGATCCCCGAACGACGTCGGTCCGATCAGCTTGATGCCTTCCTTCCTGAACTGCCCTCTCGCCGCCGAGCAGCCACTGCTCGCGTCGAAGGCGAAGTCGCATGCCCAGTCGGCAGTCAGCTGGGTGGCATCTGCCTGCCCCCTTGCGGCAGTCCATGCCTCGTACTGGCGGACCCCTGGCTTCCCGCCGGGCCCAGTGCAGTGGCGACCCCGGGCGCTGCAGGGCAGCCATGGTGTGCCGCTGTCAGCTGGCACCGCGCTTGAGGTGCTCACCTCGATGTTCGACGGGACACCCGTGTTGTCAATCGTGATCGGGAACGTGCCGTTAGCGCCGAGAGTCCCCACTGAGCATTCGCCGTTGGGGTAGCCGAGCAGCGTCGGGGTGGAACGGTCCCCTTTGCCCCCGCCGCCGCAGTCGCCGAACGTTGCCTGGCCTGGTGACACGGTGATCGAGACCGTCGTAGGAAGGACGTTCAGGGTCGCGGTGGTGCTCGCGCCCGTGCTTGCACCGGAGACCGCAGCTGATTTAGGCCTGTTGAGCGCGACGACCCCGGCGATGGCGAGGACCACCACGACCAATACGATCCACAGCCTACCTACCATGGTAATTCCCCTCGGTGATCAGCGGCGTTGCTGCTGGCTGGTCTTCGCACGACCCTGACCTCAAGGCCGGACGAGCGGAACGAGAGGACGGCTGCGGCCACCAGGAGCAGCCCGCCTAAGGTCCAACGCGTCCATATCGGGAGAACGAGCCCCTGTCCTGATCCTTGGCCGACGGTGAATTCGAGCTTGGCCGCGGCCGCGACACTAAGATTGGTTTTGCCTACCGCTATCGCCGCGGCGCCGACCACGACGACGTCGCTCAGGTACTTGCCTGGCTTGGCGCTGGCCGGCACGACGAGCTCGAGCGGCATCCGGGCCGACTCGCGGGCCGCGAGCCGGATGCCGCCGCCGGTGAAATGGATCCAGGACGGCGGGACCGCCCGGCCCGGCCCGTGGGAGAGCCGCTGGACCCGCATGCTGATCGACTCGTCCTGGCTCCCCGTGTTAACGACATACACCGGCGCGAGCGAGTAACTACCGCCCGGCCTCGCTACGCTGCCAAGGCGCACGGGAACGCCCTGCACGCCCACCCCGACGCTCGCCTGCGACGGTCCGGGAAAGGCGATCAGCAGCGCTAAACCGGCCGGCCCCGCCCATGCTGCCGTCAGCAGCCGCCGCGTGAGCCGTAGCCTGGCCCCCGCCGGGTACTCGCCATCCGCAGCGGACAACCTCGCAGCCACCGGACGGCCGTTCGCGTCGTCACCGCTACAGAACATGTCAGGTGTCCTCCGCGCCCCGGGTCGTTCGCCCGGCGGTGGGTGCAACTGCAACTGATTATCACGGTAGATCCAGTTCCCGATCAACAGCTACTGGCGCGGCGCCCGGGCAAGGCAGGGCGAATATGTTCGGCTGGTGCTGTTATGACTTGCGGACGGAGGGAATTCAGGCACGGCGCGGGCGGGCGATCAGGATGTGGCGATCCGGTCGAGCCACTCCTCCATGAGGGCCTGCTCGCGGGCGGTGAGGACCGAGGTCTTTGGCAGTACGGCGCGGAGGGCGACCGCAGCTCCAACGGGACCTGGTGCCGGCGGGGCGGGAGCATCGGTAGTGATCGCGGCGATGACAGCTTCTCGAGCTGCGTCTGATAGCGCCAGGTCGCGGCAGGCCGGCGGTGGCGGCTCGATCATCAACACGTCTTCGATTACAGCACACCGTTCCAACGGGCCACATCTGACCGGCCACGGTGTCGGCAAAGGCGCGGTCTCATCGTTTGCACCCCACCTCGCGATCGAGGGAGGCCCGCACGGAATTCGCGTCAACACCATCAGCCCCGGACTCACCCGGACCCCGCAAACGGAGGCCTTCATAACCGATAAGGACATCGCCCGTACCCCGCTTGGAAGGGTCGGCACGCCAGAAGACATCGCCGCTGTCGCACTGTTCCTGGCCTCAGACGACGCTCGCTTCGTCACTGCTGCCGACATCGTCGTGGACGGCGGCCAGTCCGTTGTCATGCCGTCAAATAGCTGACCCGCCGCGCCGGGCTGAGCACCACCACCGTGCGGCACATCGCGGTCATCATGAGGCGGCTGAACGTCTCCGGCAGGTTCGCCGCTGGCGCTGCGGCTCAGCGCAGGGGATGGATCGGGTAGGCCACGTTATGAATGTGTGTCATCAGGTGCCGGCGTCCACCGGGACCGCCGGTCGCCGGCCGGATGCTGGCGGGCGTCAGCTCCAGCGTGCGGCGGCGGTCCCGGCGTGACCGGCCTCTATGGTGGCGGCATGGCCTCATGGTGGCACCGTGATGTGATCGCGGCAGGCAAGCTGCCCCTGATGCTGTGCTTTCTGGCTTTCGTCGTCACGTTTGTGCTGACCCGGACGATCACGCGCATGATTCGCGACGGCCACGGCCCATTCCGGAACCAGCTGACGGCAAGCGGGACGCACATTCATCACTCTGTCCCCGGCATCATCCTGCTGATCATCGGAGCCTTCACTGCGGTCGGCGGCCCTGGCTCGCTCGGCTGGCGCTCGTTCGCCGCGCTGGCGGTCGGTGTCGGCACGTCGCTTGTCTTGGATGAGTTCGCGCTGATCCTGCACCTGCAGGACGTCTACTGGAGCGGCGAGGGCCAGCTTTCGGTCGAGGCGGTGAGCCTGACGGCCGCCTGCCTCGGGCTGGCCCTCGTCGGGTTCAGCCCATTCGGCGTGAAAGACGTCGACGGTATCGAGCTGTCACTGCGGCTGACCGCAACCGGGATCCTCATCGCCGACGGCGCGCTCGCCTTCATCTGCGTACTTAAAGGCAAGTACCGGACGGCACTGTTCGGGCTCTTCCTGCCACTCGTCGGGGTGATCGGCGCTCTGCGCCTCGCGCGCCCGTCTTCGATCTGGGCACGACGTCGCTACCGGGGCGGGCGCCTGGAACGCGCGACGCGCCGCGCCGCCGACTTCGACCGGCGCTGGGCCCCTCTCCAGACCGGCTGGGAAGACTTCGCCGGCGGGAAACCGTCCCAGCCTAACCCGCCGGCCAGCGACGACGTCCACCGCTGAACCGGCCCAGGATGCCTGGGCCCATCCGGACCCTGGCGGGCTGTGTGGGCCCGGATCTGACCTCTCGACAAACCGACGTGGTTGACTAAAGGCTTCAGACCCCGTCGTAAGCGGGGCATGAGCCCCAACGGGTGGAGGTGCCAGTGGCCGAACCCACGCAGCCCGCAGAGCGAATGGTGGTGTGCTACTTCATCGTCTCCGATGACGTCGAGCGCTCCCGGCGCTTCTATACCGAGGTACTCGGCGGCAGGGTGGTCTTCGGCCCTGAGCCAACCAATGTCGCACTTGCCAACAGCTTCATCATTATCAACGGCGGCGGAGGCCCCACCGACGACAAGCCCACGGTCACCCTTGAGACGCCAACCGACCCCGACCGGGTCAGCAGCTTCCTCAATATCCGGGTCGCAGACATCCGCGCAGTGTACGCCGAATGGAGCGCCAAGGGCGCGCAGTTCCTGACGCCGCCGAAGCAGCACCAGTACGAGATCCGCTGCTACATCCGAGATCCTGACGGTTACATCATCGAGGTCGGGCAAACCATCGACCCGCAGGGAGACTGGTGGCCCGCCGACTGGCCACCGATCAACCCCGGCGGGCAATCCGACTGAACCCGTCACCCCAGCAGTCACGTTGTCCGCCGCTTGTGTGATGTTACAAGTTTGCTACTCTGAAGTTTCTAAGGTAGTAAAAAGCTGACTTTAGGAAGTCCATGGCGGTGTCGCCAACGCCCATCGCGGTGGCTAACGGCCAGCGGCGCATTGGCGAGGAACTCGCCACATGGCGGCGGCTGCGGCGGCTGACTGGCTCTCAGGTCGCGGACCGGGCCGGGGTGTCGCGTCATACTGTCATGCGGCTGGAGAACGGTGAAGGGGCCAGCATGGACAGCGTGCTGAGGGTGGCCCGAGCGCTGGGGGTGCTTGACTCGCTGGTGGCGGCGCTCGATCCGTATGCGACAGACGAGGGCCGTCTGCGGTCTGAGGAGGCGCTGCCTGAGCGGGTGCGCCCGCCAAGGCCGGGGCGAAGGCCGTGAGCGGCGACGTCGAGGTTTATGTCGCGATCGGCGAAAAAAACGTCCTGGCCGGCCGGATGTATCCCCACCACCGCCGGGGGGTCGAGTCGGCCAGCTTCGTCTACAACGACAGATACCTTGCCGACCCAGACGCCTACGCCCTGGACCCAGGGCTGCCCCTGGTCACTGGCACGCTGCAGACACCCGTCGGCCGCGGGCTGTTCGGCGCGTTCGCGGATAGTTTGCCAGACCGATGGGGACGGACGCTGATCCAGCGTGCCGAGCGGGCCCGCGCTAAAGCTGCGGCAGCGGCCCCGCACCCGATGAGCGAGGTCGATCTGCTGCTCGGTGTCCGAGACGACCTGCGTCAGGGAGCGCTGCGCTTCCGGCTCGACGAGCACGGTCCTTTCCTCGCGACCGAGGAGTCGGGAGTCCCAGCCCTGACAGATCTTCCGATGCTGCTTGATATCGCGGCACGCGCCGAGACAGATAGCGCTGGCTACGAAGACCTCATGCGGCTGCTGCGGGCCGGCGGTTCCCTGGGTGGCGCACGTCCCAAGGCGCATGTCCTGGATGCTCGTGGGCACGTGGCGATTGCCAAGTTCCCCAGCGCGAACTGGGACACCTGGAACGTGATGGCATGGGAAAAGGTGGCCCTTGACCTCGCGAGAGAGGCTGGGGTGACGGTTCCCGACTCTCAATTGATCCGCATCGGGGACCGGAACGTGCTTGTCGTTGACCGGTTCGATCGCCGCGGCACAGCCCGTATCGGCTACGCCAGCGCGATGACGATGCTTGAGGCCAGCTACGGCGACCAGCGCAGTTACCTCGAAATCGCGCAAGTAATTGAGGAAAGGTCCACGGCGGCAGGAGCGGAGTTGCGCCAGCTATGGCGGCGGATAGCTTTCTCGGTCCTGATCTCCAACACCGATGATCACCTCCGTAACCATGGGTTCCTGCACGAGCGCGGCGATTCGTGGATGCTCTCGCCGGCTTTTGACCTCAACCCCGACCCGCATCCCGGCGCAAAGGACCTCAGCACCGCCATCGACTACGCAGACACGCGCGCGAGCGTCGACACCCTCATGAGGGTCGCTACCTACTTCCGCCTGGATGCCAGCGATGCACTCGAAATCTTGGCTAAGGTCACGCAAGCGGTCGCACGCTGGCGCACCGTCGCGCAGTCCCACGGGCTGCTGCAACAGGATCTGGACGTCATGGAGCCGGCATTCGAGCATGCCGCGGGTGAGCGAGCCCGAGCCCTGACAAAGAGCCGACCGGCACACGCTGGCTGAGCCAGCTCGCGAGGCTGGCGATGCCGAGTATGGCGATGTTGGTCTGGATCTCCGCCGGGACGGCATCTGGATCTCCGCCGGGACGGCATTGAGTTCCATCTTGATGTATTTCCGGCGACGAGGGCGACCAGGTCGTCCTCGGCCAGATCGCGCTCCGCGGCGCGGGCGGATCGGACCGCGGAGTACCTGGGGACCGTGCTAGCCGTACCTCAGGTTCGGGTGTCTGCACGGTGGATCTCCTGCTGGCGCGCGGCGAGCATTGAGATGCAGGGGACCGGAGTGGCCGGCACCGCAGCTCACAGGAGGCATCCCGATGCATGCACCGGCTGGCAATATCCCGTCCTCGCAGCCCGTCCTGATGAGATTCCTGGTCAGGTCATGGGAATACCGCCGTCCCCGGCTGTGGGTACGTGTGCGCGTTGCGTGTGGCATCTTCAACGTGGTCCTTAGCCTCGTTCTGCTCGCTTCCTTCCACTGGCTGGGGGCGGTGACTTGGCTGGCAGCGCTGCCGCTGGCGGGGGCGCTGCTGATCTTCTGGACCGTCTACCGCCTGCAGGCCAGTGCCCAGAGCTAGCTTGGCAGCATCTCCCCGTAGTGGGATCGATCCACCTGGCCTGCTGGGGGAGATGCTGCGCTTTCCGGCAGTTGTGTCGGTCGCTGGTGTTCCTCGTTCTTCTCGCCGCCGGGATCTATCGAGTGACCACCGGTGGTAAACCGGGCGGCACCGCAGGTCACAGGAGGCAACCCGATGCACGCACCGGCTGGCAACGTCCCTTCTTGGCAGCCCGTCCTGATGAGATTCCTGGTCAGGTCATGGGAATACCGCCGTCCCCGGCTGTGGGTGGGTGTGCGCGTTGCCTGTGGCATCTTCAACGTCGTCCTTGGCGTCCTCCTGCTCGCTTCCTTCCACTGGCTGGGGACGCTGACTTGGCTGGCAGCGCTGCCGCTGGCGGGGGCGGCGCTGATCTTCTGGACCGTCTACAGACTGCAGCAGGACAGCGTCCTTCGGGTGCATGAGCTGGAGCAGTCCCGGGCCAGCTTGGTGGACGACTCGGCGGCGAGGCTGCGCCGGATCGAGCGCGACCTGCATGACGGCGCGCAGGCGCAGATGGTCGCCGTCGCCATGAAGCTGGGCCTGGCCCGGGAGAAGCTTGGCGGCACGATCGCCGGGATCACAGCTGGCGGTACCGCGCAGGCCGACCTGGAGCGGGTTCTGGAGCTGGTCGACGCCGCCCACCGCGGCGCCAAGGAGGCCATCACCGAGTTGCGCGACCTGGCCCGCGGCATCCACCCGCCGGTGCTCGACCATGGTCTCGGCACCGCGCTCACCACCCTCGCCGCGGGCAGTGACCCGCCTGTCGAGCTGGTCGTCGACCTGTCCGAGCGCCCGTCGGCCGCGATCGAGACCATCGCCTACTTCTGCGCGGCCGAGCTGCTCACCAACGTCGCCAAGCACGCCGGAGCCCGGCATGCCACGCTGGAGGCAGCCCACAAGGGCGGGCTGCTGCGGATCCGGGTCAGCGATGACGGCTGCGGTGGCGCCCGCCTCGAACAGCGCGGCGGCCTGGCCGGGCTCGCCGAGCGCGTCAGGACCGTGGATGGCAGGCTGCAGGTCAGCAGCCCGCCCCGCGGTCCCACCGTGGTCACCGTAGAGCTGCCGTCCCACGCCTGACCGAACTGGGGGTGCCCGATGCGGATTGTGATCGCCGAGGACTCAGCAGTAGTCCGGGCAGGCCTGGCCGAGATCCTCGCCGACCGCGGCCACCAGGTCGTCGCCGCCGTCGGCAACGCCGGGGACCTGCTCGCCGCGGTGGCCGAGCACCAGCCGGACGCCGCCGTGGTGGACGTGCGGATGCCGCCCGGTTACACCGATGAGGGCCTGCGCGCCGCGATCGCCATCCGCCGCCACCACGCCAAGACCGGGGTGCTGGTGTTCTCCCAGTACATCGAGACCCGCTATGCGGCCGACCTGCTCGGCGCGGCGTCCGGCGGCGGTGCGGCCGGTGTCGGGTACCTGCTCAAGGACCGGGTCGCCGACGTCGGCGAGTTCGTCGAGGCCCTCGGCCGGGTGGCGGCCGGGGGCACCGCCCTCGACCCTGAGGTCGTGACCCAGCTGCTGGGCGCCAGCCGCCGCACCGACGGGCTCGGCTCCCTCACGGCCAGGGAACGCGATGTGCTGGCACTGATGGCCGAGGGCCGGTCCAACAGCGCGATCGCCGGGATCCTCGTGATCTCCGAGCGGGCGGTGGAAAAGCACGTCAGCAACATCTTCAGTAAACTCGGCCTGCCCCCCTCCGACGCCGACCACCGCCGGGTGCTCGCCGTCCTCCGCTACCTGGAGACCTGACTCGCGGCCCGTCGATACCAATCTCACAATCACAAGCAGATCGACCGGCTCTGCGCTCCGCGGCGGGCTAGTCACCACCGCGTCTACGGCCGTAAGCCACAGCGTGGAGCCACCCGGTACAGTGCCCGGGGCAAGGAGGGCATGGGCAATCATGGCGATCCGCGCGGTAGTTTTCGACATCGGTGGCGTATTGGAGATCACCCCGGACTTTGGTGTCACCGGGCTGTGGGAGACCCGGCTCAGGCTGCCTGCCGGGGAACTCAGCAAACGCATGCACGACGTCTGGGCAGGCGGCAGCATCGGCGCGATCACCGAGGACGACGTGCACCAGGCAGTCAGCGATCGCCTCGGCCTGGACGGGCAGCAGCTCGCGGCGTTCATGGCCGGCATCTGGCGTGAGTACCTGGGCACCGCGAACGCCGAGCTGATCGAGTACGCCCGCCGGCTGCGGCCGCGGTATCGCACCGGGATCGTGAGTAACAGCTTCGTCGGCGCCCGGGAACGAGAGCAGGCGGCCTACGGATTCGAGGACCTGGTCGACGAGATCGTCTATTCACACGAGGCCGGGATGAGCAAGCCCGATCCCCGGATCTACGCCCTGGTCTGCGCACGCCTCGGCGTCCGCCCCGAGGAGACGGTATTCCTCGACGACGCGGACCGGTGCGTGGACGGCGCGCGGGAAGCGGGCATGCACGCGGTCCGCTACCACGACAACGCCCAGGCCATCGAAGAGATCGAGAAGCTGCTCACAGCCCCTTAAATGTGCCTGCGGAACCTGTCAACCTGATTGACGCACCATCTGGTGGTTATTTTTGAGCTGGGCCCGGTATGGCTGCGCTGAACCGCGATGATGACGTCGGCGATCCTGCGGCGCATCAGCACCGCGGGTCAGGCAGCGGGATGGGAGGGCAGGATGGGCCAGCAGTCCGGTCCGCTCGGTGCCGATGTCGCGGTCACGCACATTCTCGTGGTCACAGATCCGGCGGGCTCTCGTGATTTCTGGGTAGATGTCCTGGGCGCGGAACTGTACCGGGAGTACGGCGGCACGAGCGTCGTGCTCACGTTCGCGGGGACCTGGCTTTTGCTGGTGAGCGGAGGAGGCCCGACCGCCGACAAGCCCGGGGTCACCTTCCGGCCGCCGGCTGACCCGGATCAGGTCAGTCACGCCATGACACTGCGGGTCGCTGACTGCCGCGCAGCCTACGCAGCATTGACGGCCCGGGGCGCGACCTTTCTCACCCCGCCCCATGACTGGGGCGGCGAGATCCGCTGCTTCCTCCGGGATCCCGACGGCCACCTCGTGGAGATCAGCGAGTCAGTACCTACCTAAGAGCGTGACAGCATGGACTGGCGGCGCTAGCGCCAGCCGAGGAAGGTCATCACATCCCGCGCCACCACCCCGATGGGACGGTCGTTGCTGATGACCACGTCCTCGACGCCGGTTCCCTCGGCGGCCGCGATCGATGCCGCCGCGGCCCGCAGGTCGTCGCGGCGGCCGGTGGTGACATCGCTGGCGAGCCGCTGCTCGATGTCAGGCAGCCGGACCGTCAGGCGGGCGACCCGCAGCGGCAGCCCGAGGGCGTTCCGCACCTGCCGCACCTCGCCGGGGCTGCGGGCGAAGTAGGCCAGCACGAACAGCCGGATGCCGACCTGGCGGTAGTTCGCCGCCACGGCGGCCAGATTCTGCACCATCAAGCCGAATTCGCTGGCGCGGTCACTGGTGCCCGTGCCCGCCCAGCTGAGGTAGTCCAGGTCGAGCAGCGCGTACGGCTCGCCCTGCTGCTCGAGCAGATAGGCGATCTCCTCGGCGACCGAGCTCTTGCCCGACCCGTACACGCCGGTGAGCAGGACACCCTCAGCCCTGCGCTTATTCACCTGGCAAGGCTAGGCCGGTCCGGTGAGACTCGCACCCGGAGCGGCAGATCCGGTCGTTAGCTTCGTTCGGTGTCCAAGGTCCGTCGGCCGGTGGCAAAGCATCCCGCAGCCACCTGCGGGATGGCCAGCGCGTGATCAGGCATGCCGCCGCGATCCGGGGACGCTCGCGAACCCCGATACATGGGCGGTCATGCAGGGCCGGGAGGGCAACGAGTTCTGCGTATTCAACGCTGACTCGGTCACCGGCCTGGCCTGACGGGCTTGCTTGCAGCGACACACTTCGGGATTCGGCCTCTGATCGCCGCTCCATCGTCAGGTGTCCGTTCTTCCGGCACGATCGCTCGCCATGCGGCTAGGGTGCGTTCGGCGGCGCCCCCGGTCACCACCAGCGACCCTGCCAGGCGGCACGCCGGTATCACATGTGCGAAGCTGTGGATATGGTCGTCCCGGGAGGAGGTCTGCATGACTGACGCCGCGCCGGAGCCTGAGGGTTCCGGGGAAGAGATTAAGCGCAAGTTCCGCGAGGCGCTGGAGCGCAAGCGTGCCAAGCATGGGGACGCGAACGCGGCCCGCGGGGGCAAGGATGCCGGGAAGGTCCACGGCGCCGGCGGCCTGGCCCGGAGCCGGCGTTCGTTTCGCCGTAAGACCGGCGGCTGAAAGGCCAACTGAGCGCAGCTAACTGAGCGCATCATGCAGCGGCCGGACGACCACCAGATGAGCGCAACAGCGCGAAGATCGCTATCCCCGTCACCAGATGACCATCTCAGCGCGAAACGCCGCAGATGAGGACAACGACGATTGCCGTGCCTGCGCGGACGGCGCGTTACCGGCGGATCTTGTCGGCTCGGGCTGCGAGGAGCCATGGGATCAAGCCGTCGCCGCTCTCGGTCAGCGCGCTGAGGACCATGCCATGGGCGAACAGAGCTGAAGTGTAGGCGCTCAGCGGGCGGTGCATGCTGGAGAAGGTCATGCCCAGGCCATCGCGCTCGATGTGATCGACATAGCGGCGCGGCTGCAGGTAGGGCTGGGAGAACCGGAACGCCGCCGCATGCATGGTTTCCTCGTCCTGCGCAGAGATGAACGGGTGAACGATCGCCATGCAGAGCTGGCCACCGGGCCGCAGCACCCGGCCGATCTCCCGGACCGCGCCCTCGAAGTCGTCGATGTCCAGCAAGGACATGCAGGCCACGACAAGGCCGGTGCTCTGGTCGGCGAACGGCAGCGCGGCCGCGTCGGCAAGCAGTACCGGGATCGCCTGGCATGACGCGGCCGCCGCGCGGGCCAGCGTCGGCGAATGGTCGGCACCGACGACCTGGAAGCCGAGCTTCAGCAGTTCCCTGCCTGCCCGGCCCTCCCCGCAGCCAAGATCGAGCACCGGCCCGGGAGCCGACTCCGGGAGTAGCTGGCGCAGCGCAGGCCACGTCCCTTTCCAGAACCCGTCGTGCCGGGAAGTGCGTGCCCACGTGATCCACTCAGCCGCGTGCTCTTCCCAGGACCCCGCCAAGCTCACCCGCCCAGCGTAGTCGCATCTGCAGATCCCAACTATCCCGCGAGCGCCCAGCGGCATAGCGGACGACGAGTCAGGGGCTTCGCGATCGATATGATCCCAGAGCTCGTCCGCACTAGGCGCGCCGGGGGAAGTGGAGCGCAGTCGCCCGGGAACCGTCGCGGTGTCGGATCCCTTACAACCGGCGTACCAGAAAGTCCTCGGAAGAAATCCTGAAGGCGGTGTCGGATCCGGGCAGAGGCGTTCGTAGCGGGGTGAGGGGCCGCCCAGGAGGGCGTCCCGAAAGCACAGGAGATGATCGGGATGCAGTACTTGGTTTCCGTGGTCGATGACACGGCCGGCCTTGCCACCCCGGAGGAGGACGCTGCGATTGACGTGTTCAACGACCGGCTCAGGGCGGAGGGTCACTGGGTTTTCGCCGGCGGCCTCGCGGCGCCCGACTCGGCCACGGTCATCGACAACCGGGGCGGCGAGGCGCTGTTCACCGACGGGCCCTTCGTGGAGTCGAAGGAGTATCTCGCCGGCTTCTGGATTATCGAGGCTGCCGACCTCGAGGTGGCGCTCAAGCTCGCCGCCGAGGGGTCGAAGGCCTGCAACCGGAAGGTCGAGGTGCGGCCGTTCGCGTGACCGGGGTCGACGTGCAGGAGGCGATCAGCCGGGTCCACCGTGAGGAGTGGGCGCGGGTGGTCGCGGCCCTGGCCAGGCGGTTCGGTGACCTTGACATCGCCGAGGAGGCGGCGGCCGACGCGTTCGCGACCGCCGTCGGGCGGTGGCCGGCCGACGGCGTACCCCCCAGCCCCGGCGCCTGGCTGACCACCACCGCCAGCCGCAAGGCCATCGACCGGATCCGGCGCGAGAACAAGCGCGGCGACACGCAGAAGGAGGCTCAGCTGCTGTACGACGACGATCCGCCCGGGCCTCCCGGCGCCATCGACGACGAGCGGCTCCGGCTGATCTTCACCTGCTGTCACCCGGCGCTCGCGATGGAGGCCCGCGTGGCGCTGACACTGCGCATGGCCGGCGGCCTGACCGTGCCCGAGATCGCCCGTGGTTTCCTGGTGCAGGAGACCACCGTGGGGCGGCGGATCACCCGCGCGAAGGCCAAGATCAAGGCGGCCCGCATCCCTTACCGGGTGCCGTCCGCGGAGGATCTCCCGGCACGCGTGTCCGGCGTCCTCGCCGTACTTTTCCTCGTCTTCAACGAGGGCTACCTCGCGACCGGCCCCGGCACCGATCCCGTACGTCACGACCTGACCGCCGAGGCGATCCGGCTCACTCGCCTGATCCGTGCCCTCCTGCCGGAGGACGGTGAGGTGGCCGGGCTGCTCGCGCTGATGCTCCTCACCGAGGCACGCCGCACCGCCCGGGTGTCGGCGGGCGGCGAACTAGTCACCCTCGACGAGCAGGACCGCGGGACCTGGGACGCCGCGCTGATCGCCGAGGGTCACCGGCTGGTGCGCGAGCGCCTGGCCGCCGGGGTGGCCCCGGGTCGCTACCAGATCCTCGCAGCGATCAGCGCCGTGCATACTTCCGCCCGCGACGTACGCGACACCGACTGGTCCCAGGTCGTCGCCCTCAACGACCAGCTCGTCCGCGTCGACCCCTCGCCGGTCGTCGCCCTGAACCGGGCAATCGCGGTCGCCGAGATTGACGGCCCTGAGGTGGGACTGGCGGCCGTCGGCCGTCTTGAGGACAAGCTGGCCGGCTATCACGCCTACCATGCGACCCGCGCCGACCTGCTGCGCCGGCTGGGCCGCAGTCAGAAATCGCGCGAGGCGTACGACAAAGCCATCGAGCTGGGGGTCAACACCGCCGAGATCGCCGCCCTGACACGCCGCCGTGACCAGCTGGGGTAGCGTCCGCGAATCCCGCTCGAACGCCCGTGCAAATGTAATCCGTGCTAGGTCCATGAACTCATCGTGGGCCCGCCCGGTTGCCCGCCGTCAAACACGCCGGGCAGGCATCGGTGAACAGCTCACCGCCGGCCGCCTCGATCAGCACTGCCAGCGTCGGCAGCGAAGGCATGACGGTGCGTCCTCTGGTCACGCCGCGGTGAGATTAAGCGATCGCCTGTGCTGGTGTCGTGCGGCAGGATGCCGGCATGGACATCGATGATGCCGCAGCGCGGGCGCAGCAGCGCGAGGTCGTCCGCCGTGGCTACGACGCCATTTCGCTGGCCTACCGCAGCGACGGCGGAACTGCGGCCCCGGCCTCGGCGGAGGACGTCAGCCGGTACGCCGGATGGGTCAGCGAGCTGGCCGGATTACTGCGGCCCGGAGCGCGGGTGCTGGATCTAGGCTGCGGCGCGGGGATCCCGGCGACCCGGGAACTGACGGAGCACGGGCTGCAAGTGATCGGCGCGGACTTCTCCGCCGTCCAGCTGCGCCGGGCCCGGCAGCTGGCCCCGGCCGCCCGCCTGCTGCAGGCCGACATGACGGCGCTGCATCTCGCGCCCGCCAGCCTGGACGCGGTCGTGTCGTTCTACGCCCTCATTCACCTGCCGCTGGCCGATCAGCGGGCGCTGTTCCCCCGCCTGCGGGGCTGGCTGCGGCCTGGCGGATACCTGCTGGCGATCGTCGGCGCCGAGCCCTGGACAGGCACCGGGCCCTACCTGGGCGCCGAGATGTTCTGGGACCACGCCGGAACCGCCGACTACCTGCACTGGCTCGCCGCCGCAGGGCTCACCCCGGTCTGGCACCGTTTCATACCGGAAGGAGCAACCGGACACAGTCTCATCCTCGCCTCTGCGTCGCGTTGTCAGCGGGCAGCGCGACGCACGCCAGGGGGCCGCCGCGGCGCAGCGACTATCGGGCGCGCGCCTGGATCGCGGTGAGCGCCAGCGTGTAGATGATGTCGTCCACCAAGGCGCCGCGGCTGAGATCGTTCACTGGCTTGGCGAGGCCCTGCAACATCGGGCCGACGCTTACTACTTGCGCGCTGCGCTGGACAGCTTTGTAGGTCGTGTTGCCCGTGTCGAGGTCGGGGAAGATGAAGACGCTGGCGTGTCCGGCCACCGCGCTGCCGGGCCGCTTGGCTAGCCCAACCGAGGGGACCGCGGCGGCGTCATACTGCAGCGGGCCGTCGACGGCCAGGCCGGGTTCGCGTTCGCGCACGATCCGGGTCGCCTCGGCGACCTTGTCGACGTCGCTGTGCGCCCCGGAAGTGCCGGTGCTGAAGCTGATCATGCCCACCCGGGGCTCGATACCGAAGGCTCGCGCCGATGCCGCGCTCTGGATCGCGATGTCGGCCAGGTCCTCGGCGTCGGGCTGAGGGTTGATAGCGCAATCGCCGTAGATGACGACTTCGTCGGGCAGGCACATGAAGAACACCGACGACACCAGGCGGCTTCCTGGCTTGGTGCCCAGGATCTGCAGTGCCGGGCGAACGGTGGCGGCCGTGGTGTGGACCGCGCCCGCAACCAGGCCGTCCACTTCGCTTTGCTGGAGCATCATGGTGCCGACCGTGATTGGGTCGGCGAGGTGATCGCGTGCCATTTCCTCGGTCCAGCCGCGGTGCCGCCGCAGCCTGGCCAGTGGGGCGACGTAGCGCTCCGCGACAGCCTGAGGGTCCACCACGGTGACGCCGTGGGGCAATTGCAGCCCGAGGCTGCGCGCCAGCCCGGTCACCTGGTCTGGAGGCCCTAGCAGCACGCTGCGGGCGATGCCTCGTTCGGCGCACGCGACGGCGGCCTGCAGGATCCGGGGCTCGGTGCCTTCGGGCAGCACTACACACGCGTCGGCGGTGCGGGCTTGCTCGACCAGGTTGTAACGGAAGGCGGCGGGGCTGAGCCGGCCGGGCCGGGAGGAGCTGGGCAACGTCTCTAGCCAGGACGCGTCCATTGCATCGGCGATGTTGTCTGTCACAGCCTCGATCCGTTCGAGGTCGTCGATCGGCAACCCTGGGTCAAGGTCGCGCACGTGCGTCGCCGTCTCGTAGCTGTTGTCGTCAACGACGAGGATGGGCAGGCCGGTGGCGCGGGTAGCCCGGGTGAGTTCCCATATCCGTGGGTCCGGCTCAGTCCCGACGCTATGGAGTAGGGCGGCCAGCCGGGTTCCGCTGAGCTCGGCGAGGAAGGCAGCCATGACCACGTCATGGCGGTCTCCGGGGACGACGACGAGCCGGCCTTCGCTGAGCACGCCGAGGCCGCCCGGGATGCCCTGGGCGAACACGGCCACGTCCTTGATGCGCCGGGACAGGTCACCCTCGTTGAGCACCCGCGGGTTGAGCTCGCGGACGAGGTCGCCTACCCGCAACCACGTCAATTCGGGGCGATGCGGCACTGCGGCGACGCAGCGGAGGCCGCGCTCGGCCAGGGCACCGCCGAGCTGTGCCGGCAGGGATGGATCGTCCGCCGGCAGGCCGTTGACCACGCAGCCGGCCACGCGTGCGTGCTCGCCCGACCAGTACCCGCTGGCCGTGATAGCGAGTGTCTCGGCCACCGCCTCCACGGTGCCCGCGGCTGGATCTAGCTTGGGCTGCGCCGTGTGATCTGCCCGGTCCTCGTCGCTTCCCGGGCCTGCCACCGGCCAGCTGGCGACGAGCACCACGTCGGCGTCGAGCGTTCTGGCCAGCGCCTGGTTGAGCCCGCTGGCGTATAGCTTGGTCGGGCCCGGGCTCAGCGCCTCGACGACGACGACGTCGGACTGTTCATGGGCCGGCTGCCAGGCAGCGACGATCGTCTCGAGCACCACGTCCAATCCGCCCGTTCCGAGTTGCTGCTCCAGCTGGGCGGCGGGGAGCGGCTCTGGCGGACGCAGCGCAGTTGTGGCCGCGACCAGTGCGGTGGAGCGGTCGGGGCCACCGTCGGCCCGGGGCTGGGCCACCGGCTTGACGAAGGCGACGTTCACGCCCCGCCGGTCGAGGGCCCGCACCACGCCGAGGCAGGTCCTGGCCAGGCCGACGCCAGCCGTGGTCGGCACGACCAGCAATGTCTGGGCCATGACGTCAGCCTTTCGCGCTCTCGACGCTGCGTCCACCGCCGGTGATGACGTGAGCGGTGTCGCGGGCGATCAGGAGCTCCTCGTCCGTCGGTACGACGAGCGCAAGGACCGGCCCAGCAAGGCTGATGCGGCCCCCGGTGTGCCGTCCATGATCGGCATTGGCCTCGACATCCTCAGTCAGGCCGAGAAAGCCCAGCCGGCTGAGCACCAGGCTACGGACGACGGCGCTGTTTTCCCCGATTCCGCCAGTGAAGACCAGTGCGTCGAGCCGTTGAAGCCCGACCACCAAGGCGGCGATCGCCTTGGACAGCCGGTACACGAAAACGTCGAGGGCGAGCCGGGCCCGCGCGTTTCCGTCAGCGGCCTGTGCGATGGTGCGCATATCGTTACCCAGACCGGACAGCCCCTGAAGCCCGCTATCGACGTTCAGTGCCTGGGTGATCTCGTCGATATTCATCCCGGTCCGGTCGGCCATGTAGCCGATAAGGCCCGGATCGATATCGCCGGAGCGGGTCCCCATGACCAACCCCTCCAATGGGGTCAGCCCCATGGTCGTGTCCACCGACACGCCGTCGCGCACTGCGGTCGCGCTGCACCCGTTGCCCAGGTGGGCAGTTACCAGCCGAAGCTCACTGGGCAGCCGGCCGAGCATGGAGGCAGCCTGCTCGCTGACGAAGCGGTGGCTGGTGCCATGAAATCCGTATCGGCGCACCCCGTAGCGCACGTACCACTCCTCGGGTACTGCATAGCGAAAGGCGTGGGGCGGCATCGTCTGGTGGAACGCGGTGTCGAACACGGCGACCTGCGGCAAGCCGGGCAAGGTGGCACGCACAGCCTCGATCCCGGCAAGATTCGCCGGGTTGTGCAGCGGCGCCAGGTGGTCGAATGAGCGCAACGCTGCGATAACTGCGTCGTCCACCCGGATCGAAGAGGTGAACCGCTCTCCGCCGTGGACCACCCGGTGACCAGCTCCGAGCAGTTCAACGTCGGCGTGCCCGGCCTCGGCCATGAGATCCAGCACCCGGGTCGTGACAGCCTGGTGAGTGCCCGAGGGAACCCGTTCTTCGGTTGCTGCAGCCGGAAACCACTGAACCCGCAGCAACGCCTCAGGCGTGCCGAGCCGTTCGCCGATCCCGCCCATGAGACGCTCGCCACTCCCGGGGAGCAACAGCGCGAACTTGAGCGATGAGCTACCAGCGTTGAGTACCAGCACCAAGCTGCCAGCGGCGGGGTGGCGGGAACTCACGGTCATCGTAGGCGTCCTCGGGATGCCAACCGGCGTCAGCGAAGTCTCCGACTCAGCCTGCGGTTAGCCTAATGGCTCTGTCGTGAGAGCTCAATGCTTCTCGCCGCGGGCATGCAGCACCTTGCGGTGTACGTGCGCCGCGAGAAGTCGGCTCGCGCGCCTCAGCTCTTCATTGACGTCGGTCATGCTGGCCCGAGCCGGCTGCGCGCTCCTTGTGGCCGCGTAGAGCCCGCTGTTACCTTGTGCTAATTCGTCGGGCGCAAGCTGTTGCCGACGGTGCCTGGAGGAGGAAGCGCATGCATCGTATTCTTCTGGCCTGCCTCAGTTCGGCCGTGCTGGTAACGGGGGGGCGCAGGGGTGGCAAGCGCAGCTGCGTCGGGCGCAGGGCCGGTCTCGCTCTCCGGTTCCTGGGAGGTCCAGGTCCACACCGTCTGCAAGCACTGCGAGACGATCAGGTTCGACACGAGCAACGGGACCTTCGCTGAGCACGACAAGAAGGGCTTCGGGGACCACGGCACCTATTCGCTCACCGGCAAGACGCTGACGCTCCACTGGACGAGCGGTGACGACAAAGGACTTCATTTCGCCGGCGGATTCAAAGGCGCGAAGAACGCCTTTGACGGGACCTACAAGAAGCACCACATGTCAGACAAGGGCGACCTGGTGCACAAGAGCTGAGCCGCGGCACGTTCCCGGGAGCCACCGGGAAGTAGGCGACGGCTAGGCCCGGCGACCCGGCGATCTGGTAGGCCGCTGCTGCCGGGACGGTCACTTTCAGCGCGCAAGACGTCGCCGAACTGGCCGGTATCAGCTGATGATGGCGTGAGCCTTGGCCGGGCCAGCGCCAGGGCACGCTGCCATCCCGGATACGGCCACGCGCGGAGGTTGAAGAACACAATGGTGCAGGCAACCAGCCCGGGCGTTCGCACGCACGATCATGTCGTCCTTGCCTCGGCCGACAGCGAAGCGTTCACCTCACTGCGGCGGCGGTCAACGTCGCGGCGCGACCGGTACCGGATGGGCAAGGAACTCCGGCAGCAGGTTCCGCGCCGGGCGCTGGGGGACTGGACCGCGCCGGCGGAACGGCCCGACCCGGTGCGGCTGATCATGGAGTCGCATCTCGGCCGGCTGGACTGGCTGATTCCCGTGCGAGTGGGCCGGATGGCCGCCTCACCATACGGATTCATGCGCGGGGCCGCGATCGTGATGGCTGAGGACGTGGCCCGGTTGCCGGCCACTGGCATCACTCCGGTCATCTGCGGTGATGCGCATCTGGGTAACTTCGGCTTCTACGCCTCACCGGAGCGGGACCTCGTTATCGACCTGAACGATTTCGACGAGGCGCATCCGGGCGGATGGGAGTGGGATCTTCGGCGGCTGGTCGCCAGCATCTGGGTCGCCGGCCGCCA
>Ga0302324_100006874_pt1 | contig 24348 bp, 20 predicted proteins | sample Palsa_T0_1_FD_201949 | JGI IMG/M metagenome (GOLD analysis project Ga0302324, IMG submission 201949) | Peat permafrost microbial communities from Stordalen Mire near Abisko, Sweden - Palsa_T0_1 | ecosystem: Environmental > Terrestrial > Soil > Palsa > Peat permafrost | place: Sweden: Abisko... | reverse complement strand
TTGCCGGTGGCTCGGTTGAGGAGCGTTTCTTTGTAGGTGCCGGAGTCGTAGGCGAGTTCACTGGAGATTTCGACGCGCTGGGATGTGAAGGTCAGGTCGCTGTCGAAGGTGGCCGTGATAGTGGTGAAAAGTTGCCGGAGAGCGGGCATCCCGTGGGTGCGGCCGGCGTCACTGATGAAGTCGGCGTCGGATGCGTATTGGGCAAGGGAGTCGTCAATGTGCTTGGCGTGCAGGTCTTTGGCCCACTGAACGCGCAGGGCGGCGAAGGGGTCGGGTTGGGCGGCGGGCGCGGGTGCGGGCGGGGCGGCTTGCAGGGCGAGGAAAAGCAGTAGGAGGAAGCGCATGGCCGCCCCAGAACATCGCATCGGGGAGGCAAAGTCAAGCTGAGGATCAAAGATGAGTTCGGGGCCGTTACAATCGCGCCATGCCGAACGAACTTGAAGACCCGAGAACCTACTTCGCCGCAGAGCGGACCTTTCTTGCGTGGATACGAACTGGTCTGGGGCTCATGGGCGTGGGCTTCGCGCTGGCGAGGTTCGGGCTTTTTCTGCGGGAATTTCAGGTAAAGCAGCCGACGGGACCGCACTCGACCGGGCTCTCGGTTTATTCCGGAGTTGGGCTGGTTGCGCTGGGCGTAATCGTGAATGTGTCGGCGGTCGTCGGGCATATTCGGACGGTCGGGGAGTTGCGCAGCGGCGCGTGGACTCCGGGAATCTCGCGCAATGCAGTCATCCTGGCGCTGGTACTGGCTTTGTTCGGAGTGAGTGTGGGAATTTATCTGCTGCTCCTGAGGTAGCGGTTTCTGAGTGAGGCGCGCGCCAAAACTTTGGTGACTGCGGGGTGACTGACGTGCATTGATTCGCACCGATGCGCACACCACAATAGCCCATATGCTTCTGCAGCTACGCGTCAATCTGATGGAGTCGGCGGTGAACGCAATTGAACGCGTGGCCGCGCGGCACCGGCCGGTGCGCGCGGCACATCTCGAGACAGGATTGCGCGGGGAGCGGGCGGCGTTCTTCTGGCTGATGCGGCGTGGATATGTGGTGGTGGCCCGCGGGTGGCATTCGGCGCGGGCTCGGGGCGATCTGGACCTGATTGCCTGGTCTCCGAAAACGCAGGGCGATGCGCTTTGCTTCATTGAGGTGAAGACGCGCACGACGCGCGACGTAGCTACGGCGGAGGTGGCGGTCGATTTTCGCAAGCGGCGGGTGCTGCGGCGGCTGGCGCGGCACTATATGCGGCAGCTTCCGCCGGGAGACATTGAGGCGCGGTTCGACATTTTGTCGATCTACTTTGAGCGGGGCAAGGTGCCGGACTTCGAGCATTTTCCTGGGGCGTTTGGGTGGGTGGAGGCGGAACGGTGAATCCCCTGGAATGAGCAGTGGGATCTTTTCAGGGCAGGTTCGCAGGCCGGGCGATGGTTCCGAAGAAGGCGTTAGTTCCGGAGCGGAGGTCACGGCCGTAGCTGAGGACCACGCTGGTGTGCAGGACGGTGAGGCGCGCTTCGACGCCGGTGTCAACGAGCCACTGGCCCGTGGAAAGGCCGGCGGTCGGCGCGGACATTTTTCCGATGTCGAGCAGCGGGCCCACGTGAATGGCGATGAGGCCGTTGCCGTAGATACGTCGGTAGAAATCCGTGTTCGAGAGGAAGTATGCATCGCCGACGGGCGAACTGCCTTTGCGTCCGCCGCGAGTGGCGAGGTGGGCGCGCATCCCGAGATTGGTGTCGTCGCGGTCCATGCCAAAGACGAACAGGTCGTCGAAGGGGGCGGTGCCAAAGATTTTTCCGGCGCGGATTTGCTGCGTGAGATCGTAATTGTCACCCTGCATTTGCGGAAGCCAGTGGGCACGGCCGGATCCCTGGAGTTTTTCAGAGAGATACGAGGGCGTGGTGAGGGTCCGGGCGAAGTCGGAGGAGGCTCCGGCGGTGAGGGTGAAGCGATGTTCGGGGAGGCGGAGAACGCTGGCGTCGACGGTGGAGAGCTGCTTGATTTCGAAACCCGAGGTGAGGAGCTGGGACGTGAGCGCGGAACCCGGTACGACGTCACGGAAGTTGCGGTGGGCGAGTTCGCCGCCCAGGGACCATTGGAGCGCGCCGGTGCGCAGGGAGGTGAGGGTGGCGTCGATGGATTCGCGCTCGAGGTTCAGGGAGCCGAGGACGGGGGCGATTCCTGTGAAGGCGCGGCGGATGGCCCAGTTTTCGTTGCGCAGGTCGGTGGAGACTTGCCAGCGCCACTGCGGGAAGCCGTTGAGGGGCGCAGAGAGTGAGGCCCAGGCGCGGCGTTTCTGCGCGTCCCTGCGGAGGAGCGCGTCGAAGTTCATCGCGGATCGGTTGATATTGAGATAGCTGGGGTAGATCGTTTCGTAGGGAACACCGCTCAGAGCCGAAAGGAGCGCTGCGAGGGTACTGGAGCCGAAGCCGCTTTGTTCCTGCGCGCGGAAGACGCCATTGAAGCTGCCGTCAGAGCGGGGGCAAGATGAATGTCGTAGTTGGGGAAGATGCCGAGAGCGTTGAGGCGCGTTTCTGTGGTGAGGAGTTGAGGGTCGCGGAGGACGGCTGCGGGCGAGAAGGCGAAGGCTCGGTCGAGGAGCAGGCGGCGGACGCGAAGGTGCGAGTCGAGGTCGAGCGTGGCAATGGAAGGTTTCTGGATGCGGTTCCAGTATTGGAGCGCGGCGGGGAGATTGCCGGAGAGGAAGTAGACCGTGGCGAGGAAGTTGTTGGCGTAGGGGTCGTGGGGATCGAGGCGGAGGGCGCGACGGAGCCAGCCGGCTGCGGCGGGATACTGCTTCTGCTCAAAGGCGACTCCGGCGAGTTCGATGGGAAAACGCTTTTGCGTTGGGCATTGGCGGGCGCCGGCCAGGAGAGTGGCGCGGGCTTCAACGAGGCGGTTGAGGTGAGCGAGAGCCATGCCATAGGCGAAGTTCAGGTCAGGTGAGCGCGCGGGCATGGGTTGGGCGAGGCGGACGACTTCGTTCCAGTTTTGTTGCTGGAAGAGAGTCTGGATGCGGGGATCGGGCGACGGCGAGCATTGCGCGCTGGCGGACACCGCACATGCCCCGAGAAACACGCCGAATAGCGTTAGCGCGGGGACGGCGAGGAGCATCCAGTGGCCGGTTGCGCTCCAGTCTTTCTCGAATGCTGCACGCTCCTGGGAGAGTAGTTTGCGCTGGGCGGGGTCGTTCATCATGACGAGGCCGCGTGGCGGGTCGATGCCGTCGACTACAACGTAATGCAACTCGGACTGGCCCAGCGGGCGGAGTGCAACGATGAGCGGCCGGCCTTTTTGCCGATTGCTTTCAAGGTCTGTCCATTGTCCATTGAGGGCGAAGACCTGATAACCATTTTGGCGGAGATAGTCCTGCATGGACGAGGCGAGGATGCCGTGTTTGGACGGGGAGTAAATCCGACGCTGGATGGCGTCGACGTCGCTGGCTGCCGGTGCGGGTTGGTGCTGCTGCTGCGCCCAGTACTGCATGAGCATGGAAAGCGAGGCGGAGCCACAGCCTTCGCGGGGCTGAGGAACGAACGGGACATCGATCCAGATTGCCTGAGAGGCCTGCGCCGCGATGGGGATCACGGCCGACAGACAAACGACGAACGGAAACAGGCGCACGGCCTCAGTGATAAATGGAAACGAGAATGATGACAAGGATGACGAGGATGATCAGCAGCAGCGCGGTGGTGCCGAGGAAGCCGGCAGCAAAGTCGTGCTGTGCTTTGTCGGCGCGCGCGGAAAGATCGGCCAGCTCTGCGTCGGAGAGGCTGGGAATCGCGGTTTTGATTTGCACCGGATCGATCTTCGAATCCTTCATGGCCTTCTCGGCGGTCGGCGTCGAGAGGAACTGCGTCAGGTTTTGAATTTGCTTCTGACGAGTCGCGGATGAGGCCTGGATTTGGTGATCGAGCTGGGTGGAGGTGACGAGGTGCGAGTCCTGGTCTGTAGTTTGCGCGGCAGCTGGAGCCGGAGTTGTGGCCGTCTGCTATGCGTGCAGTGCGGACGAGGAGGCGAGAAGCGAAGCGAGTGCGAAGGCAGCGAGCCCGCGCGTGATCAAACTGAAGAACCGGGAGTGCATGGCGGCTCCAGAGGGGAAGATTGTCCGATTGCGGTTGGACACCGGCTTTTGTGATGCCGAATGGGAGTGGTCGAGTTGGCCTGGACGAGCGCCGCGAGCTGGCGCGTGCGGGCACAGGAGCGGCCTCAGGGCAGTGCAAAGGCGATGTACACACCGCCGCTTGGAGATTTGGGGTCGCGCCCGCCGCTGGCGGCGATGACGACATATTGTTTGCCATCGATGGAATAGGTTGCGGGTGTGGCTCCGGCAGCGAAGGGGAGTTCTGTTTCCCAGAGCAGCTGGCCGGTATGGCTGTCGAAAGCGCGGAATTTGCGGTCGTAGGATGTAGCGCCAATGAAGAGGACGCCGCCGGCGGTGAGGATGGGGCCGCCATAGTTTTCTGAGCCGGTGTTCCTGATGCCCTGGGCGGTGAGGGCCGGGTAATCACCGAGGGGAATCTTCCAGAGATAGTTGCCGGTGTTGAGGTCGATGGCGCTGAGGGTTCCCCAGGGCGGAGCGATGGCGGGATAGCCATCGGGGTCGAGGAATTTGTGGTAGCCGGTGAAGGCGTAGTGCGCAGCCGGGCCGCCGGGCATGGTGCCGGGCGCGTGCTCCGCAGGCGCGGCGGCAGCCGACTTGAGGTAGTCGAGGAGCTCTGCAATTTTGGCGCTGTCGACGTTGGGCAGCGCGGGCATGCGGCCGCGGCCGTGGGCGATCACGTCGGTGATCTGAGCGTCGGTGAGGCGCTGATTGACGTCGATCAGGGACGGGAACGCGGGCGGCGATCCGGCGCGATTGGCTCCGTGACAGATGGAGCACTGGGCCTGGTAGATCTTTGCTCCGGCTCCGGCGTTCGAGTTTTCTGGGGTAAGGCCACCGGTCCAGGCCATTTCGTTGGCGTTGACGTAGAGGACGCCGGTGGAGGGATCGACGGCGGGTCCGCCCCACTCGGCACCGCCATCGAAGCCGGGAAAGATGATGGTCTGGTGATCGACAGCGAAGGGGACGAACTGGCCGTCACTGCGAAACGCGCGGAAGGTTTGCAGAGCCCAGTCGTGGGCGGCGGGTGTGCGCGTGGTCAGCATGTCTTCGGTGAGGCGCTGGCGCGCGAACGGAGCAGGCACGACGGGCATGGGCTGGGTAGGCGCACTCTTTTCGCCGGGAACGTCGCTCGATGGGTAGGGGTGTTCTTCGATGGGAAAGAGCGGCGCCCCGGTGACGCGGTCGAAGAGGTAGACGACGCCCTGCTTTGTGGTTTGCGCGATGGCGTCGATGCTGTGGCCTTCGTGATTGACGGTGACGAGCGCGGGCGGCGCGGGGAAATCGCGATCCCAGATGTCATGATGGACGCCCTGGAAATGCCAGAGGCGTTTGCCGGTGGCCGCGTCGAGGGCGAGCAATGTGTTGGCGAAGAGGTCGTCGCCGATGCGGTCGCCGCCGTAGAAATCAAAAACAGCGGAGCCAGTGGGGACATAGAGGATCCCGCGCGCGGCATCGAGGGTCATGCCAGCCCAGTTGTTTGCGGCACCGGCGTCTTTCCACGCGTCGGGCGGCCATGTGTCGTAGCCGAACTCGCCGGGCTGCGGAATGGTGTGGAAGCTCCAGCGCAGCGCACCGGTGCGAACGTCGAAGGCGCGGACGTAGCCAGGAGGAGCGGGATGGGTTTCAGGATTGCGGCCACCGACGATGATGAGGTCCGTGTAGATGACGCCGGGGGTGGTGAGGGCGATGGACTGCTGCTCGTATTTGAGGTCGAGGTCGTCGCGGAGACTTTTGCGCAGGTCGAGACGGCCGTTGTCGGCAAAATCTGCGATGGGCTTGCCGGTCGACGCGTCGAGTGCGTAGAGGTAGTTGAGGATGCCGGCAAAGATGCGGGGGCTCTTGCCGTCAGTCCAGTACGCGAAGCCGCGCGAGGGCTGCGTGGCGCCGCCGATGGTGCGGTCATGGTTGTCGACGGTGGAGTCGAAGGTCCAGAGCAGTTTTCCCGAGGCAGCGTCAAGGGCGACGATCTTGCCGAATGGCGTGCAGGCGTAGAGCACGCGTCCGACGATAAGGGGATTGGTCTGGAGACCGCCTTTCTCGCCGGTATCGAATTGCCAGGCGACTTTGAGTTGGGCAACGTTGGCGCGATTGATCTGGGAGAGCGGAGAGTAGTGGTCGCCGTCGACGCTGCCGTTGTAGGCGGGCCAGTCGGTGTCGTGCTGGAGGTCGCTGGCGGGGGGTGGATGGGGGTCCTGAGCAGCGGCGGAATGAGCGAGGCCGGTGGCGGCGACGAGGCCTATTGCGGTGAGGATATTGACGAAGCGATTACTGACGCCCAAGTGCGATTCTCCCTTTAGCAGCCGATGCTATGATTCCGGCAATGTTACCGAAAATGAGGCGTGGTGTAGCGGGAGGCCTCGCGGCTGCTGTGGTCTGCCTTCCGGCGACGGCTCGCGCCGACGCGGGGATTGCGATGCTGCCGGTGACCCACGAGACGATGTGGTTCTTTCTGCTCCTCGTCATCATCATCGAGATTATCTACCTGCAGTCGCGGCTGCGGACTCGATTTCGGCGGACGCTGATCGCTGTTACTTCGGTGAACACGGCTACGACCGGGCTGGGTTTTCCGTTGGCGTGGCTTCTTTGCGCCGGCCTCGATTCCTACGTGGGATTTCCTGGCGGCGTTGCCGGGGCGTTCAACAATATGCACTTTCTTCCGTTCTGGGTATGCCAGAAGATATTTCCGGATTTGGCGGGAATGCACGCCGAGATCTGGGTGGTGCTGGGCGTGTTCGTGACGCTTTTGGTTCCGTCGTATCTGGTGACGCGGCTTGTCAAGACATGGGTGTTTGACTGGTACGATTTGCTGCGGTACGACGGGGACGCAAAGCCCGCCATTCTGGTGGCGAACCGGTTGTCCTATCTGCTGCTGGCGCTGACTGGGTGCATGCTGCTGTTTCGTACCTTCCGGCATCTCTAAGCGGGGTCGGCCGCTTCGGCCAACGCGCACTTCCCTTCTTCTCTACAATTTGTTTCGGCATGCCGATCAAAACGATTATCGAGCCGTTTCGCATCAAGAGCGTGGAGCCGATTCGCTGGACCACGCGCGCGCAGCGCGAAAAGCTGCTGGAAGCCGCGCACTACAACATGTTCCTGCTGCCCGCGGACGATGTGCTGATCGATCTGCTGACGGATTCAGGAACAGGCGCTATGTCGACGCATCAGTGGGCGGCGATTATGGAGGGCGACGAGAGCTATGCAGGGAGCCGGAGCTTCGTTCGGTTCAGGAATTCCGTCCAGGACATTTTTGGGTACAAGCATGTGATCCCGACGCATCAGGGGCGCGCTGCGGAGCGGATTTTGTTTGGGGTGATGAGCCGCAAGGGCGCGGTGATTCCGAACAACACGCATTTCGACACGACGCGGGCGAATGTGGAGTTTACCGGGGCCGAGGCAGTCGATCTGCTGACGGAGGAGGGACGTCAGCCCTCGGTCGTGGCGCCGTTCAAGGGAAACATGGACGTGGCGGCGCTGGAGGCGCTGATCGCGAAAGTCGGGCGGGAGCGGATTCCATTAGTGATGCTGACGGTTACAAATAATTCGGGCGGCGGGCAGCCGGTTTCGATGGAGAACGTGCGGGCGGTGAGCGCGGTTTGCCGGCGGGAAGGCATTCCGCTGTACTTCGACGCGTGCAGGTTTGCGGAGAATGCATGGTTCATCAAGCTGCGCGAAAAGGGTTATACGGATAAGACGCCGAAGGAAATTGCGCAGGAGATGTTCAGTTATGGCGATGGGTGCACCATGTCGGCGAAGAAAGACGGCATGGCGAATATCGGCGGATTTCTTTGCACGAATGACGACAAGCTGGCACAGCAGGAGAGGGATCTGCTGATCCTGACGGAGGGGTATCCGACGTACGGAGGGCTGGCCGGGCGGGATCTTGAGGCGATTGCGGTGGGGGTGCAGGAGGCGCTGGAGGAGGATTATCTGCGGTACCGGATCGCGTCCACAGCGTATTTGGGGAACCACATTGCGGAGGAGGGTGTGCCGATTGTCCAGCCACCGGGCGGGCACGCGATTTATCTCGACGCGCGCGCATTTCTGCCGCACATTCCACCGGCGCAGTTTCCCGGAGTGGCGCTGGCGTGCGAACTGTATCTGGAGGGCGGGGTGCGGTCGGTAGAGATTGGGACACTGATGTTTGCCGGGTCGGCGCAGATGGATTTGGTGCGGCTGGCGATTCCGCGGCGGGTCTATACACAGAGCCATATCGATTATCTGGTGGAGGTGATCCTGGAGGTTTGGAAGAATCGGGAGAAGATTCGGGGGATGCGGCTGATGCATGAGGCATCGTTTTTGCGACACTTTACGGCGCATTTGGAGTGGGCGGGGTAGCCAGATGCCCGGTTGGATTGGCTCTGTTAGGATTCCGGTCGATGGATCCTGGACCGGAAGAACTCGCAACGCGGTATGCGGCGATGAGCGAAGCGGAACTGCTGGAGCTTGCGCGGGACTACGACACCCTGACGATTGTGGCAAAGACTGCGCTGCGGGCGGAGTTTGCTCGGCGCACTCTGGAACCGCCTTTGGTCGAGGATCGGGTCGAACCTGGCGAGCCGGCAGCCCGCGAACTGGTAACGGTCCGGCGGTATCGGGATCTGTCGGAGGCGCTCGTCGCGCGGTCGCTGCTTGAGTCTGCAGGGATTGCAGCGTGGATTCGCGATGAGAATATTGCGCGAATGGAATGGCAGTATTCGAACATGCTGGGCGGGATTCGGCTGCAGGTGGAAGCGAGTGACGCAGAAGGGGCCGCCGAGGTCCTGGATCAGCCCATACCCGACGCGATTCCTTTTGATAGCAAGGAGGAGTTCGTTCAGCCACGGTGTCCGCAGTGCGGATCGATTGATATTTCGTTTGAGGGATCGGATCGCGGACCCGCGCTCGCGTCACTTATGTTGCTGTCGGTGCCATTGCCGCTGGGCGGCGAGAGCTGGGCTTGCGCGGCATGCGGAGCACGTTGGCAGGAAACAGACGACGAGACTCCGGAGGCTAACCCGTCGTAAGGATGATGGGGCTATTCGTCGGGCTGAGCAACACAAAAGGGCAGGTCCGAGGACCTGCCCTTCTTGTTTGGGTGAAGGTTACTTCGCGGCGACGGGTTCCTGCTTCGTGGCCTTGGCCTGCTCCTTGAGGGCGGCAGCTTTGTCGGTCGCTTCCCAGGTGAAGTCGGGCTCGTTGATGCGTCCGAAGTGGCCGTAGGCTGCCGTCTTCTTGTAGATGGGCCGACGGAGGTTGAGGCTCTCGATGATTCCCTTCGGAGTCAGCGAGAAGTTCTTGCGGACGAGAGCGACGAGCGCCGGTTCAGAGATGGTGCCGGTGCCGAAGGTATCGACGCGGACGCTGACCGGCTCGGCAACGCCGATGGCATACGCCAGCTGGACTTCGCAGCGCTCGGCGAGGCCGGCAGCGACGATGTTCTTGGCGATGTAGCGGGCCAGGTAGGCAGCGGAGCGATCGACCTTCGTCGGATCTTTGCCGGAGAAGGCGCCGCCGCCGTGACGGCCCATACCGCCGTAGGTGTCGACGATGATTTTGCGGCCGGTGAGGCCGGTGTCGCCCATGGGTCCGCCGATGACGAAGCGGCCGGTGGGATTGATGTGGTACTTGGTGTTCTCGTCGAGCAGCTCGGCGGGCAGCGTGGCCTGAATGACGTATTTCAGGATGTCGGCGCGGAGCTCTTCGGTGGAGATGGTTTCAGAGTGCTGGCTGGAGATGACAACGGCGTCGATGCGGACGGGCTTGTGGTTGGCATCGTACTCGACGGTGACCTGCGATTTGCCATCGGGACGGAGGTACGGGAGCTTGCCGGACTTGCGGACTTCAGAGAGCTTGCGGGTGAGCTTATGGGCCAGCGAGATGGGCGTGGGCATCAGCTCAGGCGTCTCGTTGGTGGCGTAGCCGAACATCATGCCCTGGTCGCCAGCGCCGCCGGTGTCGACGCCCATAGCGATGTCGCCGGATTGTTTATTGATGGTCGAGATGACAGCGCAGGTGTTGGAGTCGAAGCCATAGATGGCATTGTCGTAGCCGATGGCGGAAACGACGCCGCGGACCAGTGCCTGGAAGTCGACATAGGCGCGGGTGGTGATTTCGCCGGCGATTACAACGAGACCGGTGGCGGTGAGGGTCTCACAGGCCACGCGGCTGTAGGGGTCCTGCTCGAGGCAGGCGTCGAGAATCGCGTCAGAGACCTGGTCCGCGATTTTATCGGGATGGCCTTCGGTGACGGACTCCGAGGTAAAGAGAAAGCGTTCGGCTGCGGACAAGTAAATCCTCCAGAGGGATGCGGATTACCAGCTTATCGAGCGTTGGAATCCGATGGGATAGCCCTTTTATGGTACCAGGGCTGGAGGCGGGGGGCAAAGGGTTCCAGCGAAGGGGGAAAAACAGGGTTCAGGGTGCAGGTACAGGGTGCAGACGGGGACTTGCCGTCCGCGCGGACGCGCTTCGCGCAGGAGCGCGGCGATCCGGGCAGAAACCAGGTGTGACGCGGGACACCGACCAACTAACACAAAGGTGGTATCGCGAAAGAGCGGGGGTGGGTTTATGGCCATGGTGGTCGCGATCGTCGGGAGTTATCGAAGAGGCGGAATCACCGACCAGGCGGTGGATGCGGTTCTGGAGGGGGCGCGGGAGCATGGCGCAAAGACGGAGAAGATTTACCTGATCGAACAGCGGATCGAGTTCTGCAGAAATTGCCGGATGTGCTGCCAGATTCCAGGACCGGAACGAGGAGAATGCGTGCACCAGGACGACTTGGAGCTGGTGCTGCAGAAGCTTGAAGACGCCAGCGCGGTGGTGTTGGGATCGCCGGTGAATTACCACAACGTGACGGCGGTGTTTCGGCGGTTTATGGAGCGGCTGCTCGGATACACCTATTGGCCATGGGGGAAAAACCTGGGACCAGTAATGCGCAGGAAGGTGCGGGCGAAGAAAGCGGTGCTGGTGGCGTCGGCCGCTGTACCTCGCTTTTTCATCCCGCTGATGACGGGCGCTCCGCGGGCGCTGAAGGTGGCGGCGAAGATGGTGGGCGCGAGGCCGGTTGGGAAACTGTGGATCGGAGCCGTGGGTTCGGCGCCCGAGGAAACGCTGCACTCTCGGGTGCGGGCGAAGGCGGTCCGTCTGGGACACAAGCTGGCCTGAGACGCATCGCCTCCCATGTCTCAACGGCGAGACATGGGGCACCAGAAATCCTATTGAGGGTTGGTTGGCGGCGGTGTCTGAGTTGAGGGCTGGGTTTGCGTCGGCGCCTGCGCAGGTTGTGACTGTCCGGCGGGTGGTTGCTTGTTTGGATCGCCAGTGATGTCCTGCCCCTGGTAGAGCACGCGGATGCTGGTATGGAATTCGTGGTAGTTGGTGTACTTCAGCGTCTCGCGGAGGCGCACGTCTTCGCTCAGATAGCCATGGCCGCCGGCGAAATGCAGGATGCCATCGCCGTGAGTGTAGACGGGAAACCAATACTTGCCATCGACGAGCTGGCGATAGGTGACGAAGGGCGTTGACAGGTCCTCGTGGCCGGGGCGCACGTCGTCGGGAACGTTTTTGCCGTTGGTGACGACGATCTGGTGGTCCTTCTGATCGACCCAGATGCGGCCCTGAAAGTAGCGCTTTTTCTTCTCGATGGCTTTGGGCTTGACGTCGAAGACCCAGGTGTCGATGTCGTCGATCTTTTGCTTACCGACGTAAGTGATGTCGTACTGCGGGGCGTCCTGGGAGGTGAGCACGAAGGGCAGGCGCTCCTCGATGTCTTCGAAGTCGGCCGGGGACATCATGACGCGGGTGAGCGAGTTGGCAGGCGATTCGAGGACGCGCTCGGTGCGGTGGCCGTCTGCGTCAAAGGCGATGTCGACGACCTGGTAGTAGCGGCCATCGGCCTTTCCGTCGTCGTCGACGGTTTCGACGCGGACGCTGCGGGTCCAGGTGTAGTTGTCGAGAGCATGGCGGAAGACGGCTTCTTTCGCGGTGAACTCGGTGACGATCTGCTGGACCGGGATGTCGGGCTGCGACTGATCGAGGGGGCTGAACCCCTGGTCGAGGGGCATGGAGGTGTAGGAAGCCTGAGCGCGGAGGGTTGGCACGCCGAACAGCATGGTGGTTGCGAGAGCAAGGGCGGGCAAAAGTCGGGACTGCGCGGCGAAGGACACGATACGGCTCCTGTTCCTTCAGAATAGACGCAGAAAGACCCCATTGAGCCAACCGTGGTTCGCTCGGAAGACCTGGATTTGCCGCTTGCTCGGGGAGGGATGGAACCGAGCCGGGACCTAAAAGGAACGTAACTGCACCAAATTGTTCATATTCAGGCCTCTGCCACAGAACTAAACTCGGAATAGCCCCAAGGGGCGGACCGGCCAATCATGGATCTCTACAGAGCGCCGACGCTGATTCTGCTGTTCGTACTGGTCGCGGTGTTCGGCGCGCTCTGGCTGCAGAGGCGTTCATTGCCTCCGCTGCGGATGCGAGCTGGGGAAGTGACCTCGGCGCGCCGGCGACAGTTGTTGTGGCTGGTGGGCTGGATGTTCGCAGCGATCGAGCTGGAGATGGAGGTTTTTGGCCGGGCCCAGACGGGCGTGTGGCTTGCGGTTTCGCGCGCCTGCATGCTGATGGCGGCCATTATGTTCCTGGGATCGATGGCGCCGCAGTATTTCAGCCGACGGCTTCACATTCCTTACGTGGCGATTCTTGCCGCCCCGATCATGCTGTTTACGGTCGTCGTGTCCGTCGATCCTGCGCCGGGTCCGAGGGCGCGCGCGGTTCTGCTTGTGTGCATCATCGCAGCCCTGCTGACAGGGGCACGCTGGAGCCTCGACAAACATTTGATTCCGGCCTGGCTGGGCTTGCTGATGGTGGCTTCCACCGGAGGCTTTGGTATCTGGCTCGAGGTGCAGCAGAGGTATGTGGGCGTGCTGGCGCTGGCGCAAAGCGGAATTCTGCTGGTGACCGCGTTGCTTTTTGCCTGTGCGTTCCGGCGGGTTACGGCGGGGGTGGTCTTCACGGTGGGCGGACTGGTGGGATGGTCCCTGCCGGTAATGCTGGTGCCGATCATGGGCGCGACCGAGGTCCCGGTTGTGCTGATGCGCGCGCTCAACCTGATGAAGGTGGTTGCGGCGTTCGGGATGATAGTTCTGGTACTGGAGGACGAGATTGCCTCGAACAAAGCCGGGCAGCTGCGGGATCGGCGGGCACGCCAGGAAATGGAGAAGTACACCGAAGTTTTTCTGGAGGCGCTGACCTTCGAGGAGAACAGCAACGAGTACGACCAGGTTTGTGAGGCGATTGCGGGGGCGAGCCGCTTCAGCGGCGCAGCCGTTGTGGTGCGCGGCCCCGAAGGGCGGTTCCGTGTAGCGGGCCGTGCGGGCATGGAGGGGGCACTGGGTGGAGCGCTGGATGCGATGGCGCGGCGCACCACCGATGAGAAAGTGAAGGAGGCCATCGAGCGGAAGCTGTTTGAGCGGGAGATCGGCCACCTGGTGCTGTTGAATTTGACACCGCTGATGGAACCGGGTGACGAACTCGAGTTGATGAACTTCCGCGAGGTGCATGCACTTGCCATCCGGGGACGCGAGCAGGAGCTGCTGGGGTCGCTGCTGCTGACCGGACTGCGTGAGCCGGATGAGCCATTGCTGACGGAGGATGTTCTGCCGCTGGAGCTTCTGGTGGCGCGTATCGGTACAGCGCGGGAACATCAGATCCTGCTGCGGCGCTTGTTGCAGGCCGAGCGCTTGGCGGGCCTGGGGCAGCTGGCAGGCGGGGTGGCGCACGAACTGAACAATCCCCTGACTGTGGTGACCGGATACGCGGAGCTGATGATGGAGAACGAGGGCGCGATCCACGACCAGGCGTTGGTGATTCTGAACGAGGCGCGCCGGATGAAGCAGATCATCGACAGCCTGATCCGCTTCAGAAAGGCCACACCGGGCATCCGTGGACCGGTTTCGCTCGAACTGCTGTTTCACGACATCGAACAGCTGGTGCGACACGACCTGAACGGCGCGCATATCGAGCTGCAGATGCGGATTCCTCAGGGCCTGCCTAACGTCAAAGCGGATGGCGACCAAATCCGGCAGGTGTTTGTGCAAGTGGTCAAGAACGCAATTGGCTCGATGAACGAGTTGCCCGAGGGTTTGGACCGCCGCCTCAGGGTGGAGGCTGCGCCCGCAGCGCATCAGGTACAGATCACGTTTTCCGACACGGGGCCGGGATTCGCCGAACCGAGCCGGGCGTTCGATCCGTTCTACACGACGCGTCATCAGGGCGAGGGCATGGGGCTGGGCCTGAGCATCTGCTATTCGATCATCCGAGAGCATGGCGGGGACATTTCGGCAATCAATATGCATCCACGGGGTGCGGCGGTCGTGATCGAGTTGCCGATTGCGGGGTCTGAAGATCATTCCGAACTGTTGAAGAAGACGCACACTGTGGCGGCGAGCCCAGTGATGGCGCACGTGCCGACACGCGCGATTTAGTCTCGTCGCGGTTTACGATGGTCCGTTACAAACAAAGAGGACAACGATGAAGGGACAAGCGTGGTCGGCGGCGCTCGTGTTAGGGGCGATGGCCGGAAGTCACGTCGCTGGAGCGCAGGATTCGGGGCCGGGTGCGGGATCAGGTACGACGGCAAAACGGCCGATGACCTTCGACGATCTGATGAAGATGCGGCGGCTCGGCGACATCGATGTTTCACGAGACGGCAAGTGGGTGCTGTTCTCGGCGACAGATGTGGATCTTGCGAAGAACACGAAGACGTCGCATTTGTGGATTGTGCCGGTGGCTGGAGGCGAGGAGAAGGCTCTGACGGCTTCGTTGGCGGGCGAAAGCCGGGGGCGGTTTTCGCCCGATGGAAAGCAGATTTCGTTCCTGACTGCGCGGGAAGGGGGACAGCAGATCTGGCTGGCTTCGTTTGATACGGCAAGGGGCACGATGGGCGAGCCACGGCAGCTGACGCATATCAGCAGTGAAGCGGACAACGCGATGTGGTCGCCGGATGGGAAGCACATTTTATTTACGTCGGCGGTGTATCCGGAGTGCAGCGCCCGGGCGGACGGAAGAGCGGTAGCGGGTGCTACCGAAGACCTGTGCGACCAGGAGCGGGATCAGGAACGCGCGCAGTCGAAGGTGAAGGCACAGATCTTTACGCATCTGCTGTATCGGCACTGGAACGCTTTTACCGGGGACAAGCGGAGCCATTTGTTTCTCGCGTCGGCGGAGGATGGAACGTTTCGCGATTTGAATCCTGGCGACACGCACGATGTGCCGCCGTTTTCTTTGGGCGAGCCGGATGGGTGGGATTTTTCGCCGGATGGGAAACAGATTGCATTTGAGGAGAAGAAGGCCGATGACCCGGCTCTGAGCACGAATGTAGACATCTTCACTTTGCGGCTGTTCGACGAGCATGGAGACGCGGATTTGAGCGCGAAGCCGGTGAAGATTTCGACGAGCCTGGGTGGGGATTTCACTCCGCGGTATTCGCCGGATGGGAAGTACATCGCGTGGCGGATGCAGAAGCGGGCGGGGTATGAGAGCGACCGGTTTCGACTCGTCGTGTATGACCGGGGCACGCAGGAGATTCGGGAGGTGTTGCCGAATTTCGATCGATGGGTGGATGAAGAAGCTTGGGGGCCGGATTCTAAGGCGATTTACTTCACGGCCGGGGACAAGGGTGAGGAACCGATCTTCACTGTCTCAATGAACAACGGCGATGTAGACCTCATCGAGGGAGGCGGCGAGTATGGCAACCTGCAACTATCCATCGATATCTCGGAGCCAATCGTCATATCGAGCAAAATGACAGTTTCAGGCCCGGCCGAGATTGTCGCGGTTCACACCCAAAGCCGACCGGAAATTCAAACGATTGCCAAGGGACAGACTCCACCTCGCGGCAGCGTTGACTCTGCAAGGGGTCATGGATTCGCTCACGAAATCGGGATCACCCACCTCAATTCCGCTCTCCTTTCCGAGCTCGACCTCCCGAAGATGGACTCCTTCTGGTTCCCTTCCATCGGCAAAGTCAAAGTCCAGGGCTTCATCATCCGTCCGCCAGATTTCGACGCCTCGAAAAAGTATCCGGTCAAGTTCCTTATCCACGGCGGTCCCCAGGGCGCGTGGGGCGATTCCTGGTCCTATCGGTGGAATCCGGAACTGTTTGCCGCTAACGGCTATGTCGTGGTGATGATCAATCCGGGTGGGTCAACCGGGTATGGTCAGGCGTTTGTCGATCGCGTGAATGGTGACTGGGGCGGCAAGCCCTACATCGACCTGATGCGCGGGCTCGATCAGGCCGAGCAACATTATCCGTTTATCGACAAGACGCGAGAGTGCGCGCTGGGTGCGAGCTATGGCGGTTACATGGCCAACTGGGTCCTCGGCCACACGGACCGATTCAAGTGCATCGTGAGCCACGATGGGATGTTCAACCCGGAGTCGGCGTATGGGACGACGGAAGAGCTGTGGTTCAACGAGTGGGAGTTCAAGGGCACGCCGTGGACGAACCGGGCGCTGTATCGGCAGTGGTCGCCGATGCTGGCGGAGACACACTTTAAGACGCCGACCCTGGTGGTGCATTCGCAGCTGGATTACCGGCTGGATGTTTCGGAGGGATATCAGCTGTTCGACACGCTGCAACGGATGAAGGTGCCGTCGAAGATGCTCTACTTCCCCGATGAGGGGCACTGGATAATGAAGCCGCAGAACTCCGAGCTTTGGTACAAGACGGTAAACGACTGGGTGGATGAGTGGACCAGGAAGTAGAGTCACGAAACACGTGGACGCGGGCTCTCGGGAAGAACGCCTGGCTGCACGTTCTTCTCGCGCTGGGGGCGTTGCTGGCGCTAACCGGGGTTGCGCAGATTGCGCCGAATCCGCCACAGACGACGGCGAGGACGGCGAGTGAGAAAACAGCTCCTGCAAAGAGCGAGTATGCGGGGGATGCGACGTGCGCCGAGTGCCATGCTGCGGAGGCGAAGACGTATTTCCAGACGACGCACTATCACGACTCGAGTGTGGCCAGCGCGAAGACGATTCTGGGGAACTTCACGACCGGCGAAAATGTGCTGCGCACGCCGAATCCGGATTTGATCTTCGCGATGATTGAGGCGCCGGACGGGTTTTATCAGAGCGCGGTGGACATCAAGGATCCGCAACATTTGAAGGGGCGCGCGGAGCGGTTCGATATTGTGATTGGCTCGGGGCGGCGCGGGCAGACGTATCTTTACTGGAAGGACGATACGCTGTTCGAGCTTCCGGTGACGTACTGGACGGAGACGAAAGAGTGGATCAACAGCCCGGGGTATATCGACGGCGGCGTGCATTTCGACCGGCCGATTTATCCGCGGTGCCTGGAGTGCCACGCGAACTATTTCGAGTCGCAGACGCCGCCACCGAACCGCTACACGAAGGACAGCCTGGTGCTGGGGATTGGCTGCGAGCGGTGCCACGGACCTGGCGCGGAGCATGTGAAGCGGGAGAAGTCCGCGAAGCCGCCGGCGGCTGGGTCGGCGGAGATTGCGATTGTGAATCCGGCGCGATTGTCGCATGAGCGGCAGATGGATATGTGCGCGCTGTGTCACGCAGGTGCGGGCGAGCAACTGGCGCCGGCGTTATCGTTCCGGCCAGGCGACGCGATCGCCGACTATGTGAAGATCACAATGCCGCCGCCGGATGCTCCGGTGGATGTGCACGGCAACCAGGTGCAGGCGCTGGAACACAGCAAATGCTTCACTTCGGGCAAGCTGACGTGCGCGACCTGCCACAATGTGCACCAGACGCAGGAGGAGGCAAATGCCTTCTCGAAACATTGCATGACGTGCCACACGGTTGCAGCATGCGGGCGATTCAAAACAATGGGTGAGTCGATTCGCGGGAAGTGCATTGCATGTCACATGCCGCTGGGGCGGTCGCAGGCGCTTACGTCGGAGTCGAGCGGACAGATGCTGCGGGCGCAACTGAGGACGCACCGGATTGCGGTGTATCCCGACGCAGGAATTGGGCATTAGGTTCGGGACAAGCTTTAAGGATTGAGGCGAGGATGATTGCGCATTTGCGGGGGCGGCTCTTCTCAAAACAACCAGGGCAGGCCATTGTGGAGGCCGGAGGCGTTGGCTACGACGTGACCATCAGCGTGCCGACGTTTACTGCGCTGCCGAACGAAGGCGGCGAGGTGGCACTCTTCATTTACACGCAGGTACGGGAAGATACCTTGGCGCTCTACGGGTTCATGGACCGCAACGAGAAGCGGCTGTTTGAGCGGCTGATCACGGTGTCGGGCGTGGGGCCGAAGCTGGCGGTCACGATTCTGAGCGGGCTGAATCTGGAGCGGACGGTGAACGCGATTCGCGCACAGGATCATGCGACGCTGACGCGGATTCCAGGGGTGGGGAAAAAGCTGGCAGAGCGGCTGGTGGTGGAGTTGAAGGAAAAGCTGGAGGATCTGGCTGTGGCTCCTGCGACGCAGGCGAGGCTGGCTCCTTCGGCCGAGGACGTGTTGTCGGCACTGGTGAACCTGGGGTATCAGCGGCCGGCGGCGTTGAAGGCGATTGAGACGGTGGTGGAGAAGGACAAGGCGGCAGGCGAGAATTTCGATGAGCTGTTCCGCGGAGCGCTGAAGGTGATTCGGTAGGTTTAGATCAGGACCCGACGTCCTGCCACATGGATCAATCCTCAAGAAGCCGCCGTAGTGCGGAAACTGGCTTAGGCGGTTTGCCGCGAGTATCGCTGTTCATGTAGCCCGGTACTGAAACCTCGCGAAGAAATTTAGTTTGTAATTTGTTTTCCAAATCCTTATTGCGTGTCAAGCAGGCACCAATCAGTAATTCCTCAAGGAAGCGTAGATCTGAAATCTTGGATGCTGTCTTCTTTCGGAACTTCCCTCCTTGCGTTTCCCGAGCCAGTAAGTAGAGCAAAGGAGTACCTTTTTTTACCTGCCAGAGCACACGGTTGTAGATATTCAGGTTCCTTGGATTCCAAACTTCACGCTTGAATGGCGTCTTCTCGGCTTTACCCACGTACCAGGGCCTAACGCCCTTTCCGGCACGGATTGCAAAAATGTAGCAACCCACAGCGTCGGGCAAACCAGGCACTTCCCCACCCACCTTTTGCCAAAATGCATTTCGATCCCGATCGTCAATTGCACGACGGCCCTTCGGCAGATCGATTTTGTATGGACCGTATGGCTGAAATGTCCTCTTGCCCACCTCTGCCTCCTCAGGCTATCACCGCGATCTTGGCTCTCTTTCCAACGCTGACGGCGAGGCGGGCTGGCCGAACAACTGGTATCCATTTGTCCGTGCGTCTCACTCCGTCAATTTGAACCCCCGCATCAGTCTGTCGCTCGCCTGCAGCCCTTGATTCGCATATGCCCAGCGCGACTAGCAGCTTTGCAACATTTACCGGAAATGGACTATGCGGCTCTCTCTTGAGTCGATCGAGAGTGACAGCATCGGCAACGACAACCTTTAGCCAATCGATGTTTACTGCATCAACTATTGCCGACAGGTCGCGCTCTTGATGAACGCGAGCCCAGTTTTCGTCGGCTTGTTGCGCTGCTTCCGCACCATGGAAGCCGGCGACGATGGTTCGGGCGAGGCGCTTCTTCGCTTCCATGGGGTGAAGCGCACCGGAGGCGCCGTCGGCCCGCATTTTTTCTATTTCTGACTGGCGGAGGTCGGTGAGCAGAGTCCAGTAGCGCCACATCAACTCGTCGTTGATCGACATGAGCTTGCCGTACATTTCCTGTGGCGGCTCGTGAATGCCGATGGCATTGTTGAGCGACTTGGACATTTTCTGGACGCCGTCGAGGCCCTCGATGATGGGCGTCATCAGGACGATTTGGGGCTGCTGACCGTAGTCGCGCTGCAGTTCGCGGCCGGTGAGCAGGTTGAATTTCTGGTCGGTGCCGCCGAGCTCGACATCGGCTTTGAGAGCGACCGAGTCATACGCCATGGCAAGCGGGTAGAGGATCTCGTGCAGGGCGATGGGCTGCTCGTTCTGGAAACGGGTGTGGAACTCGTCGCGCTCGAGCATCTGCGAGACGGTGAATTTCTGGGCGAGGCGAATCATGCCTTCGAATCCCAGAGCGCCAAGCCACTCAGAGTTGAAGCGGACCTCCGTCTTGTCTCGGTTGAGGATGCGGAAGACCTGATCGGTGTAGGTCTTCGCGTTCTCTTCGATTTCTTCGCGGGTAAGGACCTTACGCGTGGCGGAGCGGCCGCTGGGGTCGCCGATGAGGGAGGTGAAGTCGCCGATGAGGAAGATGACCTGATGGCCGAGGTCCTGAAAGTGTTTGAGCTTGCGCATGACGACGGTGTGGCCGAGGTGCAGGTCGGGCGCGGTGGGATCGAATCCGGCCTTGACCCGCAACGGCACACCGGTTTGGCGGGACTTTTCCAGACGCTCGCGGAGCTCAGAGACGCGGATGATTTCGGCCGCGCCCTTTTGGAGCAGATCGAGCTGCTCGTCGACAGGAAGAAAGGAGGACATTGCTTTAGTCAGTATAAGGTTTGGCGGCGGTGCGATTGGACCCGCAGTTAAGTCACGGACTGCGGCGCGCGCAATTCGATCCGCTGATTCGGCGCGATGCGCAGGGCGCGGGTGGGACGGCCGGGGATACGGAGGATTACGTGTTGTTCCGCGTCGGTGACTCCGATCGCGGTCCGGAGATCGCCAGTGTGTGTGGTCAGCAGACGGACGATTCCGGAAACCTGAGCGATGTGTTTGCCAGAGAGGCTGAGCTCGGCGTGTGGGCTATCGTAGATCAGTTCGGCGGGCGTTGGGCCAACTTTTGTCGTGAACGTCGAAGTGCCCTGCCCGGGGGGACGGACGTTCCACACGATGAGGTCCCCTTGTTGGCGGACGCCGGAGGATCGCCAGAGAAAATCGAGGAAGACGAGCGCTGCGGGGGAATATCCGCCGGGATCGTCCAGGGTGAAGTCGCCTGTCAGAGGATCCATTTGCTGCCGGAATTCTTCGCTGGCGCGCTGGAGCGCTTCGAGCCAGCGCTGCATGAGCCACGCAAGGTCTGATGGCTTGCCGTAGTGTTCCATCCAGCGCGTGGCGCGCAGGGCGGTGAGGGCCTGGGCTGCACCTCCCCAGGAATTGCGCGGGATGGGGCGCACGAATTGCGGGTCGTCGAGCGCGACGGAGGGGAACGGATAGGGTGCCCAGAAGGACTTCGGATTGTGGATCTGCCTCGTCCAGATGTTGTTGAAAAGATCAGCGTCGACGACATGTTCGCCGAGCACGTTGAGGATGGTGGAGCTGCGGATGCGGACGAATCGGTTTTGCGCGTCAAGGTCGTAGAAGGCTCCGTCCTGCGGGTCGTAGAGGCGCGAGAGGATGAGATGGCGGATGGTCTCGGCGTCTTCAGTCCATCGATCGGCCTCGCTGGTTTTGCCCAGGACTTTGGCCATCGCGGCGAGCGCCACTCGGCCGCCGTAGACGGTTGCGGAAAGGTCGGGGCAGAGACGCGGCAGGCCTTCGACCTGCGGGCATTTGCGAGCATCGTGATCCGAACAGGTGTTGGGAATTCCCTTCCAGCGTGGACTGTTGTCCTGGCCGGTATCCCAGGTGCAGAAACCTTCGCAGAGGCCGGTGCCGCGGGTGTTGCGATAGCGACGGAGCCAGGCATCCCAGCGGGCACAGGACGCGTAGGCCTTGTCGAGCAGTACGGATTCGCCTGATTGCTGCGCCAACTCCCATGCCGTGGCTGCGATGGGAACGACCATCTGGATTTGGCCAAAGCCGGTACCGTTGGCCTTCACGCTGTACGGGAGCTGGCCGTCTTCCTTTTGCAGCGCGAAGAAGATCAGGTGATTGTTACGTGCTACGGCGCGGGCAGCGTCTGGTCCCACTGCGTTGTAGACAGCGCCTTCCTGGGGTGCACACTCCATCCAAACGCCGCCGTAAACGCTGCCTTCGAGCAGAACTGGATCGGGATATGGATAGATTTGGACGACGTTTCTCTGAAGTGTCTCGAGCGCTGCCTTGTAGACGTGCATCAGGGTTTCGTCGTCGGTCGTGAAAGCTCGGGCTTGGCCGGACGAATCTGAACCGGCTTGGGCTTCGACGAGCGAGGGTTTCGGCAGCGCCAGCGCGGCGGTGGCGAGCGATCCCTGGGCGACAAACTGACGCCGGTTCATCGATTCCCTGCCCATGCGATCTGTGGCTCGGCCATGCCGAACCAACTTACCACTGCGAGCCGCCGGGTCGACAACTCGGGTGCACCTTTCATCAAGAACCGTCAAATGCGCTGGTATTATGCAGGCGCCCATGCTTGAACTGTTAGCGCTGTATCTTGCCGGACTGGCTTTTTTCTTCTCCGGCATGAGTGGAATTTCGGACAATTTGCGGCAGATGAGCGGCCAGCGCTTCCGACAGGCGCTGGGGCGGCTGACGCACCGGCCGGCGATGGCGGGTTTGGTAGGCGTGGCAATGGGCGCGATCACGCAGAGCGCGTCGGTGGTGGCGTTCATTCTCTCGGGCATGGTTTCTACGGGCCTGCTTCCTATTTCACGGGCGCTGATCGTGCTGGCGTGCGCCAACATCGGCACTGCGCTGCTGGTCTTCGTCGCGGCATCGAATCTGCACGTTTCGATTCTGCTACTGATCGGAGTCACGGGACTGATTTTGGCGTTCAAGCTGGCGAAGAGATGGAAGCCCGCGGTGGCCAGCGGCATGTCGGTTGGGCTGCTTTTCCTGGGTCTGGAGATGATGAAGCAGGCATTCCAGCCGCTGGCTTCGTCGGCGCAGTTCGCGCGTGTCGCGGGCTTTTTCGCGCACTGGCCCTACGCTGCGTTCCTGCTTGGGATGTTGCTGCGCACGTTCATTCATTCTTCGTCGGCAGTCGCAGCGATTGTGGTGACGATTAACCGGGGCGGCCAACTGGGCGACTTCCCGGCGATGATGGTGATTGCTGGGCTGGGCCTCGGATCGGCGTTTGCGACGTGGATGCTCTCAGGGAACCTGCGCGGCGTGCCGCGGCAGATCGCGATGTATCAGGCGATGACGAACTGTGTCGCGGGGATTTTCGTCGGCGCGTTGCTGATCGTGGAACGCCTTCTGCACGTGCCGCTGTTCATGGCTCTGGTGCATGCTGCGGGCGCTCCGATTCCGCAGCGCATGGCCTATACCTACCTGGCGCTGAACATCAGCGTGGCGGCGGCGGCGTTTGCAGGTTTGCGCTGGGCTCCGACGGGCCTGGCAAAATTGTGGCCACCCACGCCGGAGCAGGACCTTTCAAGCCCGATCTATATTCAGCACAACTCGCTGAACTCGCCGGAGACGGCGCTGGACCTGGTGGGGCTGGAGCAGATGCGTACGATCCGCGTATTGGGGCGATACATTGACTCGGCGCGCCGAGGGGACGCATCGCAGATGAAGGCGCTGCATGTGGCGGCGGCGCAATTGGGCCGTCACATTGCTGAATTCCTGGAAGCGCTGCTGAAGGAGCCGATCGCTACGGATTTGGCGGCGCGGGCAATTTCGTTTCAGCGCAAAGAGAGCACATTACGCGCGCTGGAAGACAACGTTTATCTCTTTGCCGAGACGCTGATGGGACTGGCCAGCGAGGAGCTTGCGGGGCTCTTGATCGAATCGCTCGATACGATTTTGTTCTCGGCGCTGGCCGCGCTTGAAACATCGGGAGACCTGGAAATTGAGATCCTGGTGAACATGACCGACGACCGCGGCGGCATGATGGAGGAGCTGCGGAAACGACACGGGCTGCAACAGACGGGCCGAACCAACAATACATCCGCTCTCCATTACGCGACGACGCTGTTCGAGCGAAACGTGTGGCTGCTGCGCCAGCTGGCGCTGTGGATGCGGGAAGATGCTAAGTTCAGCGTCGTATAACCCCACCGGTTAGGCGGATGGGGTAGTCTTTTATGGGCAGCCACCGAACTGCGGTTTGACCCCCGAGGTGGCGGCCTGGTAATCCCCACGCGTACTTATGATTCGGATTCTCTTCGATCTCGGCCTGTTCGGGCTGGTCACTTCGACAATCTTTGCGATCCTTGTTCTTGCGGGGCTGCTGCGTTTTCTAAGGCAGCGGCAGCCGGCGCCTTCGCCGGCAACTGCGTTTTCACCGGCAGTCAGTCTGCTGAAGCCTCTCGATGGAACCGAGCCTGATCTCGAAGCGCATCTGGAGTCGTTTTTCGATCAGGACTATCCGCAGTTTGAGATTCTATTTTGCGCGCGGTCGGCTGCGGATCCGGGGCTCGAAGCGGCCCGTCGCGTGGCTGCGCGGTACCCAAAGATTCC
>Ga0302324_100006872_pt1 | contig 24353 bp, 16 predicted proteins | sample Palsa_T0_1_FD_201949 | JGI IMG/M metagenome (GOLD analysis project Ga0302324, IMG submission 201949) | Peat permafrost microbial communities from Stordalen Mire near Abisko, Sweden - Palsa_T0_1 | ecosystem: Environmental > Terrestrial > Soil > Palsa > Peat permafrost | place: Sweden: Abisko... | reverse complement strand
TGGCGCACGGCGCGCGACACAATATCTTTTCCGCGGTCGCTATGGGCGAAGCAGAGGTCATTCGTGAGCTGGTCGCGCACACGCCGAACGATCTCGAGCGGCGGATGAACGGAACGAGGATGCGCCGCATGCCGCTGCATCTCGCCGTCATGAAGAATCAACCCGCGTCGGTGACGACGCTGCTCGACCTCGGTGCTCACACGGAGTCGCTCGACGAAGCCGGCTTTTCTGCGCTCGATCTGGCGGCGCTCGAGGGCAGGCACGACCTGGCACGAGTGCTGCTCGAGCGCGGGGCGAAGGTGCGGCTGCCGGCCGCAGTGGCTCTGCATCGAACCCCGGACCTCGAAAGACTGCTGCGTAGAGATCCCGGTACACTGAGGCCCGGCGGACGATGGGGCCATATGATCCTTCGCACCAGTGAACGCGCGCCGGGCGATGTGATCGAGACGCTGATCTACAATGGAGCTTCGGTTAATGTGCACGACGATCCGAAGACCTCGATCGACTCGACCAGCGGATACACACCGCTGCATGCGGCGGCGTGGCACGGGAACGTGAGTGCGATTGATGTGTTGATGAAGCACGGCGCTGATGTCCGCGCGCGCGAAGAGAAGTATCACGGCACGCCGGCCGGATGGGCCGACTACGCCGGTCACAAAGAGGCCCGCGACCTGATTCTGCGCGGGCCGATCGATATCATCGAGGCGATCCAATACCATATGGCGCAACGCGTAAAAGCCGTCCTCGAAGAGGACCCCGCGGCGTTGAACCGGGCTTTCAGCGACTACGGGTTGTTTCCCTGGGACGCTGAAGCATGGCACACTCCGCTGGCCTACGCCGTCACGCGCGGTCGTGAAGAGATCGTACGACTGCTGCTCGAGCGCGGCGCGGTTGAGTCGTTACGGTCGCCCGAAGGCGAGACACTGAGTGAGATCGCGCAAAAGGCAGGCCATCGAGAGACCGCACTGATCCTCGACGGAGCAGCGGGAAGGGACGAAGCCCGAACCTAGTTAAACTGCCAATCGACTCGCTGAGGATCGAATTTTAGTACGAAGTCCGATTCTCAGTATGCCAACGGTCAAAGCGATCATTGCCGGGTGCTGAGCGCGTAGTCGGCAAATAGGAACTGGCAATAGATCCTGCCCAACAATGGCAGTGCGAAACCGGTGCGAGCTCCGCATATCGCCTCCCACGTATAGGCAGGGACCGCGGTATTCCGGAGCGGGAGCGCAATGAGTTTCTGGAGCTTTTCGAGCGGTACCGCACAAATCGTCGAAACGCCGTAGCAAAGTCGAGCTCTGCTCGACTTCGGGGAGATTTCGTTGAGAAGACTGAAAATTCCAGGACTTATCGACCTATTCGAAGTTAGCGATCCCAAGGAGATCTCTGCCCTCGCTCGCGCCCCTCACCTCGATCGCAGGTTTGAAACAGCCACATGCCCCGTCAACTGGCTGCTTCTGAAACGATCCCTCAAGGTACTTTCATTCGGTGAACACCGTTTTCCGACAATGATGCCGCGGGACGACGCACAACGTGCATCCAGGCAACAGGAACTGTGGAACACCCTGAGCGAGAAAGCAGCCTCTATCAAAAGTGGCCCCGACGAACTAAAGCCTTTGGCGGACTGGGTCCGAGGCGTTGGCCCGGATGCTCAAGTGGGTGTTCTCGTTCAGCAGCTTTTGGGCCAGCTGTTCTCCAGCAAGTTCATAGCAAACGAGGAAAGCTGGAGTGCCGCGAAGGTCCTTGTGACGGCTCTCCTCGGTCAAACAATTTGCCCCTCATGCTGTGGTGGTTTGTCAGCGGCAAAGTCAGACGCGCGAAGCGTCTGCTTGCTGGGATGATGACGATCTTTCCGCAGTGAACGCTATCGGCATCGCTGTACACAATGTCGTAAAGAGCTTTCGTCACATGAGGCTTCTTTACGCGAACGTTGAGGTCAGATCGGGGTTGTCGGCTGGGGCAGCCGCAGAGCAATGTCTGTTTGCACCTGTCAGCGTGTATCGCCGCGCCGTTGCCGCGGGGCGACTCGGTGATTGTTCATACTCCCGGGATTCCTTGTTCGTGCTCTCGATCGGAGAGGCGGCCCGGCAGGCCGAGGGTCGGTCTCTTGTCTTTATGGAGGATAGCTGGAGCCGATGCCCGGCGAACGTTTGGGCTCCTGCAATGCTGCAAGGTGTTTGGAGCCGCGCCTGTGTCCTCGCTAAGCCCCATGGTGAAAATCTCTCCGGCTGACAAGAAACCGACTTTCCGTACCGAAAATGCAGCAAAACTCCAGCGTAAACATTTTCGTACAATAAACCCACAATGGATCGGGCAAGTGGGTTTTTCTAGCCCTTATGGACAGTTCCTAGAATCATCGACTTAAACATATGTAACCTGCGTACTGTCGACACGCAGGCTAGTTCGGCTCCTGCCGCCTCAACAAATATCTAGTTCTTAATCGACACATAGTAAATCTTGGGCAATAACTTCTTGCCGCGGCGGATTCCTCCGCCGGACTTATCCGCGACGCGTGAGTTTCGCAAGCGTTTCCGAGGCAAGTCGCTGGGTGAATTCTTTAGCAGGGAACTCACGAGCCAAACAAGCCGATTGGCCAGACCACATCGGCGTGAAGTCGGTTATCCCCTTTGCCTCCGACGCAGCACGGAGCGGAGCAGAGAAGCCACCTGCCAGTGGAAAATCGGGTACCAACTCCGATATGGGGCCTATCTCCCGAACCATGCGGGTAGCGACCCCGCGTGCGGGGCGCCCTGTGAATACGTTCGTCAGTACCGTTTGGTTTCGTTCGCTTCGCAGCGCCTGCCGGTGCAGGGGACTGATCCTGGCTTCCGGGGAGAGCAAATAGGCTGTACCTATTTGCGCCGCGGCAGCTCCAAGAGCAAAGGCTGCTGCGATGCCCCGCGCATCCGCGATGCCCCCAGCCGCAATTACCGGCACTTTCACTGAGTCCACCACCTGAGGTACGAGCGACAGGGTTCCAATCTGGGTGTAGGGATCATCGGTCAGGAACATGCCACGATGGCCGCCAGCTTCGAAGCCCTGCGCAATAATGGCGTCGCATCCCTCACTTTCCAGCCATTGCGCCTCCCGGACCGTAGTCGCGGTGGAAAGAATTTTTGCGCCGATTGCTCTGACGCGAGCCACGAGCGTTTTCTCAGGTAGCCCGAAGTGAAAACTAACGACATTCGGCTTAAGCTCGGCAACCAGATCACACATCGCGGAGTCGAAGGCCGCGCGCGCCGAAACCGAACGAGCCGCGGCGGGATCTAGGCCCAGTTCGATAAAGTAAGGTTCCAGAACGCGCCTCCAGGAAGCTTCCCGTTGGGCATCTGCTTTGGGTGGATGATGACAGAAGAAATTGAGGTTCATCGGCCGCGAGGTTTGGCGCCGGATGATCGTAACCTCTTCGACGATCTGATCAGCCGTCAATAACGCACAGGCCAGCGATCCTAGCCCGCCGGCCTCCGAAACGCCGATCGCCATCTCGGAGAATGCCGCGCCAGCCATCGGCGCTTGAATAATGGGCAACTCAATCCCAAGCAGATTCTGTATTCGATCGTCCGGCCACGCCATTTCGCTCTCCTCAGCTTCGATCGTGATATGGCTGCATGCCAGATTATCAAGCCGCGAGCCAAGTAACTTCACCACTTGCCGGCATGCGCTCCCCCCATCAAGACTTACTTCGCCGTTCACAAACGGAGCCGATTCCAAGAAAAGTACGGAGTCCACGACTTCCGCGATTTCGGCCAATCGATTGAAATGGGCTCAGTTGTTTCAGGAACTCCGATCTTCGGGGATCTGGAATCTTGAGTATGGAAACCATGTCAGTGAGATCCCGATCGGGTTCGGTGCCGGCAAACTGTGGACTCTACCCGGCGGCACCGTGATGAACTGTTTCTTCGAACGCTAGTATTCGGTCTATCGTGCTGGCACTGGAGCACCGATTTGGCAAATTCTCTCCGGCATCACGTTTCAGTTTCCCTACCGCGCTCAGGGAACTTGCCCTGAGATCCGGTTTGGCCGTCATCCGCCCACGATCCAAAAGCTAATCTGGCCCTCCTCCGCGCGCGAGCGCCTTCCGCAATCGAGCGGATGGCGAGGCTGCTAAGTGGGAAGAAGGTCAGGGACAGGTCGAACACGAAGATGGCACCGGGGCATGGGGAATCGTTGTTCGGAGGTTCCTCTTACGCTTGGAGTTCGTCGGTAACCCTGACCCACCTGTCCGACGGTCACTCGGAGCGCAACGCTTGCATAACATCGACGCGCGCAGCGCGTGCCGCGGGCAGCACCGACGCGACAATCGCGACCGCCATCAGCACGAACGCAGAGACAAACACCGGCAATGCGCCCGGCATCTTGACATCCAGGAAATATCTTCCCGCCAAACGCGCCAGCACGAACCCGAATGCCGCGCCCGCAAGGACGCCCGCCGCGGCCATCACGGTGCCCTCTGCGATCACGCCCTTGAGAAGTTGCTGTGGCTCCGATCCCAGGGCCAGCCGGATGCCGAATTCCCGCGTCCGGGCGCTCACCGAAAATGCCAGCACGCCCGCGACGCCGACCACGGCGATCGCCAACGCGACAGCCGCGAATACGCCAAACACCAGCGAGTTTAAGCGGTCCGGGGTGAGCACTTCGGCCCGAACGTCTTCGAGAGTGGCGGCGCGCTCAACCGGTTGATCGGCGGACATGTCGCGGATAATGCGCGTGACCGACGGGGCCAGCGCATAGGGATTTGCACCCGTGTGAATGAAGAGACGACCGCCAAAAAGAGTACCTTCGTCAAAAGGGCTGTAAATAGTGGCAGTGGCTTCAGGGACGACGTGTAGATCGTCAATGTCGGCGGTGACGCCGATGATGCGGCGCGGCGCCATCATGCGCGCCTTTTCGAGATCGGTCCCGGTGGCGAATTGCAGCACGGGATCCGTCCAATAGACATGCCGATTGACCGCATCCTGACTGGGGAACATGCGCTGCGCGAGAGTCTGGCTGACGATAACGATAGGCTCTTTATTATTATCGTTATTGTCATCAAGCGCATTGAAATCGCGGCCGGCAATGATAGGAACGCCAAGAGCCGCAAAAAAACCGGGAGAGATGGTACGCGACTGCGCCCGGGGATCCTCTACGCCGGCCGCATGGACGTGTCCATCACCGGAGAACTGCAGAGTGCCGAAGCTGCCATCGCGCCAGGGAACAACGTCGCCGAACGCGGTCTCAGTCACGCCCGGCAGAGCATCAATGCGACGTATCGCTTCTTTGTAGAAATTGACCACCTGCTGAGGTGTCTTTCCGTTGGACATAGCGGGAACATCGATCGCCAGGACGTGCTGCGTGTCCAGACCGGTCTGCGCCCTTTGCAGTGCGATCAGCGTAGTGATCAACGTACTTGCGCCGGCTAGCAGCACGAAGGACGCGCCGATTTGTGTCACCGCGAAGATCCGCTGGCGGCGGCTCGTGTTGCCCGTGATCCGCGCACTTCCGCTGGATAGGCTCAGTCCACCTGGGGTGCCGGAAGAGGTGCCGGAGGAGGGCAGGCGCGGGACGAAGGCGAGAATCACAGCGGCGACGATTGCCAGAGCTGCTCCGACCCAAAGCAAGCTCGAATCGACTCCGAAATCGAGAGCTCGGATGGAGAAGCGCGAGGCGTAGCGGGCCAGGACGGCCACCATCGGCTGCGCGCTCAATACACCGATTGCGGCGCCAGCCCCGCAGAGTAGAAGACTTTCAGCCAGGAGCATGCGGCGCAACGCGCCTTTGCTCGCGCCCAGCGCCATACGGACCGCCAGTTCACCTTCGCGGCGAACCGTCCGTGCCAGAACTAGATTGGCAACATTGGAACACGCGATGATGAAGACCAGACCTGACGCTGCGAGCAGCACCAGCAGTACGGTCCGGGCGCCGGACGTGATCTGGTCACGAAGCAACTTCACTCCGATCTGAAAGTCCGATGCCTGCGCATAGGCTTCAGGGTGGTCCTTCTTCATCGCGGAGTAGGCGGCGCAGAACTCAGCGCGAGCCTGATCGAGAGTAACTCCGGGTGCGAGACGGCCGAAAAGCTCGGTCATGCGATGGATGCGGCCAGTCACCATGGTTGCCGAAAGATGATGCGGACTGGTGACCACGTTGGAAATAATTTCGGTATCTTGCGGATATGGGACGCAAGGTTCGAGGACGCCGATGACGGTCGCAGACCGATCACCGATGCTACCGAGGCGAACGGTTTTGCCGATGACCGAAGGGTCCTTGTGAAGAGCGGTCGCCCAGAAACGGTAGGTGAGAACAACGACGCCCGCAGCTTTAGGGCCGTCGTCCTGAGGTCCGATGAGGCGACCCAGCACGGGATGAAGGCCCATGACGTCAAAATACGTGCCGCCGACAACGCCACCTTGAATGGAACGAGGCTCACCCAGGCCAATCATGGTGAAGTCCATAGCGGAGAAGTCGCCAAACGCGCTCAGGGTTTTCACGTTCGCGCGCAAATCCTGTATCTCGGGTACGGAAAACGCAGCGTTTTCTTCGCCGATGCCGGGAGCGCTTTGCCGGATATAGATCAGCCGGTCCTCGCCGCGATTGACCAGAGGCTTGAGCAGGACTCCCCGCACTAGCGTGAAAATGGCAGCGTTCGCCCCGATGCCGAGCGCCAGTGTGAGAACCACGGCGATCGCCAGCCCTGGAGTCCGAATTAACGAGTGAGCAGCAACTCTCAGATCGCGAACGAATGACATGTTCTTACCCTCCCGCCGGGGTATCAGCATCATTCTTGCCAATACTAAGCGCCACATTGTAAACGAGTTAATATGCGATAAGTTAGTCCGAGTTGTCCGTTTCAGGACACCGCTATGACAAATTCGGACACCAAAACGCGCTCGGACAGGATTGTCCGCATTCAATTCACGGATTGTCGGAACAGAAACTTAGAATAGATCCCGCCCAAGCATGGCAGTGCGAAAACCGAGCCTCCATTTCTCCCCAGCTGTTTCTGCCAAGAATAATCGGTCGTTCGATTGGCTGGTAATCGGCGAGAAGAAAAACTGGGGAGAAGCCCGGCGGAGAACCCGCTTCTGCAGAATACTATTTATGAAATTAAGGTGTGTAAGTAAGATATTGATAATAAAAGAGATGTTTAGGCGACTGGAGGCCGTCCAATAGACACCACATGGCATCAACTCACTGATGAGTTTCATCGAGCCCTTCCCGGTTGGGCTTGCCATCACCCTGATTTCCGCGGCGGCACTGAGGAAAAAGGCGCAATCACAACCGGCACCATCACCATCCCCGTTACCCTGCCGGCATCCTAAACTGAACCCACAATTGAATCCGTTCCCGCGAATGTGCTCCTTGCTTCGCCTAGCGTGGTCGTTGACGTTCATGAGTGTGGCGCCAATACGGCGATTCTGTCCGGTTAAGATGGGCGAACAGGGACTTACGTGAGCCTGCCCCAAGGTCGATTCCGTAGTCGCCGAGGGTGGGTTGGAAGTCTGCAGTGGTGGTCACTGCTGGTTGTGATGGAAAAGGCAAGGCCCCGCCCAAGCGCAAAGCTTGGACGGAGCACGCTCCGGTTTGCGATGGACGCGAAGTCCGTCCGGCTTATTGCTTCGCACGCAACAACGTCTCTAGCGTAAGCACACGCGCGGCCAAGTCCTGGAGCTCCTCCTGCTGCCGCGCGATCGTGTTACTTTGCTCCTCGTTCGTTTTCTGTTGCTCGTCGACCAGATGCCGCTGCTTCTGTACCTCGTTCAGGAGCATAGCGTTGACAAAATGGTAGCGCACCGACTGCGCTGCGCCGTCCTTGTCGAAAACAACCAGCTGCGGGGCCACCTGGGCTACCTCCTCCGCGACCAACCCGTACTGCCGCGTTTGCGTCTCGTCGAGTTCGGGCTTGTAATCGAATGCCACTGGCCGCAGCTTCATCAGGACGTCGCTCGCCTCACCCATATCAGCGATCTGGTGCTTGAACCGGCGCGAGGAGGTCGTGGTGCCGAGCTGGCCCGCCGCGTTGACTAAGACCTCCACGCCGCTGGCGCTGGCGCTTCCGTAGATTCCGGCGATGGCCGCCGCCTTGATGGTTCCGATATAGCCGATGCGAATGGTGTCCGATTCGCCCGCTATTCCGCTATTGCCGATGTAGATGTCGTTGCTTTCAGCCGCGTCGAGGTTGCCCCCGGCCCCGGTGCCGACTGCAATGTTGCCAGTCCCGGTCTTGAGTTTCGCGAGCGCGGCGGCACCGACGGCGACGTTATCGGTGCCGGTCGTGTCGGCAGTGAGCGCGGAATAGCCGAAGGCGGAGTTGCCGCCGGCAGTCGTGCTGACGTAGAGCGCGTAGTTGCCAAAGGCGGAGTTGCCCCCTGTGGTAGAGCTCGATCCGCCCGTCGTGTTTTTCGCGAGCGCGCCGCCCCCGAAGGCGGAGTTGCCGCTTCCCGTCGTGTTGGCTAGGAGCGCGTCTATGCCGAAGGCCTGGTTTTGGATGCCGGTCGTGTTGGCGTTGAGTGCGCCGTAACCGAAGGCGGAGTTGCCGTGGCCCGTCGTGTTCACGCTGAGCGTGTAGGCGCCCGTCGCGGTGTTGTAGTCGCCCGTGGTATTGGAGGAGAGCGCAGCATACCCTGTGCCAGTGTCGAAGGAGCCGGTGGTGGTAAAGTTGCCGGCCTTGTATCCCAGGAAAGCGTTGTCACTGCCCGTGGGCCCGTAGTTGTGCAGCAACATGTTTCCAATCGCGAGCACGCCCTCAGTTCCGCCGCTGTTGGTGGCGGGCAGGGCTATAGCGCCGGTTACGTCCAGGGTTTTGCCCGACTGAGACACAATCGAATCAATCACCGTTGACGTGCCGTTGAAGATCGGCAGATAGTCGGCGGTGCCGCCGGTTGTGGTCACATCCGTGGCCGAGGCTGGCAGAGCGCTTCCCGCCTGGCCCTCGGTCGTGCCCCTCGCCGGTTGAGGCACGGCGGATGTAGTTTTGGTTAGCGTCTGTGCAAAAGTCAGCTGCACCAGGGACAGTGCCAGCGACAAGATTCCAACTATCACACAACTGATGCGGAGCCTCATGGGTGTATCTCCTTCGTGGTGAATCGAATTTTGCTTCCAATGAAACCGAATGCTTAGGCAAATGGGATGATCCTCTTTCAAGGCCTCGGAACCCTTAGTCAGCGGTTCTGATTGCGGAGTCATCGAACCATTTCCAAGGTTCCGAAACGCGGCACCGAATGTGCCCTAAAACATGAAGCGCGGTCAATGTTTCAGGCGTGATCCGATGGTGGAGTGTGTGTGACGCGCTAAGAGGTTTGTTTGCAGTATGATGCGCGAAGTTGTTGCCTGGCGAATGAGGCCGCAAGGCAGGCTTGAAACGCAGACGAAGCGACGAAGTTTGTTTCGCCGCCAATGGTTTCGATGGTAAACTTTCGCCCCAAGGCGACTTCGTTCTATGCCCGCCAACTCGCTGAATCGCACGCCCAAAACGGTCGTACTTTTCGGGGTGTTTGAGGCCGATTTGCGCTCGGAAGAGTTGCGCAAAAACGGGGTCAAGATCAGGATCCAGGACCTGCCTTTTCGCGCCCTGAAGCTTTTGCTGCGCCGTCCGAACGAAGTCATTACGCGCGAGGAATTTCGTCAGGCGCTGTGGCCCGGCGATGTGTTCGTCGATTTTGATCTCGGCATCCGCAGCGCAATTAAGCGCCTGCGCGATGCGCTCGGAGATTCGGCCGAGAATCCGATCTTCGTGGAGACGGTGGACCGTCGTGGGTATCGCTGGATTGCGCCGACCCATGTATCGGAGGCTGCATCCGCAACCGGGGCGACGAGTGCAGAACCGGAAGAGTCCGACGCGGCGTCTGGCGCTAATGAAAGCGCTGTCAAAACCCCGGCTCCAGACTCAGCGACAGCAACCACAAGAATAAAAAGGACCGTCTCGATCGCGGCCCTGGCCATCATAATGGCCGTGGTTTTACTGCGAGGGAGCGGCTGGAAGCAGCGGCTATTCGGCAATCCGGACTTCGGCCTCGTCCAGTCAGTGGCGGTGCTGCCGTTCGACAATGCGGGCTCGGATAAGGACGCCGATTTTTTACGGCTCGCCTTGCCGGACGAGGTTGCAAACGTTCTAAGTTATGTGCCATCGCTCTCGATCCGTCCCTTTGCCACTACCAGCAGGTACAGCGGCGCGAACCTGGACTTGCAACAGGCTGGCCGGCAGATGGGGGTAACTTCCATCGTAACCGGGCACTACCTCAGGGCAGGCGATCAATTAGAGGTCACCCTGGAAGCGGTAGATGTTGCCAACAACCGCAGTATTTGGCGAGATACCATCAGTGTCGCAGCCGCTGACAAAATAGCGATGCGGGAACAAATCACGTCGCAGGTTCGGCAGGGTCTTGTCCCCGTCCTGGGGGGATCATCGGCCCCTTGGGAGACGGGGACCCGACCCCAGAGTGAAGAAGCCTACGACTTATATTTGCGCAGCATCGCGGTTCCGCACGATGTTGGCCCTAAGAAGGATGCCATCGCGATGCTGGAGCGTGCCGTGGGTCTTGACCCCGGGTATGCGCCCGCTTGGGCGGCTCTGGGGATGCGGTATTACTACGATGCCATCTTTGGAGGCGAAGGGGAAGCAATGCTCAAGCGTTCGGACTCGGCATTCGAACGCGCATTGGCGCTCGACCCGAATTTGATTTCTGCCGCTGGGGCGCTGATTACCAACCAGGCGGATCGCGGCAACATTGGAGCCGCCTACGCGCAAGCGTCCGCCCTGGTTAAACGACGGTCGGAAAGCGCCTCCGCCCACTTCGTTCTTGGCTATGTGCTGCGCTATGCCGGGTTGTTGGATGAAGCGGCACGAGAATGCGACGCCGCCCTCAAGCTGGATCGGGGCAACTACCAATTTCGATCGTGCTCCTGGGTTTTCAGTCGACTTGGTGAACCGCAGAGGGCAATGGATTTTGCTCGCCTCGATCCGGGTTCGGATTGGGCGGCAAGACAAACGGCCTTTATCCTGATTGGGCAAGACAAACCGGCCGAGGCGCGGCAAAGCATCCAGAGAATGTCCCACAATCCTCTGATGGGTCATGATCTGCTTCAGGCGTGCCTTGACCCGCAGCAGGCATCTCAATTAGAGGGAAGCGCGAAAGCGGTCGAAACCGCCGCGCTGGCGGGAGTTGATGCGGAGCCGCGATATGTCTTCGGAACCTTGCTGTCGTACTGCGGGCAGAAGGATGCCGCCCTGCGCATGCTGAGAAGCGCCATTGAACAAAACTACTGCGCATATCAGAGCCTGCAGTCCGATCCGCTGCTGGTAAAGCTCCGCGGAACTCCTGAGTTCAGCGAACTGTTATCCGCAGCGAAAGAGTGCCAAGGCCGGTTCCTTGTGCAGCGAGAACAGAACCCACATTAGAAGGCGGCGACCCGAAGCATGGGACCTCGCTTCTCGCTGCGTTCCCGTCTGATCGCCGAGCTTCTGATGGCTGCTACTCGGCGTTTATGATTCCCCGCTTCTGCGCCGACTTGGATTCTAGGAACTGCCGCAAGGCAAAAAAGGCCCCACTGCCCGATCCATTGTAGGTTGATTGTGCGAAAATGCTTTCGCTATGGGTTCGGCGGGCACCATTTTTCAGGCAGAATCGTCGCATCCGCGTGCAATGCGCCACCCGCAACCCGACTTACAGTCCTGAAGTCTGGTAGCGCAGAACCGACAGGGTCAATCGGTATTCATATCCGGCTTGAGCATTTCCGATCTCGGCCTGGGTCTGCTGTAACTGTGCCTGGCTGAGTTCCACAATCGAACTGAGGCCCAGCTTGTATCGTGTCTGGGCAAGGTCAAGCGCCTGGTTCGCTTGCGCCAGCAACTGCTCACTCACAGTCACGCGGTCGAATGCCGTGCTGGCCCCCAGCCAGCTCGTGCGCACATCTCGCGAGATCCGATTTCGAAGGTCCATCAGACGTTCCCGCGCTGCCTGGGTGCGCAAATCCGCTTCGCGGGATTTCGCTGAAAAGAGAAAACCATTAAAGAGTGGAATCGCCACGTTCACTCCCACGGCGGCGTAAGGTCCATAAATGGCATCATTGCGAACCGGAGAATCTCCAAAGGCCCCGAGAGCACTGATCGCGGGATACATCCGGTCATGCTCCGCCCTGTGCAGCTTCTCCTCGGACTCCGACTGAAACTCCAGGGCAAGGATCTCGGGGCGCTTGGCAAACGCTTCGGCAATCAACGGATCGACCTCGGCTGGCGGGGGGGCCAACGGTTCCGTGTCGTTGACGAGCTCGAATGCTTCGAGGGTAGGATACCCGAGAATCGCCGAAAGGGCCGCCATGGAACCCTTGTCATTGTTTAGCGCGTCCAGGTACAGGAGCTTCGCCTGCGCCAGATTTACGTTGGCAAAGCTCAAGTCCAGGTCTGATCTTAGTTTGCTCTTGGTGAGAGCGGAAACCTGGTCTGCTAACAACTGGCGCGAGGCCACGGTCTGCTCTGCTACCTGCAGCACAGCGTGGGTCTGAAGGCTGTTGTAAAAGGCCTGGTCCACGGCCAACAAAACATCCTGTTTCGTAGCGGCCGCGCTCTGTTCGTCGGCTCGTGCCTGAAGGCGAGCGCCGGCTACCAGGTTCGTGGTGTGCCCGAAGTCGGTGATGAGTTGGCTGACCGTGGCGCCGCCCGCGGCTCGGGTGTAGACGCCGGGATTATTCAACAGCCCAGCGGTGATGCGGCTATTTTCGAGGGCATTGACTGCCGTCAGGTTGCCGTAGGCTTGTGGCCAGAGATTCGAACGCACTTCCCGCGTCACCTGCCCTGAAGCTAATGCAGTCAGCCGGGCGACAGAAATTGCTGGATTGTTCTTGAGCGCCGCCGCCTCCGCCTCCTTCACGCTGAGCCGCAGCACATTCGAGGGAGGCGAGCCCTGCACGAGCGGCACCGACTGCGCCAGGCCTCGCATTGAGAGCGTGTGGGTTGAGAGCGCAAGAGCGCCCAACAGAAACACCAGTCTCCATGTCATGCCGGCTGTTCCTCCTTTTTCTCGTTCTTTTTATCCTCATCGTTACCGTGAACCATCAGATAAACCGCAGGTACGAGGAAGACCGTGACGACCACCGAAACTGCGAGACCGCCGATCACAGCGCGCGCTAAAGGCGCGTATTGCTCGCTGCCCGTCTCGAGGCCCAGCGCCATTGGCAGCATTCCCAACAAAGTCGCGAGCGAGGTCATGAGAATCGGGCGCAGCCTGATCTTGCACGCCCGCACCAGCGCCTCCTCGAGCGCGAAGTCCTCCTTACGCAGCTGCCGCACAAACTCGACGATCAAGATGCTGTTGGAAACGACGATACCAGTCATCATGATCACGCCCATCAGCGACATGATGTTGAAGGTGCTGTGGGTCAGCCAAAGAATCAACACGACTCCCGACAATCCTGGAGGAATCGCAACCAGAATGATAAGCGGGTCGATGAAAGAAGCGAATTGCGCCATTAGAACCAGGTAGACCAGCACAATAGCCAACAACAGACCGATGGAAAAGCGCTTGAACGATTCCTCCATGCCAACGACCGATCCGAGCGCCTCGACCCGGATGTTTTCCGGTAGCGTCAGATGGCTGACGATGTCGTTGACTTCGCGATTGATTCCACCTAAGGCCTCGCCCGTGGGCATCACATAGATGTCGATGACGCGCTGCAGCTGATAATGGTCGACTTCGGTCGGCGTGTTCATCGTCGTAATCTCGGCCACGGATTCGAGAGGCGTGTAATTCTTAATATTCGGAGCACGCAAAGGGATCTGCTTGAAATCTTCCATGCTCATGTTCTCAATCTGCTTATCGAAGTACTGCACGGTGAGCATGTAGTTGTTCCCCGTCTTGGGATCGATCCAATAGCTCGGTTCGATCATGCCGTTAGAAGTCAGCGCGGTGATTACGTTGTCCAGCACCTGTTTGGGAGTGAGTCCAATCAGGCCGGCGCGTTCGCGATCGATATTGAGCTGCAGTCCGGGATAAAGAAGATTTTGCGGAATCAACACGCTGCTCACGCCCTTGCGGCTTCGGATCTGTTTGGCGATGTTCGCCGCCACTTTATAAGCGTCGTCGAGATCGTTGCCCCTTACTTGGACATCGATGGGCGCTGGTAATCCCAGATTGATTACCGCATCGACTAATCCGCCCGCTTGAAAATATGTATCCAGTTCCGGCAGGTCTTCAGCCAGCTTGCGCCGAACGCGCCGCATGTACTCATAGCTGCCGAACTTGTGGTCTTCCTTCAGGCTCACCTGGACGAATGCAGTATCCATGGACGAGTTGCTGGTGTAGATGGCGGAAAGGTCGGGCGTAATCCCAATATTGGAGACGATCATGTCGAGGTCGTGGGGAGCGATCACCTGGCGAATGTCGTTTTCAACGCGTGCGATGTATTGATTCGTGACCTCAAGCCGAGAACCGCTCGGCCCCTTGATGTTGATCACGAACTGGCCTGGATCGGTGCGAGGAAAGTACGCTGTCCCTACGAAAGGGAACACCCCCGCCAGCACCAGGGCGATGCCACCGGCAATCCACGCCACGGTTATCCCCGGCCGGGCCAGAGCACGAGTCACCCAACGTTCATAGAGATCCAGGAGCTTCTGAAAGCGCCGATTGAATCGTTCGATGAACCTGCGAAAAAGCGATCGCGAAGCGGGCTGGTTCTCCGACTCGCCTTCGGGCACTTTTTCCACGTCCTCGACGTGCAGGAAGTGCGCGCAATAGAGCGGCACTACTGTCATCGCAAAGATATACGAGGCGAAAATAGATAGGACTACACCCAGAGCGAGGTCGATGAACAAATAGCGGCTGACGCCATAGAACAACGTTACGGGAAAAAACACGATCGAGGTGGTAGACGTGGCCGCCAGCACTGCCAGCGAGACTTCCATCCCCCCCTTTTCCGCGGCCACTCCTGGAGCTTCGCCGATTTCCATGTAACGAAAAATGTTCTCGAGCACCACCACCGAGTCGTCAATCAACCGCGAAAAAGCCAGCGCCAAGCCGCTCAAGAGCATCACGTTGATCGACCCACCCATCGCATTCATGAGCAGAAAACACACTAAAGCGGAAAGAGGAATCGACAGTAGCACGGCCACCGTGGCTCTGGGGCTGCCCAGAAAAATGAGAATCATGATCCCCGTCAGCAGCAGTCCAATTCCGCCTTCCTTCATCACATTCTTGATGGCGCTCTTTACAAAGATGGACTGGTCAAAAACCACCGCTGTCTTGAGCGATTTCGGAATATCGAAAAGGTTCTTTATCGCGGCTTTGATTCCATTCACAATCGTGATGGTGTTGCTGTCGCCGCCTTGCTTTAGCACAGGGATGTAAACCGACTGCTGCCCATCGATACGAACGATGTTGGTCTGAATCGCGCCCGAGTCCTTGGCCTCACCCACGTCGGCAACCATCACCGAGGCGTTGCCCACGGTCTTCAGCGGTATTCGGTTGATCTCATCCACGTCGGGCAATTGCGCATTGGCATAGATGTTGTAATCTCTGGGACCGATCCGGACATCCCCAGCGGGAAGAATCAGGTTGGAATCATTCACCGCGTGAACCACGTCCATCAGGCTAAGCTGGTGCGCCTCCAGCTTGACCGGGTCCACATAAACCATAATCTGGCGATAACGCCCGCCAAAAGGCTGCGGCACAGAAGCGCCGGGTACGTTCGCAATCTGGTTGCGAACCTGGAATTGCGCCAGATCCTTCAGCCGGGTTTCGTTGAGGCCTTCCCCTTTCAGCGTCACCAAACAAACCGGAAGACTGGAGGCATCGAACTTGAGTACCACCGGTGGCAATGTTCCTGGAGGCAGACGCCGAAGGTCCGCCATCGCCAGGTTTGCAATATTACTGAGAGCCGCATTAGCATCGCTACCCGGCTTGAAGTAAATCTTAATCAGGCTCACTCCCGTAAGAGAGCGCGACTCGATGTGGTCGATATTGCTGCCCAGGGTAAAAAAACGCTCGAATGTGTCGGTAATGTCGGCCTCGACTTGCTCCGGAGGCATTCCCGAGTAGAAGGTCGCAACCACGACCACCGGAATCTTGATCTGCGGGAACAGATCCACAGGCATCCGAGCCACCGTCGTCACACCGACCACGGCGATGACCAGACAAAGCATGATCACGAAGAACGGGTTCTTCAGAGCGAATCTGGGCATTATTTTCGCTCTCCCGTCTGGCCTTCGCTCGCACCGGGTGCCGGTGCTGACTCCAACTTGGGCGTCACCACCTCGCCGATTGCATAGTCGGACTGACCGGCGCTGATCACTCGATCCTTTTCTGAGAGGCCGCGAACGATCTCCACGGTGGTGGAGGTTTGCTCTCCCAATTCAACGTTCCGCTTCTGCACTCGATTTTGGTGGTCGAGAGCCAGCACGTAATGCTGGTTGCCTTCCTGAACCACGGCCTGGACGGGAACCGTGAGTGCGCCCTTTTTCCCCTGCAACGCGAGCTTCACCTCGGCGTACATGCCAGCGGTCAGAGTGTCTTGCGGATTCTCCACGTCAATCTCGGTGTGCATGGTTCGGGTCTCGTCATTGAGTGCGTCAGCGAAGCGGGACACGCGACCCTGGAAGTCTCGATTCAAATCGGGAACATGTACCTGCACTATGCTGCCCAAATGGATCATCGGCACGGCGGATTCGGGAACTGGAATCTCCAGCCGAAACAGGGACCATTCCGCGAGTTGCACCACAGGCTGCGATTGTGTCTCTGATGAGGTTCCGGCTGAGATTAAGGCGCCGGTGTCCACGTAGCGTTTAGTGACCACCCCTGCGAAGGGCGCCGTGATGTGCGAATAAGACTGTAAGGCCGAAAGGCGATCGAGCGTGGCTTGCGCCATCCCCAGCTGGTTTTGCGACTCAGCCAGAGCCGCCCGAGAACTGTTGATCTGTGCCTCGGTCTCTTTATCCTTTGCCATCGAATCGTCAAGTTCCTGCTCGGCGACTAAACCCGGGCGCTGCTCCGACGCCTGCTTGAGCCGCGTATAGGCCGCGTGGTAAGCACTGTGCGTGGACTCCGCCCGCTCAATCTCGCTTTGGGCGCGGCGAATTGCATCTTGACTTCGCCGGATATCCGCCTGCGCTCCCATGACCTGCGCGTTCAGCTCTGGGACCTCTAAAATGGCCAATTCCTGCCCCGTCCGAACTTTGTCCCCTACATCCACGAACATATGACGGATGTAGCCTGCCACCTTAGCGTGAAGATCGACCTGCTGGAAGGGACGGAATTCACCGGTAAGAGTAATGACGTTTTCGAGCGGAGCGCGAGTGACCAATACCACCGGCGCGAGCCGTTGCGCATTGTCGGCCTTGTCGGCATTCGCGTCACTTAGCGAATGCTCTATAAGCAGCGTGAATGCGCCGACCACGGCAAGTGCTACAACCGCTCCAATCACTATGTGTCTGCGTTGCAGCGTCATGTCTTGCTCCAAATTTGCACGCCGGCGAGTGGTAAGGAAATCCTGACTCCCGCAAGAACGGGGAATCAGCAACGGAGGATGAAACTCGCGCGCAAGAGTGGAAGCGAGCGAAAGTCATCCCAGCCATGCCCGAAGCCAGTGCACCGACCCATATCACCGCTTCCGCCAGACTCAGATCTTCAAAGTCATCAGGCTTGGCTCAAGTTTTGCTTGGCCATGTCAACCCAATGAAAAATGAGTTGAAGTTTGGTCGAATTAGATTTTCTTAAGAACAGAGGAAACAAAGGTCAGCAGACGGGAGGCGGTCGATTAAAGAGATTTTCTTCGAGAAGGAGGGTCGGAAGCGTCGGACCGGCTGGCGCCACATGGGGATAGAACGTGGGGGCCTGCGACACTACGATTTTGGCTACTGGAGCGGCCCAACGAACCGCACCGAGATCCATGTGCTGCCGCATCGCCTGTGGCGAATTGGACTGAACCGCCGTAGAGTGGGAAATTGGACCGCCGAAAGTTCGTGTCGCCAGCGTGAGGACGAGACAAGCCATAACAACGCTGACCAATGCCCAGCGCCACCATGATACTGAACGAACCGCAATGTCTCTTCTTTCCGCCTTCTCCACGACAACCTCGGACCAATTATACAGACTACTCACCTGAAAGCCATACTCGGAGACAAAGGTGTCGATGCAATTCCTGGATCAGCAACGCGGCAGACTCGTGTGGTCCTTCTCGGTTGCCTTGTGAAGTGCTCCAGGCGCTGCGCCCGCGAGCGAATTCTCAAGCCGACCTGCTACGAGAGATGTCCACGAGAAAGCAGGCGCGATCGAGAATTGGAAAGCAGAAGCCTGGGAAGCCTGGGCAAAGACATTGCGCGGGGTCGAAGTGAAGTGCTAGTCTAAGGCGAACAAAAGACGAACATACCATAGATGAACGGTAGTTGAGGAGCGCAATCCCAGACCTCTAGTCTGGGTTAGCGACAGTTTTGGCCGGTCAGCTTGGAGTCGCATAATCCCTGCTGCGGTAAGGCACTGGAGCACGCCGACAGTTTTCTGTTTTGGTGCTGGGGCGGGATTCGCTCTCGAAGTCGGGTAATGCCGGAGTCAGGAATCCCAGAGTTCGACTCTGGGAGGATCAAATCGTTGTAGAGCTCGATGGCTTCACGCGGAAGTTTGGGTTTTGTCGGTTCCATTGGTTGACTCCAGCCGCGAGAATACCAAGTGTTTCCAGCTGCGACACGGTCAATGCGGTACTTCGAAGAAGGTGCGATCTGAAGCCGCTATGGCAAGACCTTGAGCGTGCAGGCGTAGAGCGCAGAGTGCGGGGGGCGATCGTGGGCTGGACGCGACCGTGAAGGCCGCACTCGACAGGTTGGTGGATGATACTTGCGCCGACGAGCTGATGGTCATAACAGAACACCTATCAACATGTGGACCGGCTCGATTCTATCGGCGAGTGGCCGGGCATAGCATCGACGATCGAGGTGACGCCACGTCTGGAAGTGCGAGCCTAAGCATGGACTGAATGCGAAACCCTACCTGCGGCTGTGAGGATTGGCAACCTAGGCGTGCGAACGGCGTTCGCGGAACCGGTAGAGTTGCGAACGGGGTGGCCGAGCCAGGCCTCTATCCGTGGTTGAGTCCATCGCCACACGCCCGGGCCCGCGCGAGTAGCAAGTTACGTTCGCGTGCGTTGCGCGTAATCGATGCGGCTCTCTCGAACTCCACGCGCGCTTCTTCGATACGACCAAGTTTCTTAAGCAGATCGCCCCGGATGCTGGGCAACAGGTGATAGGTCCCAAGTGCCGGTTGCTCGCGCAACTGGTCCACCAGCTCTAGTCCTGCTGCCGGACCTGAGGCCATTCCGACGGCCACAGCTCGGTTCAGTTCGACGACTGGCGAAGAAGCGACTTGCGCAAGCTCACCGTAAAGCGCGACGATGCGCGCCCAGTCTGTCTCATCGGCAGTAGCGGCACGGGCATGGCAGGCTGCGATTTCAGCCTGGATTGCATACGGCGCACGCATGCCCCCTAACTCTTCCACCCGCTCGAGCGCCGCAAACCCGCGGCGGATCAGCAGTTGATCCCACTGCGCTCGGTCCTGGTCCAAAAGTAAGATTGGTTCTCCCGACGCGCTCACCCGGGCTCTCAATCTCGAGGCCTGGATCTCCATCAGGGCCACCAGTCCATGAGCCTCCGGCTCATTCGGCACCAGTCCAGTCAGGAGGCGTCCCAGGCGCAGCGCCTCTTCGCAAAGTGCCGGCCGCATCCAGTCATCGCCCGCCGTCGCCGAATAGCCCTCGTTAAATATCAGATAGATGACCTGCAGCACCGATGATAGCCGCGCCGTGAACTCAGCTCCGCGAGGCACCTCGAAAGGAACATGTGCGTCACTGAGCGTTCGTTTCGCGCGCACCAGTCGCTGCGCGATAGTTGGTTCGGTAACCAGGTACGCACGCGCTATCTCGCCGGTGGTCAGGCCGCCAAGTAACCGCAAGGTGAGTGCGACCCGCGCTTCGGTCGACAACACGGGATGACAGGCGATGAATACCAGTCGTAATAGGTCGTCGCCGATCGTGTTATCCATGGATGCAGCAAGATCCGGTACCTGCATCTCCCGCTCGGCCATCTCGCGGCCGAGGTCCTCATGCTTGCGGTCGACCATTGTGCCGCGCCGCAAGAAGTCGATTGCGCGGTGTTTCGCCGTGCCCATCAGCCAGGCGCCAGGATTTTGAGGAATCCCCGATTCCGGCCACTGCTCAAGAGCCGCTACCAATGCGTCCTGAGCCAGTTCCTCGGCGATACCAATGTCGTGCACAATGCGGGTCAGCGCGGCGATTAACCGGGCTGACTCGATCCTCCAAACCGCTTCGATTGCGCGATGCGTCTCGGTAACCGTCACGGCTATCGATCACATCATGTTTAACCTCTTCAGCGCAACCTCGGCGGTCTCAGTGCTCACACAATTCGACCCTGCGCCCGGCTCGTAGATCTGGCGCAACTCGCATTCCCCATCGCCGGCCACCTCGAGGAACTTTCTTGCCAGGTCGATCGCCTCTTCCTTGGAATTGGTCTTCAGGATTGCAAATCCGCCGACCACCTCCTTGGCCTCGGTAAAAGGACCATCGGTGACACTCAGCTTGCCGCTTGACCGGCGTACTTTGGCCCCAAGTGACGTTGGCAGGCAGCCTTCGGTCGCGAGCAGCCATCCGGCTTTCATACCTTCTTCAATCAACTTGGCCATGGCCGCCATTTCCTCCGGCGTTGGAGGAGTCGGTCGCTCAGCGGTCTTGTAGATACTCAGGAATCGCATTGCAGTCTCCTTATATTGAATATTGAGTTCAATTGCGAGAGTCGGATTTCGTCCGCCGCGCTTCTATCACTACGTCGAACCAGGGATCGCCGGTTCGACAAGAAATTCGACAAACTTCTACTTTTTCGCCGCCAACTGCGCCCAAAATCGCCGCTAACGCTGGGGTGCCTCGGGACTCAGGTTCGCGCCGAAATCGCTCATCTCAAACACCGGACGGATCTCCACTTCCGTTCCTCCGCCGAATGGAGCACGTTTCAGCCACTCGACTGCCTCATCCATCGACCGTACCTGCCACAGCCAGTAGCCGGCGATCAGTTCCTTGGCCTCAGTGAACGGACCATCGGTTACGGCACGTTTTTCGCCGTTGAACCTCACCCGCTTGCCCTTCGAGCTTGGCTGTAACCCGTCGGCGGCAAGCATGACGCCCGCCTTGACCAGTTGTTCGTTATATTTCGCCATTTTGGCAAAGATTTCCTGGTCCGGGAGGATACCGGCCTCCGACTCCTCACTGGCCTTCACGATGACCATCACTCTCATTGTTCTTTTCCTCCTAATTTAATTCAATATCCGAGCGGTCCTCGATTGTGTCAGAATTCCCACTCTATGGGTACGTCGAGCAAAGCCAACCGAAATCGACACCCGTCGCCAGAAATCAATTTGCTGCGGGTGTTCCGCGCTCACTCGAGCACGTCTGCTTCCAGAGTGCATGTCCGGCGGATCAGCGCACGCATGCCCGCATTTTCATCCTCGCCGCGTCGTTCAAAACCCTCAGGCCGTTGAATTCCTGTATCGGCTGGCCGAATTTAGGTGGGAGTCTTCATCTGCACTGGAATCTTGTTCGTCTGTGGAACGAAATCGCAATCAATGTTCGAGGGATTTTCAATGAAATATCGCCCGGAGGATTCTGGTCAGTGTTGATTAGCAGCGGTTGCAAGGCTCGATCAGTGGGCTCATCGGAGAGATCCTTATGAGCCCACTGGACGGAGACGGGCTATTTCCCGCCTCGGCTAGCAATGACTCTGGCGAGCTTTCCAAGTTGGCTCTCCATGCCCATCACTGACCGCTGCGTCCACTCATCGCTGTGCATCGGGTCAAGCGTCAGGACCAGGCGCACTTTGCCTCCTTCCGCAAAAAAGTCCACTTTGTCGCCTACGTTGTATGGCTCAACGCCTGGAATGAAATCGGCCCGGTGAGTGTAGGCGATCGTCTTGCCCGGAACGATCTCGGTGTAGGTCAGCCTCGCTTCGGTCGTCAGAGGCATCCCCGCCTTCTTCATGAACTGAACCTGCGGTGGATCGACCGCCGTCATTGCATATACCATCTGGCCACCGGCCGTCAGATCGAGCTCGTGAACCTTTACCGAGAACCCTTCCGGACCCCACCACGATTCGATTCCTTCTCTGGTCGTCCAAAGCGCCCAGACATCCTCCATCGATGCCTCGTACGTGCGCTCGATGACGATCTTGTGATCGGACCGGTTATTCGCTTTTCCGCTCACGATGTTCTCTCCTTAAGGATTTTCTTGTTTCAAGGTCGGACTCTTTAGCGTCGTGTTTGCGCGCGAGGGCTTCGCCGAACTTTTCGAGACGACCTTCCCACAGTTGTCGATACTGGCTTACCCAGGCATCGAGATCTCTGAAGGGCTCGGGGCAAAGTGAGTAGAAGCGCTTCTGTCCATCGGGGCGGACGCGCACAAAGCCAGCCTCCTGCAGGATGCGGAGGTGCCGCGATACGCCGGACTGGTCAATATCGACGTTCCCGACAATGTCGTTGACCGAATGCTCGCCGCCCCGCAGGATTTCCACGATGCGGAGCCGAGTCGGATCCCCCAGGATCTGGAGCACTTCTACATGCATAACAATACATATGTATCATAGTGCATATATCATGGCAAGGCTGAATCGTGGCGTGAAAGGGGGGATCCTGTGATGAGGAACAGCCGAATCGGCGTTGAGGAGACCCGCCCCGGGATCTTCATGGGCTAAGACGACGAGCTACACCGCCTGAAGAGGTTGCTCGGATGATTTCCGGATCTTGAGCTCCTTCGCCGGTGGATCGAGCTAATTTTCATCGCTCCAGGCCTCCTCGGTGACACATCCGGGCTAGTGCTAGTGCCACACTTTCGACCCTGAGTCTACGCCTACAGACGATCAATAAGGCGATTTCCTCGTTGTGGCGATTTGGACGACCGGTTATGCCGCCTAGTGGGTAGGGAAGTAGGGGCGGCTTCTTCAAACAGCTGTATCGGACGCGCCCCGCACTACGTCCCGGACCTTACCTGCGTCCTCGGAATGGGGCGCGCCCGATACAGCACTAGCGTTTCTGGATAAATTCGGTGTGGCCGACATTCGGGAGTTACTATGTCATGGTTTCCCTGGGAAGCTGCCGATATCACGGCAGGAGTCAGCGGGATGACGCGAAAAAGGCGGAGACACGAAGATGGCCAAGTACGTGATTCAAGCTAAGCGTGGTGCGCCGCCGGGAGGTGCTTATTCCCAGGGATGGCGGGCGGGGGATTTCATCTTCGTTAGCGGAACGGGTCCGATCGATCCGGTTCATGGCGGACTGGTCGGGGACAGCATTGAGCAGCAGGCGGAGCAGACCATTGATAATATTGTTGCCATTCTCGCCGCGGACGGAGCTTCTCTTCGCGATGTGGTGAAGGTCCAGGTGCACCTGAGTGATACGAGTTTGTTCGCGCGCTACAACGCGGTTTACGCGCGACGTTTTTCTCCGCCATATCCTGCGCGCACCACGGTAGGCAGCGATCTTGGTCACGCTCCAGGCATGCTGATCGAAATCGACTGCATTGCGTACAGTGTGAAGAAAACGCGCCCGAGATCGGTGCCTGGGGCAAAGACAAAGAAGAAGGCAAGCGGCCGGAACAAATGAAATTCCCGCCTGCACAAAAAAACGCACAGCGATGGGCTACACGACCGAGGCTGCGGCGCGGAATTTCTTTCTGGACTGTCCGCTAGACTGGCTCGGTGGCCGCGAGACCCATCGAGGACTTGGCCAACCCCAATGTAGGCAGCAACGGTGCTTCGCGTCCGCGGGCGGTAACTTTCTCTACCGATGCGATCTGACCGTCCCGCACGAGGAGCGCGGAATCAAAGTTGTTTACCGTGGGGCAGACGTGGCGCGGCAGGAGATACAGCGCTTCGCCTACCCGCGGACCTGCGGTTCCGCGGTTCAATGCCATCGGAAGATGCTCTTCACTGGGCGCGAGAGGCGTCAGTTCTGGATGTCCGGCGACCGCGCACGTGGGCACACCAGCATCGGCCGAGACCGCTTTGTGGCCCGCGTCGCAGGTGATGATTCCGTCGCGGGGCCGGCTGACTACACGTGTCAATACCAGCGCTGCTGGCGCGTAGCCGTATTCAGCTGGCAGTTGCGCCAGACTTGTGGCATCGCAATAGACAATTGTTCCAGGCGAGACACGGTGGATGAGGCCGGCGCCGTGAAAACCTTTATATGCGAGTGAGCAGGGGAACGCCGGCGTCCCTGCGGTGATGACTTCGGGCACGCTCATCCCACTATCCCGGATTGCGATCGCAAGCTTCAGCAAACGATCGTAGCCGGCATGCGCCGTTGCGGTCCGTTCGGGCTCGTCGAGCCCCCCGTACTGGCCGT
>Ga0302324_100006868_pt1 | contig 24357 bp, 16 predicted proteins | sample Palsa_T0_1_FD_201949 | JGI IMG/M metagenome (GOLD analysis project Ga0302324, IMG submission 201949) | Peat permafrost microbial communities from Stordalen Mire near Abisko, Sweden - Palsa_T0_1 | ecosystem: Environmental > Terrestrial > Soil > Palsa > Peat permafrost | place: Sweden: Abisko... | reverse complement strand
GAAGAGATTCGAAGCCAAACTGAAGCGACAGGCTCAAGCCCGAGGGTACAAGCTTGTCAAAATCGAGGAAACCATAGCCGCGTAAACGACTGATTCCAGGAGATCGAGGAGTTAGTTCCTCAGAAGGTTCTGCACGATCTCCAATGCCTTGTGGACATGCCGATCGGGCGAAAGTTTGTCGTCCGCGGATGAAAGCGTGGCGATTATCTTGTGGTCTTTGCCGATCACGAAAGTTACACGCTCGATAAAGTCATGATCGATGTCGGCGCCGCGCACGTCCTTCATGCCGGCTTTTGGGCTGCCCGCCGTCAAATTGTAGGAGGTGGCAATCTTTCGATCGGGATCGGAGGCCACCGGAAACTTTCCTGCGCAATAGTCCGGGTCTGCCGAGAACATATCGAGTCTCGCGATGCTGTCGGCCGATACACCAATGATGGTGGCGCCGGCCGCATCGAATTTCTCTTTCTCCTGCGCGAACGTATGAGCTTCAAGATCGCAGCCCCTGGTATAAGCGGAAGGATAGAAATAGACCACGACCGGGCCTTTTTTAAGCGCTTCCTGGAGTGAAAAGTTAAACTCTTTACCGGCTAATGAAGCCCGAGCTGAGAAATCGGGTGCCGTATCGGCCACTTTGAGCGCGGCCAGAACGGGAAAGCCAACCGACGCGGAAAAGACGAGACCCAGAAACACTTTCTTCATCGCAATAGCCTCCGTGGGATTGAAATATCTCGAAGCATATCACACTCCGATGTCGCGCCGAACGTGCCTACGAACAAAGTGCTTACGAACAACTATCTGTCAACCGCGCAGGCGCAAGCGGCCCACAAGTACGGGCATCCTCAGGCTGGCCCAGACACCCCGGACCCCGACTGTGTCCACGTGCCTTGCGAGCGATCCGACAACGCTCTGGAATCATTCCGGGTCCCAGGCAGTTCAACTTCGAGGTAACGGCGCAACAGATGACTGCCATCACCGAGAGGGTTTCACCGCGGTTCCATGCCGAGTTCTTCAATCTCCAATCACTCGCAGTTCGACCCGCCCAATCTTGAACTGCCAACGCTGCCAATGTCAATTCACCCAACTTTGGCCAAATTACCACGACAAGTGTGAATCCGAGCGTGATTCAGCTCGGCCTGAAGTTGATCCTTTGAGGATCTCGCACAAAACGGAGTACGGCGCGAGCCAGTTCCTAATCCGCTTGGCCGTACGGGCCGCGCCCGTCGCGCTTTAGAACGCACCCCAAGTTAGCCGTGGTTGACCTGCCACGGCGGTCTCCCTTGCGACCCAACTTTTGCCGCCGTTTTGACGCTCACTTGATCGAGAGTGGGAATACAATCCAGGTAATGGGCTGGTGGGTTGCATGCAGGTGTCATTAAAGTTTCTGTCTACTCGCCGATCCAAGTTTTCAGGTTTCGAATCCCTGGCAGTGGGGCTAGATAGTTGAATTAACTGACCTGAGAGGAAGTTGCAAAAGGAGATCGGGAGTATATGAGATCCAGAACGCTGCTTTGTTCGCGGCTCGCCCTCGTGGCGCTTTTAACCCTGTTGTTTGCGATCTGCATGCCGTCCTTGATGGCACAATCGGCCGGAACGTCCGGCCTGAGCGGAACAATTACCGACCCGTCGGGTGCAGCCATCCCAAACGTTACCGTCACCATCGCCAATAACGATAAACGGCCAAAGCCGATCAGCCACCACCGGATCCGACGGCGTCTATAAGTTCAACCTGCTCCCACCCGGCAACTACAAGGTGCGCTTCTCCGCTGCGGGATTCAAGACCTCCGAGGTCGGCGCGGTTACCCTCAGCGTGACGGAGACGCCAACGCTGGACCGAACGCTCGAGGTGGGCGCGCAGTCCGAACAAGTGACCGTGGAGGCCACGGCCGAAACCCTACAGACCGAGAGTTCGACGCTCGGGACCACGGTAGGAAGCAAGACCGTCACGGCCCTGCCTTTAAGCAATCGGAACTACACCCAGGTCTTGGGTTTGTCGGCTGGAGTGAATGCCAGTGTCACCAACGCCACCAGCTTCGGTAAGGCTACGCAGGATTACAGCACCAATGGCGCGGATCCAGGCCAGAATAACTACCAGATGGACGGCGTGGCCATTAACAACATCGCCAACGGCGGCAGCTCCAACGACGCCGGGATCTACGCCGGCATTCCGATTCCCAATCCGGATGCCATCCAGGAGTTTAAGATCCAGACGTCCACTTATGACGCCAGTTACGGACGCAATCCCGGCGCGAACGTCAATGTGATCACCAAGTCGGGCTCCAATGCCTTCCATGGCGGGGTGTGGTATTTCTTCCGCAATGAAGATTTGAACGCCAGGGACTTCTTCGAGAACGCCGATAACGGCGGACAACAGCAGGTCCTGCGGCAAAACCAGGTGGGCGGCTCGATTGGCGGACCCATCAAGAAGGACAAACTGTTTTTCTACGCCAACTATCAGGAAACCCGCCAGTACAATGGAGCTGTCAACGGCATTGGCTACGACGCCGTAGTCCTGCCGCCAATTCCCTCCGGCGATCGCAGCGCACCCGGTTTTCAGGCTGCCTTGGGCGCAGCGCTGTGCCCGGCCAACCACCCCGGACAAGGCGCATATGACACCCTGTTTGGCGGCATCGGCATCCCGGGCTTTCCGGAGGTCGCCTGTAACGGCTCCAATATCAGCCCGGTGGCGATGAATCTCCTCAATGTCAAGCTTCCGAACGGCCAATACTACATTCCCGGCTCTGGAACGGGGACCTATTCGGAACACATATTCACCGATCCGGCCACGTACGAGGAACACCAGTTGATTCTGAACGGAGACTACCTGATCAACGGCAAGAACACTTTGGCGACGCGCTTACTGTACACCAAGAATCCCCAGATTCTGCCTCTGGATGGCGGTTTTCCCGGCGCCGGCGGTAACATCCTTTACACCAATACGGACGCCGTGATCAAGCTCACTACGCTGGTGACGCCCAGCTTGGTGAATGAACTCCGCGGATCGTTCCAGGGCAATTACGAGCACGCGCACGACGCCTCTCCGACCACGCCCCAGGCCATTGGCATGACGCCCATCATTCCGCAGGAGACCCAGCTGCCCGACATGATCGTGGTTGGAATGGGAACTCTCGGCGGTAACCTGGAGCCGTCCTATAGTCCGACTAATCAAATGCAGATCGCAGACCAGGTATCCTGGTCGCACGGCAGACATACTTTGCGCGCCGGCTATGAATATGAGGAAACGCAATACAACATCACGTTCCAGGGTCTGCTGCGGGGCATCGTTATCATTGGGTCTTTCGCCGATCTCTTGATCGGTGAAGGAGGCTGCGTACCGGGCAATGCGGCGTGCTCCCCTTCCAACCCCGGCGGCACCACTGGCACCGCGTTCAGCGACATCCTGCAGTGCCTGTTCTGCACGCGCAGCGGGCCCGGCGGATTGATCCACGGCTACCGTTTGCCAAATCAGAGCGCCTTTTTCCAGGACGATTGGAAGGTTGGCAACAAGCTCACCATCAACCTGGGCCTGCGCTGGGAGTATGACGGAATCTTCAGCGATAAGTACGGCAACCTGACCAACATCTGGGCCACTCAGCTGCAAAGCTTGCCGGTGCCCGGTGCGCCGCCCACGAACATCTACGATCCCGGCGCCGGATATCTGGCCGGCAACGTGGTGCCCAACAACTACGTCGCCCATTACGGGCAGCCGCCGGCCGGTGTTTACATCAATACGCGCAATGTGCCCGTCAAGAACGGCCCTCCGCTCGACAACTTCGCGCCCCGCATCGGTTTCGCCTGGCAGGCCCATCCCAAGTTCGTAGTCCGCGGAGGGTTCGGATTTTTCTACGACCGTACCGCTGAGGATCGATTCGTACACTCCGTGGAACAAGGCAACCCCTACGGCGAGACCTTGGACTATGCCGGACCGAATCCCAACAGCTTGGCGGATCCTTATCCGGCTATACCTCCCGCCGGGGTGTTCGCTGCGCGCTGGGCAAACCTGGCGACCGGCGCTTATTCCGCGCTGAATACGCCGGCGCTCGACCAGACTCTCCACACGCCGCTGGTACGGCAATTCAATCTGACCCTGCAGTATGAGTTTCTCCCCCGCCTGGTGCTGGAGGTCGGTTACGTCGGGGCGAGCGGCATCAACCTGATAGATACCTACCACGACGCCAACACGCCGTTGCTGGCGAGCCCGAGTAATCCGATTAATGGGATTACCGACAACACCGCAGCCAATGCCGCATTGCGCGTCCCCTATCTGGGTTATCAGCCGGCGGGCTACCAGCCTACGTCCTTCGACGGCGTTTACAATTACAACAGCCTGCAAGTTACCTTGCGGAAGCAATTCTCCCACGGGTTGACCCTGCAGGCCGCTTACACCTGGAGCAAAGATCTCACCACCCTGTCCAGTTCGAACTTCAACAACATTTCCGCGGACAGCAATAACCCCTCCAACCTGGGGCAGCAATACGGGCCGGCATATTTCAGCCATCCGCAGCGGTTCATCGTCAATTACAGCTACGATCTGCCGTTCGGGCAGCATACCGGAGCCCTTGGGCTGCTGGCCAACGGATGGAATGTTTCGGGCGTGACGACGGTTCAGGATGGCGTTCCGCTGACGATCAGCGATTCCGGCACCGGGACCGTGTTCGGACTCGGCAGCTTCGGAATTGCCCGGGCGCAAATGTGTCCGGGAATGACTTACGGCGACGTCGCCACGGCGGGCGGAATCGACCAGCGTCTAGGCGGCGGCAACGGCGGACCGGGTTACCTGAACATCCATGCGTTCTGCCCCGGTATCGCGGCTCCCAATTCACCTGACGGCTCCACGCTTTTCGGCGACTCGGGCCCAGGCATCATTCTGGGACCACCCCAATTCAACTTCGATATTTCGATACTTAAGAACTTCCGCATCAGCGAACGGCAATCGGTGCAGTTCCGCACGGAATTTTTCAACACGTTCAACCACCCGCAGTTCTTGCCCCCGGGCAACAACTCGTCCACTCCTCCGGCGCAATTGGCCGTATCGTCGCCCGGTCAGTTTGGCGAGATCACCGCTCTTTCGGTGAGCCCGCGTGTCATCCAATTTGGTCTGAAGTACGTCTTCTGACGGGTTCGCGCAAGACGGAGCGCGGCATGAAGCATTACTTCCCCTGTCCCGTGATGCGTCGTCCGCAGTTTTTGCGCTTCTGAGACGCTCCCCTTCGGGCCACGATCAAATAGATCGTGGCCCTTTTATGCAGTTAACACCTGCCTTAGACTCTCTTCTGACTCTTAGCCGCGTTACGCCCTTCTATAAATTTGCCGCAGTTTTGATGTGTCTCCGCATGAGATCCGGCATACAATCCGTTTAACTGATCGATTCGACGGGGTTGCATGCAGGCTTGAGGTGTGAACGTTCATACCTTCCTTTTTGCCACCCTATTCATTGGCGCTGGTAAAGATGGAGCGCGCGTAACGTCGGGATTTTGAGTTGTATGAGTTGTAAAGGAGAGAGAGCACTATGAGATCGAAGAAGCTGCTTCGTTGGCAGCTCGCTTATGTAGCGATTTTGACCGCGTTTTTAGCGATTTGCGTGCCGGCGCTTAAGGCACAATCGGCCGGCACATCGGGCCTCAGCGGAACCATCACAGATCCGTCGGGTGCCGCCATTCCGAACGTGACCGTTACCCTGACCAGCAATGACACCAACCAGGTCCGCACAGCGATCACGGGGGCGGATGGGCAGTACAAATTTACGCTGCTTCCGCCCGGCAGCTATAAGGCGCGCTTTTCCGCCATGGGCTTCAAGACCTCCGAAGTTGGCGCCGTGACGCTGAATGTTACGGAAAATCCGGCGCTGGATCGTTCGCTGGAAGTGGGCGCGCAGTCCGAACAAGTCACCGTGGAAGCCACGGCTGAAACGTTGCAGACTTCGAGCTCCACACTGGGTACGGTGGTCGGCGGTAGGGAGGTTACGGAACTGCCCCTGGCCAGCCGGAATTTCACGCAAATTATCGGCCTTGAGGCGGGGGCTAACGTCGGCGTGAACAACGCCACTTCCTTCGGCAAAGGCACTCTGGATATCAGCGTCAACGGGATGACGCCGGGACAGAATAATTTCCAGATGGACGGCGTAGCAATTCAGAGCATGGCCGGCAGTGGAAGCGCGAATGACAACGGAATTTACGTCGGCATCGCCATCCCCAGTCCGGATGCGATCCAGGAATTCAAGGTCCAGACTTCCACCTACGACGCCACTTACGGACGCAACCCCGGCGGGAACGTGAATGTCGTCACCAAGTCCGGCACCAACACCTGGCACGGGACGGCGTTTGAATTTGTGCGCAACGCGGTCTTTGACGCCAACGATTTCTTTTACAATCGGGATACTTGCCGGCTGGATTATACCGGGCAATCTTGCCCCAAGCAAGTGTTGAACCAGAATCAGTATGGCGGCGTGCTGGGCGGCCCCATCAAGAAGGACAAGCTTTTCATTTTCGGCAGTTATGAGAAAACCGGCTCGAAAAACGGTGTGAACGCCGCAGGTAACTCCGAGATCACGGATTATCCGGTCATTCCCACCGGTCCGCGCAACACGCAGGGTTTCGTTAGCGCGTTGATCGCCGGCAACTGCAACCTTCCGGCGTTCGGCCCCCCCGGCGGCGTGCTTCCCTGCACGTCTACCACGGTCAGCCCCGTGGCTTTGAAGATGTTGCAGGTGACGAATGCGAATGGGAGCTATTATTTTCCCTCCAATAACACCTTTGGCCCGGTAAGCTTCAATCAGCCAGCCTTGTACTCGTCCAATCAAGGCCTCATGAATGGCGATTACTTAATTAACCAAAAAAACACTCTTGCCATGCGGTTTTTCTACAGCAGAGATCCGCGAACCGCCCAGTTCAACACGCCCATCGGCGGAGCGCTGCCGGGAGCCCCGGAACTGCTTCAATACTCCAACACCAACGCGGTGCTCAAGCTGACCACCATTGCGACGAACACCTTCGTCAACGAACTGCGCGGGTCTTTTCAGCGGCTGTTCACGCAAGCGTCGGACGATCTGCCCGCCGGATGGACGCCGTCGAACCTAGGCATCACGCCTATCATTCCCAGCGAGACCCAGGGACCGCCGCTTTCTTTCCTCATCAACGGTTTCGGCGCCGGCGGATTTCTGGAGAATCAATTCAGCCCCACCAATCAGTTTCAATGGCAGGACCAAATTTCCTGGTCGCACGGAAAACATACCATTCGAGCCGGTTTCGAAATGGAAAGAACCCAGTGGAACCTGGACTTCGCCGGACTCGAGCGCGGGTGGCTGTTCCTGGGGAGCTTCACCAATCTGTTGGCGGCCAACAATCCGGGCAATATCTTCCAGTGCTTGTACTGCGTCTCCAGCGGTCCTCCAGCGGCCGGCGGTATTATCCACGCCTATCGCCTGCCGAATTCGAATGCGTTCGTTCAAGACGACTGGAAGGTCAGTTCGAAATTGACGATTAATGTGGGAGTCCGGTGGGAATACGACGGCACCTTCACCGAGAAGTACGCCAACCTCACCAATACCTGGCCGAGCCAGTTGGCGCCGAATTCGGAAGTGCCCACCACGGCCGCCGGCCTACCGGCCAACTTCGCAGGCTGGGTCACCGCCGGTAACTATTTAGCCCACTACCCACAGCCTCCGGCCGGCGTGCTGATCAATAAAAGCGGTACCGGAGCTATCAAGGATCGCCCGCCGTTGAGTAATTTCGGCCCGCGCGTAGGATATGCCTACCAGCTCACAGACAAACTGGTGATCCGCGGAGGCGCCGGAATTTTCTATGACCGCATCGGCGCCGATCGCTTCGTACACGCTGTGGAGCAAGGCAACCCGTACGCGGAGACGCTGGATTACACAGGCGCTGCCGCGGCGCCCTTCACGCTCCAGACTCCCTACCCGAACCTTCCGCCGGGAGTGTTCGCCCAGCGCTATTCCAATCCGAGTCCGGCGTGCCTCACCAACCCCAAGCCTATTCTCTACACCTGCACCTCGAACTTGAGCGTGCCGTATCTTGATCCCTCGATCCACACACCGCTGGTGAGACAGTATAACCTGAACGTCCAGTATCAATTTGCTCCCCGCTGGGTGCTGGAAGTCGGCTATGTAGGTTCTAGCGGCATCAACCTGATCGACTTCAACCACAACACCAATACGGCTCTGCTGGCGAGCGCCAACAATCCGGTGAACGGCCTCACCACCACCACGCCAGCCAATGTTTACTTCCGTACGCCGTATGTGGGTTATGCTCCGGCGGGCTTGCAGGTAACGGCATTCGACGGCACCTCCAACTACAATAGCCTGCAGGTCACCGTCCGCAAACAGTTTTCACACGGCGTCACGCTGCAGGGCGCTTATACCTGGAGCAAGTCGCTCACCAACACCATCGCGGACGTAGCGAACAGCAACGACGCGGGGGCTCTGGGTCAGCAGTGGGGTCCCTCGTATTTCAGCCGGCCCCAGCGATTTATCATCAACTATAGCTGGGATATCCCATCCGGTGGTTCTCACGGTGCGTTCGTCGGCCGATTGGTGGAAGGATGGAACATATCGGGTGTGACTACCATTCAGGACGGCACGCCCCTAACCTTCATCGATGGCGGCGCGGGCACGGCGTACGGAACAAACGGCACCAGCACCGCTGGCGGGTATGGCCGCGCGCAACTTTGCACTGGGATGACTTACGGCAACATCGCAACCTCCGGAGGCATCGAATCCCGCTTGGGAGGATACAGCGGCGGTCCGGGTTACTTCAACGCCAGCGCCTTCTGTGCCGCGCCGGCCATCGAACCGGACGGAGTGACAACGACCACTCAAGCCGCATGCCCCAGCTGCGCTACTCTGTTTGGCGATTCGGGCGCGGGCATCCTCTTGGGTCCGGGCCAGTTCAATTTCGACGTCACCTTGAGGAAGCAGATCCGCATCACCGAAAAAAGCAGTCTGCAGCTCCGGGCGGAATTCTTTAACTTCTTGAACCATCCCCAATTCAATAGCCTCGCGGGGGCTGGAACCGGAAACACCGCGCCTTACCTGCCGCAAGCTTTAGAGCCCGGGCAGGGCAACATCACCGCCACCAGTGTGAACCCGCGCATCATTCAGCTCGGCGCGAAGTTCATATTCTAACTCGTCTGTATTACGAGGCCGCCAGGCGCAACAGCCTGGCGGCCTACTCTTCGAAATAACCGCCCTTATCTGCCTTCTACTGCCAGTTTCCCGCACTCCCCTTGGCCTGCAAAAGCCGTCCAAAAACGCGAACGCGAATCCGATGAAGTATCACTGGTGTCGTTTTCGTTGCCGGCGGATTCACGGCGTTAGGGTGCCGCGAGCGGTTTTGCAAGGGGCTGGAGCCTAGCAGTCTGTGTCGAAACCGGCTTCCGAATGATCCCGCCTGGAAGGAATCTACCGAGCCGCGCGCGTGAGCAAGCGGTCTTCTCGGCCCTGCGCCTCCGATAGAATAAAGGTGGTCGAAATTTTCCATGGATGAAGCCACCAGCGAATTGCTCGCCGAGGCGAACGATATCGTTCGGGAGCAGTTGGCGCTTGCCTGGCGCGAGCACATCGAACGGGTCCGCGGCGCGCTGGAAGCTCATTGGCCGGAGCGCATGGAGCGCGTCCTGGAGGAGACGGTCGCCGGATTGGCGGCTCGCATCTCCGAGGAGCATCGGGAAGCCCTGGAAGCCCGGCTTCAACAGGCCCATCGCTCGGCCGAGGCAGCGCGCCGGGAACTGATCCAGAAGCTGAACCAAGTCGCGCGGCGCCTGCGCAGTTTTGAAGACGAGCGCCAGTGGAGTAACACCCTGGTGGACTCCACCCGCGGCTTTTGCGGCCGCGCGGCGCTCTTTTTGGTGCGGGATAGCAAACTGTATCTGGAAACCACCCGCAACTTCGACGATGCCGATCTGGCCGATGCAGTCCCGCTGCACGAAGCTGCGGCCTTCGCCGCCGCCGTAGAGACGCGCGATACCGTGGCCGCCATACGGTCGGCCGGCGAGTTGTCGGAACCCATCGGCCGCTATTTGGGCGAGGGCGACGAAAAGGTATATCTGTTTCCGGTGGTCGCCTGCGAAGCCGTTCCGGCCATCCTGTTGGTGGAATCGGGCGAGGTGGATGTGGCCGGCTTGGAGCTTCTGGTTGCCCTGGCGGGCGCGGTCTTGAATTCCCAGCCTGTCGTGCACCCCCCGCTTGTGGCGCCGTTCGCTGCCCAGCTGGACGATCTGATCGCCATCACGCCCGCGCCGGCGGCGTCCGCACAAAAGCCTGAGATCCTCTCATGGTTTTCCCTTAGCCGCGAGGATCGGGAAATGCACCTGCGCGCTCAGCGTTTCGCCCGAGTCCAGGTGGCCCAGATTAGGCTTTATCAATCCGAAAAGGTGAAGATTGGACGTACCGCGCACGATCTATATACGTCTGTTAAAGAAGAGGTCGATGCGGCCCGTGAGGTTTTTCGCCGCGAGTTTTTGAATTCGTCCGACTCTATGGTGGATTATCTCCATCTCGAGCTGGTAAGAACGCTGGCTAACGATGACGCTGATGTTTTGGGTAAAGATTATCCGGGTCCGATGGTGTAGACTTACGCGCATGGCCGCAGCCGCGGGCCTCTGTGCGGCCGCGCTCTCCGCGCAATCCATCGCAGCCATCGCGGATCGCTATCGCAAGACGCCGAACGCCGTTACGCGCGCGGCGGTGCTGCGCTATGCCGAAGCGCATCGCGCCGATAAAGACGGGGCGCTGGCGCTGCTGCTGCTCGGCGCCATCGAGGACGATCAGCGCCAGTTTGGAGACGCGCTCACGCACCTGAAAACGGCCGCGAAACGCTTGCCGGAGCTGGCCGATTACGTGGCGTACTTGAGCGCCGTCGCCGAATCCGGATTGCGGCAATTCAACGATACCGAAGCGGCCCTGCAACCGGTGTGGCAGTCCAAACCCGCCTCCCCGCTCGTGACCAAAGCGGTTCTGCTGCAGGCCGAATCGTATCTGCAGGGCGGCAATCCGGCCGGCGCGATCGCGCTGGTCCAGCAACATGCATCCGACTTAGCGGCGCCTGCAGCGGAACTGCTGCTGGCGCGCGCCTCCGAAGGGCTGAACAATTCTGCCGGGCTGAACAATTCTGCCGGGCTGAACAATTCCGACGCGGCCGCGCATTATCGGACAATCTACGTGGAATATCCGCTGTCGAAGGAAGCATCGGACGCCGAAGCGGCTCTCGTCCGCTACCCCGCCATCCCGCCGGACGCCTTGCTCGCCCGCGGTTTAAAGCTGGAAGCCGGCGGAGATTACACGCGAGCGGGCAAGGAGCTGACGGAGCTGATCCCGCGCCTGAGCGGCGAAAACCTGGATGTGGCGCGGGTACGCATTGGCGCAGCGGCCTACCTGGCGCGCGACAACCAGGCGGCGTACAAGTATCTGATCTCTTTCCAGGCCGCCGCGCCGGATGCCGAAGCCGAGCGCCTCTATTATCTGCTGGAATGCCAGCGCCGGTTGAACCGACTGGACGAAATGAACGCCACTCTCGAAAAGCTGGCGCAGTCCTATCCGCAATCCCATTGGCGTTTGGAAGCGCTGGTGGCGGTGGGCAACTACTACGCGGCCCACGATCAGCCGGATACCGCGCAGCCGCTGTATCGGACTTGCTTTGAGGCGTTTCCCGGCGATCCCGAGTCGGCGGTCTGCCACTGGAAGGTGACGTGGTCCGCCTATCTGCGCGAACCGGTCCAGGCCGAAGCCATGCTGCGCGAGCATTTGACGCGCTACCCAACCTCCGACCAGGCCAGTCCGGCGCTTTATTATTCAGGACGAATCGCGGAATCGAAATCCGATTGGCCCACGGCGCGCGCGTATTATGAAGCGGTCAGCAACGCGTACCCGAACTATTATTATGCGATCCTGGCGCGCGAGCGGATGGAAACGCCGTCTCTTTTGACGGCATCGGCAGCGCCCGCCACCGCGCAGTTCTTGAGCGCGCTGCATATCGTGGCGTCACGCCCACCGGATAGTTTCGAACCTACGCCGCTCACCAGGCAGCGCATCGCGCGGGCGCATTTGCTGGATGTTGCGGGTTTGGACGACCTATCGGAAGCCGAACTTCGCTTCGGCGCCAAGGTGGACGGCCAGCCGCAGGTTATCGCGATCGAACTGGCCGATCTGGCCAGCCAGCGCGACGCTCCCGACCAGGCCATTCGCTATATTAAACACTATGCGCCGGGCTATTTATCGATGCCGCTGGATTCCGCCCCCGAAAAATTCTGGCGTCTGGCGTTTCCGCTCCCGTATCGCAAATCACTGGAAGAATATTGCCGCGCGCAGATGCTGGATCCTTATTTAATGGCCGCGCTGATTCGTCAGGAATCGGAATTTAATCCCAATGCGATCTCCCGCGCCAACGCGCGGGGCCTGGCGCAGGTGATGCCCGCCACCGGACGCCAGCTCAGCCGCAAACTGGGAATCCCGCGTTTCCGCGCCGCCATGCTCTTCACTCCGGATACCAATCTGAGGCTGGGCACTTTTTATTTGAAGCAGCTATCGGACGAACTGCAGGGCAAATGGGAAGCGGCGCTGGCTTCCTACAACGCGGGCAAATCGCACGTGAATACCTGGCTGGCCGCGGCGAACTACCGTGAGCCGGCCGAATTTGTGGAAAGCATTCCGTTCAACGAAACGCGCGCCTACGTGCAGAGCGTGCTGCGCAACGCCGAAGTTTATCGCAAGCTATACGGGCGGAAATTGGCAGTGGTGAAGAACTAACGAACCTGCAACACCGCCGCGCCGCGAATGGCGTCGTTCTTCAGCGCATTGAGCGCGCGGTTGGCCTGGTCCAGCGGGAAAACTTCGGTCGAAATATGCACTGGAATCTCAGCGGCCACTTTCAAAAAATCGTGCCCGTCCTGACGAGTGTTGTTGGCGACGCTGCGAACCACTCGTTCTCCATACAGCAGGTCGTAATCGAGCGAAGGAATGGCGCTCATGTGAATCCCGCCCAAGGCCAGCGTTCCGCCCTTCTTGAGAGCCTTCAACGCCGCGGGTACGATTTCGCCCGCGGGCGCGAAAATGATCGCGCTATCCAGCTTCACCGGCGGCTCCGCGACGGTTCCGCCCGCCCACACCGCGCCCAACTCCAGCGCGAGTTTCTGATGCCGCTCGTCGCGCGTCGCGGCGTAAACTTCCGCGCCCCAGTGCCGCGCCACTTGAATGGCGACGTGGGCCGCGGCGCCAAATCCATACAGGCCCAGGCGTCCGCCGCGCTCGATCCCGGAAAGCCGCAGCGCCCGGAAGCCGATGATTCCCGCGCACAGCAGCGGCGCAGCCTTCAGATCGTCGAAGCCTTCCGGAATCGGATAGACGAAGCTTTCTTCCGCCAGCGCGTATTCGGCGTAGCCGCCATCCACGGTCCAGCCGGTGAACGTGGGATTGTCGCAGAGGTTCTCTTTCCCCGCGCGGCAATATTCGCAGGCGCCGTCGGTGGAGTGGAGCCAGGCGATGCCGACCCGCGTACCGATCGCGTGCTGTTGCGCCCGCTCGCCGATTGCTTCGATAATGCCAACAACCTGATGCCCCGGGATAATCGGCGATTTGCGCCGTGGCAGTTCGCCTTCGATCACGTGCAGATCGGTACGGCAGATTCCGCACGCGTTCACCCGCACCAGCACTTGATTCCCGGTGGGCGCTGGTTTGGCCACGTCGGTGTATTCGAGCGGGTTGCTCTCAATGGGCGCGGGCTGGCGAAGAACGCAGGCTTTCATCGTCTTCAGCACCCATAGTAACCTGAAGGCGGATGCAACTCCCCGGCCATCACTTCGCGCGCAATCTGATTCACCGGCGCACGCTGCTGCTACAAATGGTCCGGCGCGATTTTGAGCAGCGCTTCATCGGCTCAACCGCCGGATGGATGTGGGGGCTGATCCTCCCGCTGGTGCAACTGGTGAGTTGGGTGTTCGTCTTTGAAGTTTGCCTGCATCAGAAGGTGCCGCCCAACCAGCCGACGCAGAGTTATCCGCTGTTCCTGTTCTGCGGATTCCTCCCATGGTGGCTGTTCCAGGAGACCGTAACCCGTTCGGCGAATTCGATGCTGGACAACGCGAATCTGATCACCAAGACGGTTTTTCCCGCCGAAATCGTGCCGGTTTCCATCTTTCTCTCTTCGCTCGCCAGTCACCTGATGGTGGTGGCGCTCGTGATCGCAGGGATCGGCATCGTCACGGGCCATTTCAGCATGTGGATGCTGCTGCTGCCGCTCTATATGCTGCTGGTTGGGCTGTTCGCGATCGGCGTGGGCTGGATCGTGGCGAGTTTGCAGGTGTACTTGCGCGACACGGCGCAGGTACTCACGGTGATCCTGGTCTTCTGGTTCTGGGTGACGCCGATCTTCATCAGCGAGCAGCAGATTCCGGAGCGTTTCCGCTTCGCCTTGCACCTGAACCCGCTGGCGTTCGTGGTGCAAGCCTATCGCGACCGGCTGCTTTCCTATCGCATCCCCAACCTGCACGATCTGGCGATCATCGCCGCTTACGCGGTCACCGCGTTCGTCGCCGGAGGGTTATTTTTCCGGCATCTGAAGCGCGGCTTCGCCGATGTGCTATAACCGCCTTTCCGAGCCGACATGCGTAAGCATGCGGTCTTCGGCCATGGCGACAACCGTCGCCGCTCACAGTATCCCTTTCCGAGCCGCCATGCGTAAGCATGCGGTCCTACACCGGGCGGCTCGGATGCGCCAACGCTACTTTTCGTCCGCCGTAGGGCCGTAGAGCGCCGGTACAGGGATATCGTTCAGCCGCAGGTACACGCCTAGCTGCGCGCGATGATGAATAATGTGGTTCATCACGAAACTGCGAATCACGGCGATCCTTGGCATGGTCATAAGGGTCTTGCCGCCGGCCATCAGTGACCAGGGCGCGAGAAACTTGGCGTCGTCCGCCTCCGCAAGGGCCGCGCGTGCCGAGGCTACGCTCTTATCAAACGAGGCGAGCAGATCCTCCGTGGACGCGAATTTCGGAGCTTCATAGGGCGGCGCGCCGGGAGGAGCATAGTCGAAAGACTCGGTGTTCATGGTAAGGCCGGCCCAATCGGGCATGTTGGCGATGTGACCCGCCAGCGCTCCGAATTCGGAAGACTTGGGGTGCGGCTTGTAGGAGAACTTGGCGGCCGGCACGCGCGCGAGCGCCTTGCGGGTGTTCGCCATTTCCTGGTCAAATTCAGGTAACAAACTTTCGCTGATTTTCATCTATCATCCTTAGTCAGGGGGAATGAACTGCTCAGGTAATGGTAGGCGAAGAGAGGGCGAAAGTCAAGAACCTGCGATTCTGTGAACCAGCTTGCAACCCAGACCAACGCCCCGCATCCAATCTATTGGAAGGCAACGGGAGTGAGCCTTCCGGGAAGGTTTGAAATGTTTAAGAAAATTTTGAAGAAACTTGGACTCCCGATTCTCGCGTTATCGGGAATGCTGATGTTTGTTGGCGCGCCAAAGGCTGACGCTGCGGTTCGCTTTGGTATCGGCATTGGTGTTCCGTACGGGTACGGGTACCCGTATCCTTACGCTTACGGATATCCCGGCTACTATCCGTACGCTTATGGCTACGGCTATCCGTACGGCGTAGGAATTTACGGCGGCTATTGGGGCGGTTGGGGCGGATACGGCCGTGGCTACTATGGCGGTCGCGGGTACGCTGGCCGCGGCTATGGCGGCGGCTATGGCGGATTCCGCGGCGGCGCGGTACGGGGCGGTGGCGGATTCCACGGTGGTGGCGCAGCCCGTGGTGGTGGCGGACATCGCTAACTGACGTAATTTTATCCGTTTCGCTTTGGGTCCAGCCTCCGCCCGAAGCGAAGCGGGTAAAATAGGCCATGGCGACTCAGCGCATTGGCATTCTGACCGGAGGCGGCGACGTTCCGGGCCTCAATTCAGTCATCAAAGAAGTCACCTACCGCGCGACGGAAAATTGTTGCGAGGTGGTTGGTATCCGACGGGGTTGGGAGGGCCTTACCCACGTGCGCTTGGACGACGAGGCCAGTAAAGCGCGGTATATCCTTCCTTTGACGCGCGACAACACGCGCAATATCGATCGTTACGGCGGCACCGTCCTTCACAGCAGCCGTACTAATCCATCCAAGATGACGAACTTGCCGGAGTTCCTGAAGGATAGGGATTTCCCGAACAAGGAAGTCACGAAAGGCGGGAAAACATCGATCGCGTACGACATCAGCGCGCAGGTTTTGAAGAATATTGAGGCTCTGGGGCTAACGTCGTTGATTGCAATCGGTGGCGACGACACGCTCAGCTATGCCGCGAAACTGCACGGCATGGGCGTGAAAACGATCGCCGTGCCGAAGACGATGGACAACGATGTTCGCAACACCGAATATTGCATCGGGTTCTCTACAGCGATTACGCGCGCGACCGACGCCATCGCGCGGCAGCGGACCACCGTGGGCTCTCACGAGCGCATCGGTATTTTTCGCGTGTTCGGGCGCGATTCGGGGTTCACGTCTCTGTATACGGCTTACGTCGCTTCGATTCGCTGCTGCATTCCGGAATACAAGGTCAATCTGGATAAGCTGATCGATCTGTTGATGACGGACAAGAAAAACAATCCCAGCAACTATTGTTTGGTGATTCTGTCGGAAGGCGTGGAGTGGGAAGGTTACCAGGTCCGCGAATATGGCGAGCCGGACGCGTTCGGCCACAGGAAGAAGGAGAACGTGGGGGAAGCGCTGGCCAGCGAGATTCATGCGCGATCGTCGGAGGAGACCATCGTGAGCGACTTGACTTACGACCTGCGCAGCGGCGTGCCCGACTTCGTCGACAAGCTGGTGGCGTCCACGTTCGGGACCATGGCGCTGGAAGCCGTTCTCGACAACCGGAGCGGCTTGATGGCGGCATTGGTGGACGGGCGCTACGCTATGGCGCAGATTCCCGATCCTGCGCTGGGACCGCGCCACGTGGATGTGGCCACCATGTACAACACCGAGCGCTATCGTCCGAATTACGCGAACAAGACCGGGCTGCCGATCTTCCTGACGCGCGGCTGATGTTCTGGAAAAAGCCGAAGCCGCCAGCGCGGGTGGCGTCATCGCAGGAAATCGCGCGGCATTTCAACGAAGCGGCCGCCGACGCAGAGAATTTTCCCGCGACTATCGACCCGCGCATTTATCACGTCCAGTTGATCCTTGAATATTTTGGCGACCTGAACGGGAAGCGGGTTCTGGACGTGGGATGCGGCAAGGGCCGGTTCGCGCGCGTGCTGGCGGAACATTATCCGCGGGCTTCGATAGTTGGGTTCGATCTGGCAGAAGAGATGTTGCGGCATATTACGGCGGGCGTGAGCGCCTGCGCCGGATCGATGACCGCGCTGCCCTTCCCCGCGGACGCCTTCGATTGCTCTTACGCCACTGAATCACTCGAACATGCCGTTGATATCGATGCGGCAGTGGCCGAAATATGCCGCGTGGTCCAGCCCGGCGGACGAATCGTGATTATCGATAAGAATTCGGAGCAGTGGGGACGGTTGAAAACCCCGGAATGGGAGCGATGGTTCGGGCGCAAAGAACTGGAAAAATTGCTGGCGCGGCATTGCACCAGGGTGTCTAGCCGGCCGATTTCGTATTGGGAGGATGTAGCGCCGGATGGTTTGTTTCTGGCGTGGATGGCGGAGCGGTAGTCAGACACCCCCCCGCGAAGCGGGTGGCTTGATGAGTTGGACCGCCTCAAAGGCGGTTGGTCTGCTGGTTTAGGCGTCGCGCGCTGCGCGCCTTATTGGCTGGTTCAGAATGGTCCGGCACCATCCACGGCATCCTGCTCGCGGATGTATGTTCGGACCTGCTCTAGCTCGAACCCAACGGTGGATAGGGCGTAACCGCGAGCCCAGAAATGTTCGCCCGTGAAGTTTCTCTCTTTACCGGACATGCGAGCGATGGCGATGGCGCTCTTCCCTTTCAGAAAACCGATTACAGACGCCACCGGGTGCTTTGGTGGAATCGCAAGGCACATATGTACATGGTCTGGCATCAGGTGTCCTTCGATGATTTGGCGCTTTTTTTGTTTGGCCAAGGCGTGGAAAATTGGCCCCAATTGAAGACGCGCTTGGCCAAAGATGGCCTTGCGTCGTCGTTTGGGCACGAAAACAACGTGGTACTTGCAGTCCCATTTCGAATGGGATAGGCTTTGATAAAGCTCCGACATTGCATCCTCTCCTTGTGGGTTCATCCAGCCACTTGGAGAGGATTCTACTCCCGCAACGGTCAATCCTCTTCGAGTCTGGTCGAACCAGTGGCTTACCCCTTGAGTTATCAGGCGCGCCCACTTGGTCGATGCGAAGTTGGGCAGACTTTGCGACCACGGCAGTCTGCGCTGTAAGGCCTGGACCTGCTTCGAGAGTTATGATGCCTTCAAAGGGATGTCGACGCTCTGGATGCTTGGGGTAGGGGCGGTAGCATAATCGGGAACCATCCGTCATGGCCTGCACGCGCTGTCGAAGTTCTTCAAGTACGTCCAGAAACACAACTGGTGCCGCGATAACCCAGTTCGCGGGGCCGAACTGCCGAGCGATTCTGAGTCGATGCGTGTGCGCATAGTTGATCTATTTCGAAGCCGCCCAGCGCTTCCCCAACCTGTATGACCTTGGCCGCCTGATGTTGAATCGGGGATGCCGGCCGGATGAGCTGATGTCACTTCGCCAAGTGGACATTGAACTTAGCAAACGTGTGGTACGCATCCGCGCTGGAAAGACGAAGGCTGCCCGGCGTGAGTTGAAACTCACTGCGGAAAGCCAGTCAATTCTCGCTAGAAGGGTCGATGGTGGAACCTGGGTATTCAGGGCCAAAAGAAGGAACGCATCTGTCGAAGCTGAACGGCAGTCATGAGAAAGTTCTCGACGCAATTAACCCTTGTGCGAAGTGCGGCCGGATGCTTTCCGAGCATAAAGCGAAGCGTTCCGAACGCAATGACAAGGACTGCAAGTATCAGCGGGCCGCTTCGCTCGAGTTTGTGCTGCACGACCTTCGTCACACTTTTGCGACCCGTATGGTTGGTACGGGCTGTAGTCTCCCGGCGTTGGCCGCGATCTTAGGCCTACTGCCGGACCAAGGTTCGCTTTGGTGTGGTCGAGGCGCTCAATGGAAACATTCGGATGCTCATCAATCGTGGTCGTGGCTATAAGAACGTCCGCTACCTACTGCTGAAGGCCAAACGCATGGCCGTGACCAATGCCGAATTCGTTGAATTTCAACAAGCCAAGAAAGCCGCGTAGAATGGGCCATCCGTCGATTTCCTGCTCAGAGCCCAATTTTGCAGCGTGTGGGATTAGGCCATTGAGGGGCTCAATGATCCGAAACGCGACGTTGCAGTCGTTGCCGAGACCCTTTATACCGATGTCGCCCGACACAGGAAACACAACGGAGCCCGGCTTACAAGTAGCTCCATGGTCGACTACCTGCGACCTCCTGCGTGGGAAACAGGCTACGTCCCCTAACACCATGATTACAGGGGAAAGATTTCGGCCAAAAAGTGATTTTAGGTACCAAAAATGCGATTGTGGTGGGGCAAAATGGTTGGGTAGTTTTGCAACGGACCATCCTCTGGCAATGACGCGAGCAATGCTACGACGCGCCTTGTTGGACCAAATCGGGTTACTTCTTAGCGTGTTGAGACGACATCGTCCCAATCTGGTGAATTTATGGCGTCATACCTTGGCAGTCGATCGCTTCGTACAATAAATGTACGGGACATCGCAGTGTTCTACCTAACGGTAGTGCTTGAAAAAGGTCAGATCGTTGACGGTGGTTGCAACAAAGCCGGACTATTTCCGCCGGACAACCGGGTAGCTATCGAACGGTAACATCGTAATCCTGTCCTTCCCATCGATTGCTGTCTCGCCAAAAGAAGGTGAAGCGGATGGAGACATCTTTCGATGAGGACACCGTCACAGGCAAATCTACGAAGTCGATCGCTAGAGCATTGGCGCTCGATTCGGTATCCGTTTGGGATTTCCACCCGTCGCTCGACCAGCGAAGACGGAATGGCTCAGTGCCGTGGATACGCAGGACCGAGCCCTTTCGCATAAATCGCACGTGCCGGTCTGGTTTCCAGACTTCCACAAGCTTGCGATTCTTGCGATCGCCGAGGTAGCGCTCGCGCACTTCGGGGATGGCGTCATAAACATTGCCGTCGGAAGCGGAGCGAAGCAGCTTGACGTACTCGGCGTGCGCCCACATGAGCGGCATGGCGGAACCGGTCGGCTTGCCCAGAGACAAGAAAGCCTTCGGCTTGTCCGCCTCATCCCAGACTTGTTCCGGCAACAGGCCAGTGGGAGAGGCAAACTGCTCCATCGCCCGCAGATAACACTCAACGCTTCGACCGGCAGCCAATTCGTAGTGACCTCGCTCGCCGGTGAGCAGCGGCCACGCCCGCCCTACTCCGACGCTAGTGAAAGGGCCCCCATCTTCCTGCTGACCGTAGCCATCGTGATTGTAGCGATGCCATACGGGACCAGCCTTGGTTTGCACTTTCAGCACCGCATCCATCACCTTGACGCTATCCACAATGATGGGATCGTTGGCGGAACGGATACCGTAGCGCACCAGTTCGAGAAAACCGCCATCCACCACGTCCTTGGCTGGGAATCCGCTTTGTTGACCGCAAGGAATATTCTTGATTTGAAGCGTCCGCTGCTCCGGATTCTCGGCCGGGTTCGCGTCTCCCACTTGCTCGGGCAGAATGCGAATGTAATACCGTTTGATCCCGGGATGAAGCGATCCTTCGTTGGTTACGGTCCAGTCTTCGATGTGTGATTCCAGGAAATCCGCATATTCCTCGACAAAAGCGGCCGATGCCTCATCGCCTCTGTCGCGGAAAAGCAACGACGCACAAATCAACGCGGCGATATTGGAAGCAAGCGTGGAGGGTGAATAACCGCTGGCTTCTTCCCATCGCTCCTGCTGCGTCACAGGGCCATGGCGGATCAGGTAAGTGGCGCCCTTCCGCACCAGGGTGTCTGGATTAAAGTCTCCCAGTCCCTTCTCGCGAAACAGACGCCACGCCAGCATGATCGGAAACGCCACTTCATCCAATTGAATGCCATTCCAATACGCCTCACCGGTGACCCAGAAGTTTTGCGCGAAACCGCCATCTTTGTGTTGCGAGACGGCAAGAAAGATCAAGGCGCGCAGGGGAGTGGCTGTGTCGCCGGCAGCCAAGAGTGCAGTCACACTGTTGACCATGTCGCGCGTCCATACCAGGTGATATCCACCCTGATCCTGGTCACCTTTGGCTTCTCCCCAAGGAATGGCGAGCGACGCAATCAGGGCGCCGGGGTACGATTTGTCCTCGTGCGCCAGCAGAAGGCTGACACTGCTCTTGAAGAGGTCGCCTTTGTCAAACGACCACTTCTCCAGCGGCCGGCAGTGGGCCCCCACGCCTTCCCACTGGTCTTTGTAACGGGTGAGATGCTCATCGAAAGGAGTGCCCAGAGATTGCAGAAGATTTGCAATCGCACGGTGTTCCGTTCCTCCGAACGCCGTTGCGAACGTAAATTCCCGGGTCTTACTGAGATCGAGTTCGCCGGTCAGAGCGATATTGCCGTTCGCGGCATGATCGAATTCAAAATCCATCTGGAAATTCTCATGCAAGTCCGTCCAGCCATCGCTCTTTCCCACGTAACCACAGGAGGTTCGGGAAAAAGGAACAGTGGCAGTCATCGCGAGCCACACGCCTTGCTTGCAGGCCATGAGTATCCGCCAGCCGTTCGCAATGGTGACGTAGCCTGTGTTGCCGTATCCACCTACCTGGATGTGTGGGGCACAGAGCGCGAACAGCTTCAGGGTGGTGAGAAACTTTTCGTCCGGGCCAGTCAGCCGCGTGCGCTGAAGAACGCAGGGCAAGTGCGGATCAGTGATCACTTCTTTGCTAATCGAATAACGCCCATCCGGGTCCGAATTCGTGCAGTGAAATCCTAAGGTATGACCGGAAATCCTCTCCACCGTGGTCTTCAGATCCCGTTTCTCTTCGTGGAAGAAGCTCTTCCCATCCGTGACCAGGTACTGAAGATCGCGCATCTGAGGGCGGTCGACTGTGGGGTAATACACTTCAGTGATAATGCCGCCAAACAGAGTGAACCATATTCGGCTGGAAGCCGCGTAGGCGGTCCCAACGCCATTTTTATTCCCATGGGTCCACCGGGGCTCGATGCCTGGTGCTCCGAACGCTTCTTTGTAACCGTGTTGCCGCATTGCTCAAATCCTCCTCGGATTATCAGCCGGAAAACGAATTGGAAGGAAGTCCTCGCACATCGCAATCGATAGCGAACAGGCTTCCCGAAAGCGGCGCCGCGGCCAACTGGTCCGCCGTCATGGTTTCGCGCGCAGTGGTTACGTACAGGGTTTTCAGATCCGGACCACCGAAAGTACAATCCGTTGCGCGGGGGACGGGCAATTGTACGATTCGCTCCAGCTTGCCCTCAGGATCGTATCGACGAATTTGTCCCAAGCCGACCACGTTGCTCCACACAAAGCCGTCGGCATCCACCGTCATGCCATCCGGAAAACCGCCGCTGTTGCTGTCTAGCGTGGCGAATGGCAGGCGGTTCGAAATGGCGCCCGTGCACGGCTCGAAATCGTAAACAAGAATCGCGTAGCGAAAACTTTCCGTGTAATACATCTTGCGTCCGTTCGGGCTCCAGCCGCTGCCATTCGAACAGATGACATTCTCCTGCATGCGGGTAATGGTTCTGTCGGGATCCAGGCGGAATAAATTGCCCGCTGGAGCAGACCAATGCACCGCGTCCATCGTTCCAGCCCAAAAGCGGCCTTGCGGGTCGCACTTTCCGTCGTTGAAGCGATTGTTTGGCAGATCGGGTTCCACCTCTCCGATCCGCTCCAGCTTTAACGTCGCCGGTTCAAAAGTGGCGAAGTCTTTCCTGAGTGTCAGGACCAATCCGCCCGCAGCCCGCAGCGCAATGCAGGTGACGATCTCAGGTAAATTAAAAGTCTGGTTAGCGCCGCTGGCCGGATGGAACTGATGAATCTGTCTGCTCTGGATATCGACCCAGTAGAGGCTTTGATCTTCCGGATGCCAGACGGGAGATTCTCCAACAAGAGCCTGCCACGGGAGCACGCATCGGATACTTTCGCCAAAGATGGTCCGGACATTCATGCCGTTTGCTCGCGACGACGAAGATGATTCCAATACCCCAGCCAACCCAAGTGGCCAGATGAATTCGGACCACCGAATTTGGTGCTGAGTACGCCTCCCGCCGTGACCAATAGAACTCCAACCAGCGACAGCAAATCGGGGGTGTTGTTCCAGACTACCCAGCCGATGAGTCCGGAAAAGATGACGACGGTGTAATTGAAAGGGGCAATCCTCCCGGCGGTAGCGTGTTTGTAGGCCAGGATGATCAACAACTGGCTCGCCGCCATCATCAATCCAATGCCGCCGAGTAATAACCATTCTCGATCGGTCGGATTTCTCCATTTCAGTACGGCAAATGGCGTCGCCGCGGCCGAAGAGTAGAGGAAATAATAGAACAGGATTCGACGGGAAGGTTCGGTAGTCGAAAGTTGATTGACGGCGACAAGGGCTAAGGCTGAGAAGACCGCCGCGCTGATGGCGATGAGCGCAATGGGATCGGATAGCAACGCCAAACCAGGCTTCAAGATCAGAATCACGCCCGCGAATCCGATGAGCAGACTCACCCATACCATCCCGCCGATCCGTTCCTTCAGCCACACCCAGGTAACCAGAGGAATGAACAGAGGCGCAGAGTTACTGAGCAGCACGGCACTTACCAGGGGCATCCGCTTAACAGCCACAAACATCAAAACTTGCGAAAACAGGCCGGCCGCGGCGCGCAGAATATGCAGCCAGGTGCGCGACGTTCGCAGCTCGGAAACGCCTTTGCCAAGAGCCCAGGGCGTGAATAGCAGCAGGCTGATGAAATTCTGAAACAATACCAGGATGCCGGTGGGCACCTCTTTTGCCGCCTTACCGAATGCACTCATCACCGCTACGCAGGCGAATGCGAGCACAATGAGCAGGTCTCCAAGCGCAACTGAGGGTGTCGATCCGCCGCCTTGGTTCAACGCAGCCTTTCGAGCAAGTGGTCGCCTACGCGAAGCGCATTGGCGATGATGGTCAACGAAGGGTTGACGGCTCCGCTGGACGCGAAGAACGAACCGTCGACGACATAAAGGTTGTCCAGGTCATGAGCGCGGCAATTTATGTCCAGAACCGATTGCTTTGGATCGGCGCCAAAGCGGCAGGTTCCGTTTTGATGCCCCACTCCTTCCAAAGGAATCCGCTGCTTGAAATAGGAATGCAGGTGGAACCAGTGATCGGCATGGCCGGCCTGCTTCAAAAC
>Ga0302324_100006866_pt1 | contig 24361 bp, 23 predicted proteins | sample Palsa_T0_1_FD_201949 | JGI IMG/M metagenome (GOLD analysis project Ga0302324, IMG submission 201949) | Peat permafrost microbial communities from Stordalen Mire near Abisko, Sweden - Palsa_T0_1 | ecosystem: Environmental > Terrestrial > Soil > Palsa > Peat permafrost | place: Sweden: Abisko... | reverse complement strand
ATGCTCCTTTTGCTCTGGACGGCAATTGCAATAGACAGATCGGTTAGAACCGCCACCCGGGTGGGATTATTCGAGACTCGGTAGCTTACCACGTCGTATTCGACGAGCGTGCTTATCTGCTAGCCGAAAGGGCCGGATGGCGTAGTACAGGAACGACAAACGATCCGGCAACGGGAACACTCGGTAATCTAGCTGGTTTGGTCGCAGTATGTGGCGCAACAAACACATAGCGCTTGCCAGCCGGTCTCGCCATCGCTCTCGCAGCCAGAACCACGTGATCACGCTGAGCAGAGGGCCCCAACGCGGCGTATCGGAAGTAAACATATCCTCCCCCATCTGGATGGCGATCCGCACAGCTCGCCCGTCAATACAATCGGCGAGCGCGCCAGGGACATCTACTTCCAATAAACGCTGAGCCTGAGTTATACCGACCGCGAGAATCCGCCGAAGACCCATTTGATCCGCTCGATGAACGGCAAGGCCGGCGTCAAGCCGCCGGTCTGTAAGGATCTGCCCGACATCGCAAACCCAACGCAGTTGTCGCCAGGCGTGCCTCGTACCGTGTAAACAAAGCGCAACAAGATTCGCTTCTAGCGACAGAGTTTGTACCGCTCCTTTTGCCAGCCGCACAGTCTGACGGTGTCGCAGCAGTAGCTCGGGGTTACCCGGCATAGCGATTCTGGACCGGGCTATCCGCCAATGAAGATCCACGAAGGGCCAACCGCCGCGGGTCAGAAATCCCCGAGCCTGATTCTCACGCATCCATTCCTCGAGGCCTTTCTCATCCAAGACTTCGGTCGGGTCGTATCCCAAAGAGCGAAGGCATTGGCTGGCGGCGGCTACCTGATCTTTAGAAACGATTAACTCTATGTCGCCCGAGACACGAGTGCCTGCGTCGCGATACAAAAGTGCTGACAAAGCCACTCCCTTGTCGATGCCCGCTGCTCGAAGTGCTTCAATCAACCGAACGCATTCGGACGAGAACATACCCGCAATCACGCGGTTGTTTCTCACTTCCTCCCTCAGCCAAGTAGCTTTTTCGCCTGCATACCACTCAGTGCACTCCTTCTCAAGGCGCAGCGCTAAAGATCAAAGCCACACGTGAGACGCTCTCACTGTTTGCCGATCTGCATGCGATCAACGGTGCCAGCAAGCCGCAGGGCTGGCCCAAATACCAGCTGCGGGCGCGGGAGTACCTGCGTCGCGGGTTCATGGAGAACTCGAGATGCTTAGGTTTGATGTTCTTGACGAAGCCCACTGCGCTGGCAGCGGGAGGCACCCAGGATCCTGAGCCGGGCGAAACGACGGGCGGCCATCTGCCATAAACGCCGACGCTCTGTGAGGGTTTAACGAATCCCCCGAATCACAAGATGCACCAGGCACTTCATCGTAAGCATTGATTTTACTGGTCGGGGAGAGAGGATTCGAACCTCCGGCCCCCTGCTCCCGAAGCAGGTGCGCTACCAGGCTGCGCCACTCCCCGAACGTGTGAAAGGATGCTCAAGCACGGTTCCTGGAAGGCCCTCGAACCCCGCAAGCAGGTTTAAGTGTAGCAGAAATGCGGTGTCTTCCATAACATCGGGTGGACTTGCCGCAGCGCCTCAAGCCGGTATCTGGCAGAATCGAAAGGTGCGCCAGAAACATCAGCTTCAACTGAGATTCGCTTGCGATCATGACTCCAGCCAGCCAACTCGACCTGTCCAAGGTGCACGTTCTCGACGGAGGCATGGCGACTGAGCTCGAAAGGGTAGGGTGCGACCTATCAGGGCCGCTCTGGTCGGCGCAGGTATTACGAGAGCAGCCGGAGAAGATTGCGGCCGTGCATGAAAGCTATCTGGCAGCCGGGGCCGATTGCATTCTTACCGCCAGCTACCAGGTCTCCGCCGAGGCTTATGCGGAGATTGGCTTGACGGCGGGAGATGCCGCCACGAGCCTGCGCGAGTCTGTCCATCTCGCGAAGAGCGTCGGTGCTCGTCATTCCGGGCGCCAAATCTTGATTGCCGCCTCGCTGGGGCCCTTCGGGGCGGCGCTCCATAATGGCGCCGAATATCATGGCAACTACGGCATCTCTTTCGACGATCTGGTCAGCTTCCACGCCCGCCGGATTGCTGTGCTTGCCGAAACTGACGCCGACCTGCTCGCCTTTGAGACGGTGCCTTCGTGCGAAGAGGCGAAAGCCATCGTTGCCGCTCTAGCGCCCTTCCCGGAGATCGCCGCCTGGATCACCTTCACCTGCAAAGATGAATCCCACGTTGCCCATGGGGAGCCAATCTTCGAATGCGCCGCTCAGATTGATTCCGTTCCGCAAGTCGTCGCAGTCGGGATTAACTGTACCCGACCCAATCTCGTCGCTACTCTGATTGGCAAAGTACGAACCGCGACTTCCAAGCCGATCGTCGTCTATCCGAACTCCGGCGAGGGGTGGGATGCGGAACGCCGTTGTTGGACCGGGGAGTCCGACGCCGCCGGCTTTGGGCAGCTTGCCGAGCAATGGAGGAAGGCAGGCGCACAGATCGTTGGGGGCTGTTGCCGGACCGGGCCGGAGCACATCCGGTCGATTGGCACAATCGTTGCTGGCTCCTAGTCCCTCCTAGTCCCTATTCCCTCCTGCCTGTTCCCTCGCACCCATGCGACAATGAAGACACCGCTATGAATTCAGAGTCGCCCACCGTGACTTCTCCTCATGTGATTCAGGTGCCCGCGGCTCCCGAGCCAGCCCCCACGCCCACGGTTGTTACTCATGAACTGTTGGCGCAGCACAGCATTACTGCGGACGAATATCAACGGATTCTGGCTGCTCTCGGACGCGTGCCGAGCCTTACCGAGCTGGGCATCTACTCGGTGATGTGGAGCGAGCACTGTTCTTACAAATCCTCAAAGGTTCACCTCAGGCGGCTACCGACCAAGAGCGACCGCGTGGTTCAGGGGCCGGGCGAAAATGCAGGCATCATCGACGTCGGAGATGGATGGGGCTGCGCCTTCAAGATCGAGTCGCATAATCATCCCTCCTACATTGAGCCGTTCCAAGGAGCGGCCACCGGTGTGGGCGGCATTCTGCGCGACATCTTCACCATGAACGCGCGCCCGCTGGCGGTAATGGATTCGCTCCGCTTCGGACCAATCTCGCCTGAGGAAGCGGGCGACACGCCACCCGTGGTCATTCGCAAGAACCACTCCATCATGGAAGGCGTGGTGAGCGGCATCGCCGGATACGGCAACTGTTTTGGTGTCCCCAATCTCGGCGGAGAGACCCGCTTCGAGGCTTGCTACTCCGGCAATCCACTGGTCAACGCCTTTGCTCTCGGGCTGGTTCGCCTCGACGAAATCTTCTATGCCAGGGCGACCGGCGTCGGCAACCCGGTGATCTATGTCGGAGCCAAGACCGGGCGCGACGGCATCCACGGCGCGACCATGGCCAGCGAGGAGTTCAAGGAAGGGTCGGAACAGAAGCGGCCCAACGTGCAGATGGGCGACCCGTTTATGGAGAAGCTGCTGCTCGAGGCCTGCCTCGAAGCGATGAAGACCGGCGCGGTGCTCGGCATTCAGGACATGGGGGCAGCGGGACTGACATGCTCCACCTGTGAGATGGGCGCGCGCGGCGGCGTCGGCGTCGAGATTGAGCTCGACAACATTCCGCAGCGGGCGACTGGGATGACTTCCTACGAGATCATGCTCTCGGAGTCGCAAGAGCGGATGTTGCTGGTCGCCGAAAAAGGCCGCGAAGACGAAGTGCTGCAAGTTTTCGCCAAGTGGGGTCTCGACGCGACGATTGCTGGTCAGGTGGTCGCCCAGAATCACATGCGCGTCCGCCATCACGGCGAACTGGTCGCGGATATTCCTAACCAGTCGCTGACCGACGACGCTCCGCTCTATCATCGTCCGGTTGGCACGTGGAATGCTCCAGTACCGCTCGATCCTCCGGCTGAAATCCTCGCCGAATTGCACAAGCCGCGCGATTACACCGCCGACCTGAAAAAACTGCTCGGTTCGTCGAACATCTGCTCGAAACGCTGGGTCTTCGAGCAGTACGACTCGATGGTGCAGACCAATACCGTGCAAGGTCCCGGCGGCGAAGCGGGTGTGATGCGGATTAAGGGCACCAATAGGGGATTAGCGATGGCGCTCGCCGGCAACAGCCGCTGGTGTTATCTCGATCCCAGATTAGGGGCCATGCAGGCGGTCGCCGAAGCCGCCCGCAAGGTCGCCTGCACGGGAGCGACTCCGGTGGCCGCGACCAACTGTCTGAACTTCGGCAACCCCGAAAAGCCCGAGATCATGGCCCAACTCTCCGCCGCTATCGACGGAATCGGCGCGGCTTGTACCGCGTTCGGAACCCCGATCACGGGAGGGAATGTTTCCCTCTACAACGAGACCAAGGGCGAGGGGATTTATCCGACTCCGGTGATGGGGATAGTTGGAATTCTTGAGGACGTGAGTAAGGCGGTTCCGGCGGACTTTCAGCAATCCAGTGATCCGATCCTGTTGTTCGCCTCAGCGACCGGTAGAGGAGAAGTTCTGAACGAGTTTGGCTCCTCGGAGTACATCAAGGCTATACAGGCTAGCCAGTGGGGCCAACCCCCTAGCCTGTTTCTCGCTGCCGAACGTGATCTGCATCAGCTTCTCTCCGCCCTCGCGGATGCTCGTCTCTTGCATAGCGCCAGTGATGTCTCCGATGGAGGCCTCGCCGTGGCTCTTGCTGAGGCAGCCTTCGGCAACGAAATAGGTGCTGAAATAGAGCTTCCAAGTGCCTCCTGGGACGCTTCCGATCAACATCTGATCGAGGCACATGCGTTATTCAACGAGTCGGCCACCCGGGTGCTCTTGACTTGCGACCTTGAAAACGTCGAAGAGATCCAACGGATCACAAGAACGTTCGGCTTCGAGATACCTCTCCGCTTAGGCGTCACCGGAGGGAGCCGGCTTCAAATACAAGCCGGTCAGAGCACCCTCGTCTCCGCTCCAGTGAGTAGGCTGAAGCAAGCCTGGTCGGGCACCCTGGAATCTCTCCTCACCGAGGTCCACGCGTGAAGACTTCGCGCCTCATGATGGAGGGCGTCCCGGGCCAGGAGTCGCTCGAAACAGAGATCCTTCGACTTCGCGCTGCACAGGACCACCCCGGCGACAAAGACCTGTCGCTGGGGACCCCGGTATCGCAGAGCACTCCGCTCAGGGTGACAACTTCTGCGGTGGGGCAGCAGCTGGAATCCGACGACACCCTCCACGAGGAATGCGGGGTGGTGGCCATCCACGGCCATCCCGACGCCGCCCGCCAGGCCTACCTCGCGCTCTATGCCCTCCAGCATCGCGGACAGGAATCCGCCGGCATCGCGACCGCCGACTACAAGAACCTCTCCAATATCAAGGGCATGGGCCTGGTCGCTGACATCTTCACCGACGACGTGCTCGCCAAGCTGCCCGGCGAGATGGCCATCGGCCACACCCGCTATTCGACCACCGGCGACTCGGCGCTGCTCAACGCGCAGCCGATTCGGGTCGATTCGACCAAGGGCCTCATCGCCATCGCCCACAATGGCAATCTGGTGAATCTGGGCAACATTCGCACCCGACTGGAGCGTGAAGGCGCGTTCTTCCAGACCACCAGCGACTCGGAAATCATCGTTCAGCTCATCGCGCACTCCCACGCCGGCACGCTGGTCGATGCCATCGCCGACTCGCTTTCGCAGGTCGACGGAGCTTTTTCGATCGTCATGATGACCCGCGACCGGGTCTTTGCCGCCCGCGATCCCCGCGGCTTCCGACCGCTCTCGATGGGCCGCATCGCCAACCCCGACGGCCCCGACACCATCGTCTTCGCCTCGGAGACCTGCGCCTTCGATCTATTGCGGGCCAAATATGAGCGGGATGTCGCCCCGGGCGAACTGGTGATGGTGACCCAGGACGGCGTCACCTCGCGGCAATATTCCAGCGGAGTTCCGCAGACCAGCTGCATCTTCGAGCACGTCTATTTTGCGCGCCCTGACAGCCGCATATTCGGACGCTGGGTGCAGCAAAGCCGCGACCAGATGGGCCGCCAGCTGGCCCGCGAATCGGGTGTCCCCGCCGATCTTATCGTGCCGGTGCCGGACTCCGGGGTGACGGCCGCGCTTGGGTACTCGGCCGAGAGCGGCATCCCGTTCAACTTCGGCCTGATTCGCAATCACTATGTCGGGCGCACGTTTATCGAGCCGGAACAGCGGGTTCGCGACTTTGGCGTAAAGCTCAAGCTGAACCCGGTCCGCAACCTGCTCGAGGGAAAGCGCATCATCCTGATTGACGACTCCATCATTCGCGGAACGACGAGTCGCAAGATCGTGCGCATGGTGCGCTCGGCAGGCGCGACGGAAGTTCATCTTCGCATCAGCTGCCCGCCCACGATTTCGCCCTGCTTTTACGGGGTCGACACCCCTCGCAAGCGGGAGCTGATCGCCGCCAACAATTCGATTGAGGAGATTCGCCAGTTCATCGAGGCCGACTCGATCGGGTATCTGTCTCTCGAGGGCCTCAAGCAGGCCTGCCACGGCGAGGAAAACAACCAGTACTGCACCGCCTGCTACACCGGCGTCTATCCGACCCAATGGGTGGATGTGGAAGAGATACTGCCTGCGGCTGTGGGCGCGCGATAGCACCGCTCCGCTTGCAACCCATCCACGGATAAGTGCTTCCCAAATGGGAAGGAGGGGCAATTATGCCAACCGCCACCAAGAGCAGCAGCGCGAACGCGAAGAGGTCATCCACGACCGGGAAAGCCGCGAAGAAAGGCAGCGGGCGTAAGTATAGTCTCAAGGCCTCAAAGTCGGTCGAGCGTGAGATGCGAGCCTTCAAAGAGGGAAAACTGAAATCCGGCAGCGGCCAGAAGGTCACCAATCCGAAACAAGCGATCGCCATCGGCCTCTCCGAGGCGCGCAAATCCGGCGCAAAGATGCCGCCGCCGCCCCAGGAATCCTAGCTGGTGGGGAAACAAGAGAAGACTAGCTTTTGCTCGCAGCAGAAGTAGAGTTGCTCGAAGCAGCCGTCGGTGTTGAACTCGCCGGCGTCGAAGAGCTGTCCGATCCCGAACTGGATTTCGCGCCGCTATCGGTCGTTGACGCCGACGAAGTGTCGGTGCCCGGCTTCGAGGGGGTGTCCCCGGGCGAGCCGTCCTTAGACCCGGCTTCGGACTTTGGCGCCGCTGAGGACTTCGACGGATAGTCAGTGGAGTAGAATCCGGACCCGGAAAAATGTACGGCGGGGGCGGAGATCAGGCGTTCTACTTCAGCCCCGCACAGCGGGCACTCCTTTTCATCTGGCGCGCTAAAGGTCTGGATCTTCTCAAAGCGGTGACCGCAAGCTTTGCAGCGGTATTCATAGAGCGGCATTTGCAGACTCCTGTTTCTGTAACTATTACTGTGGCAAATTTCGAAGACCGGGTCAGGCGCTAGGCTCCGTTCAGGCTAACCAAGCCGGCGCGAACGATTCCCTCGGCGGCACGCAGCGCGTCCAGCACCTTCGCGGTGACGTTTCCGTCCACCTGCACAACCGCCAGGGCCGAGCCGACCGGTACATTCCTGCTGTGCCTATGCCGCCCGGGAACCGCCCTGCCGAGCGCAAAGTTGGCAATGTTCACCTGATGTTCCCCGAGAATGGTTCCAATCCGCCCAATGACGCCGGGGACGTCGAGGTTACGCAGGGTCACCAGCGTCCCTTGCAGAGGCGCTTCAATATCGATGCCATCGAGGTTTAGCAATCGCGGCGAGTTACCATGCAGCACCGTGGCGCTGCCGGTCGCTTCTCCGGAGTTGGCGTGCAGAGATACGGTGAGCACGCTGCCCGCTCCGCCGGTCGCCGCACTGTCTTTTTCCTCGTGAACGCGAATGCCACGCTCCGCCGCGACCGAAGCAGCATTGATGCGGTTGACCAATTCCGATTGCGCCAAAATCCCTTGAATCGCGGCGTTGCGCACCAGTTCGGTCTTGGCCTCTGCGAGACGTCCGCTATAGGTCAGATGAATACTCTCGATGTTGCCTTGCAGCGAGTTCCCGAGGAAAGCCCCGAGGCGCTGAGCCATATCGAGGTAGGGCGCGACCTCCTGGTATTCCTCGTGGGATAGCGACGGGAGGTTGACTGCGTTCTGCACTACGCCGTGCTTCAGATATTCGCGGACCTGCATGGCGATCTGCACGCCGACCGCCTCCTGTGCCTCGGCGGTTGAGCCGGCGATATGGGGGGTGAGAATCACGTTTTCGAAGCTGGTAAACGGGGAGTCCTTCAGTGGCTCTTCGCGAAAGACATCGAGGGCCGCGCCGGCAATCTTGCCGCTCTTCAATCCTTCCAGCAGGGCTTGGTCGACGATCAGTTCGCCGCGCGCGCAATTGATGATGCGGACGCCATGTTTCATGGTCGCGATGGTGGCTTCATTGATAATGCCCGCAGTCTGCGGAGTGAGCCCCACGTGGAGCGAGAGGTAGTTCGACTCTTTGAAGAGATCTTCGACCGAGACCAGTTTAATTCCGGCCTCGCGAGCGATTGCCGCGGAGACGAACGGATCGTGGCCGATCAGCTCCATGCCGAAGACCCGGGCCCGCTTCGCGACCTCCAGGCCAACCCGGCCGAGGCCGAGAATGCCGAGCGTCTTGGCGCGCAGCTCGGAGCCGTTGAGCGACTTTTTCTCCCATTTGCCAGCATGCATGCCGATGTTGGCTTGAGGCAATTGCCGCCCTAGAGCCAGCATCAGCCCAATGGTCAACTCCGCAACCGCGACCGCGTTGGCGCCGGGCGTATTCATCACCACGATGCCGCGCCGGGTTGCTGCTTCGGCATCGATGTTGTCGACGCCTACTCCGGCGCGGCCAATCACCCTCAGTCTCGGCGCGGACTCAAGTAAAGCGTTATCGACCTCGACTGCCGAGCGAACGACCAGGGCGTCGGCGTCAGCTAACTCCGCGGCTAGTCCGTTCTTGATCTGGGCGTGGGTTATGACGTCCCAACCAAGCTCCTGTTGAAATACCGCCAGAGTCGCGGGAGAAACCTTCTCCGCCAAAACGATCTTCATCTTGCTCCTTTGTCTTTGCAGGGCTCCGGTCACAGGGATCAGGCGCGCATCTCGGCCAAAAATCTCATGCCGCGCCTCTTGATTCCGGGCCCGGTGCCCTAAGCCCGGTTCCCTGCCAGTGCTTCGACAGCTGCTGCGGCGCAATGCCCGGCGGCGCGTCCGCAAGAACACTCCCGGCGTGCCGCATCGTCTGCCTTGCGCGAAGCGAAGGCTTTTTGCGCCGCGGTCAATGCGTCCCCATGCTGAACGCCGGGAATCTTGAGCGTGTCGACAGCGATCAGTTCCAGCGCACCGATCAGCGCGATGGTGTCCATGTAGTCGAAGTAGCCCAGGTGCGCGATGCGGAAGAGCTTGCCTTGCATCTCGCCCTGTCCGTTGGTGATGATGGCGGCAAAGCGGGCCTTCAGCTCCTTGACGATCAACCCGGAATCGACGCCGTCGGGCGCCACTACGGCAGTGACTGCGGCCGCAGGGGCGTCTGGAGCGAACAACTTCAATCCCAGCGCTTCCACTCCGGCGCGGGTCATAGCGGCGCAGGTTTCTGCGTTCTCGATCAGCTGGTTGCGGCCTGCCGCCAGCTCGCCTCCACCCTGGGCGGCGATATAGTCGAGCGCCGCGCCCAGGCCGGCAATCAGCGCCACCGAGGGAGTGTAGGAAGAGTCGCCTTTGAGCGCATTCTTGCGCTCCTTGAGCAGATCGAAATAATAGCGGGGATTCTTGGTCGTCCCCATCCGGGTGAAGGCTTTTTCGCTGACCGCAAGATAGGCGAGGCCGGGGGGAATCATGACTGCTTTCTGGGAACCGCCGATGATGACGTCCACGCCCCAGCCATCGATGTCGAGATGGGTGGTGCCAAGTCCGGTGATGCCGTCGACCACCAGCAAGGCATCGCTGCCGGTCGACTTGAGGATATCGGCGACCCCAGGCACACAATGGCGGATCGCAGTCGAGGTCTCGGTCGCCTGCATATAGACGACCCGGGTATCGGGCTTCAGCGCCCGGCCTACCTCCTCGAGGTCAAAGGTCTGACCGTAAGGCACGCTCAGCGTGTCCACTTCGCACCCGAAGGCCTTGGCCAGTGCGGTCCAGCGTTCGCCAAACTTGCCCGCAGAAAGCACCAGCACCCGGTCACCCGGAGAGGTCAGGTTGGAGACGGAAGCCTCCATTGCGCCGGTGCCCGAAGCGGCCATCAGCAGCACATCGTTGCTGGTGCCGACAAATTCTTTCAACTGGGCCAGCACCTTCGAATACAGCGCCTTGAATTCGGCAGTGCGATGATGTACGTCGGCGGCCGCCATGGCAAACTGCGCGGCAGGAAGCAGAGGAGTCGGGCCGGGTGTAAAGAGTCTGGTTTTACGGATCATCGTTGGTGGGAGTCCTTTGCTTCATTCTACCGAACCGGCATTGATCCGGCTCCCAAGCGCCGCGGCGCGGGCCTGGTATCGAATCCTTACAATATCCCGGCTGCTCCCGCGTCTACATACTCAAGCGATCAGAAATGCCCGACACCAGCCAGACGATTGCCGAACAGGACCAGCTCATCGCCCTGGCGATGGAGAAAGAGGAGCCGCGTCTTCGCCGCTACATCCGCAACCACATCGTCGATCGCAGCTTGACGGAAGATATCCTGCAGGAGGTCTTCTGCGAACTCATCGAGGCCTATCGGATGATGAAGCCCATCGAGCAGGCCGGCGCTTGGATGTTCCGTGTGGCCAGGAACCGGATCGTCGATCTCTTTCGCAAGCGGAAGACCCATTCACTGAGCGACGAGGTCTACGGCCACGAAGATGGAGAGGCAGTTCGGCTGGAAGATCTGCTGCCCTCTCTGCACGCCGGCCCCGAAGCAATCTATGCCCGGACCGTCTTGCTGGAGGAACTCGAAGAAGCGTTGGACGAGTTGCCGGAGGAACAACGCGCCGTCTTTGTCGCCCATGAACTGGAGGGCAGGAGCTTTAAAGAGCTGGCCGCGGAGAACGGCGTGGGAGTCAATACCCTGCTCTCTCGCAAACGCTATGCGGTGTTGCATCTCCGCGACCGTCTGCAATCGATCTACGAAGAATTCGGAAAGAAATGAGGTAGAGAAAAACAAATGAGAACCCAGGATATGGTGCAAAGAAAGATCCAGAAGATCATTAAGGTTATCTTGATCGCGATTATCGCCGTCGCGGTCTTCGGTTTCGTGATCAAAGGCTTATGGAACTGGCTCATGCCGGTTCTTTTCGGGTGGCATGCGATCACCTTCTGGCAGGCGGTTGGGCTGCTGGTGCTGAGCAAGATTCTCTTCGGCGGATTCCGCGGAGGGCCGGGCCGAGGCATGCAGTGGCGCGGCCGGATGAAAGAAAAATGGGCACAGATGTCCCCGGAAGAACGGGAGAAGTTCAGCCGCGGCATGGGTGGCCGCTTTGGTCGCCATGGATGCTGGCCAGATGTCGAAAAGGCGGAGTCGTGAGATGACAACTGTGCGCCAAAACGCGCCGGACTGTCCTCAGCCTTCAGGCCGGTACATGCCGGTCGTCAACCGAAACCGCTGCGAGGGCAAAGAAGATTGCGTCGCGGTATGCCCTTTCCAGGTTTTCGAAATGCAGATGCTCAGCGAAGCCGACACGGGCGCTATGGGGTTCTTCTCGCGTTTCAAAGCCCGAGTTCACGGCAACCGGCAGGCCTTCGTGGTGCGAGCCAACGATTGCCATGCCTGCGGAGTTTGCATCACCGCCTGCCCGGAAAGGGCGCTTACCCTGATACCAACTGGAGCCTTATGAATTCTCAACTCGAACCGCCGCCCGGAGAAATGAATCAAGACCCGCCTCTTGTCTGTTGCAGTCCCGGGACATCGCTTGCCCGGGAGGCGGGTCAGAGGGTTACCGGGAGTTCGTCGACACAGGTACCAGGAACGTCCGATTCCAGCACCACACAGCTGTCACTGCTCGAGTCGGAAAACTCCAGCCTGCGGCGACTGATCGTGGAGTTGCTGGAGAAAAATCAGCTGCTTCGCGAACAACTGCGGGCAGCCAGGAATGGGAACATCGGGCTCGGGGCCGAGATCACCCGCAATCCCCGAGTTGACCCACAGGCAGCTTAGGGCTTCAACTTGAACCAGACGTACAAGGACCGAGCAGCAGTGAGCGTAGTCAAACAGGTGGACCAGGACATGATCGCGGCGATGAAGGCCAAAGACGCGGAGCGTCTGTTGACCATTCGCATGATGAAGACAGCCTTTAAGAATAGGGAGATCGAAAAGCGTGAGCCGCTGACCGATGCCGAGGCCTTCCAGGTTCTCACTACGATGATCAAGCAGCGGCGCGACTCGATCGAACAGTTCACCAAAGGCAACCGTCCCGAACTCGCCGCCAAGGAAGCTTCCGAGATCGCCCTGATCGAGGAGTATATGCCGAAGGCGGCCGGTGAGGACGAGATTCACGCACTGGTGGCGTCTGCCATTGCAGAGCTGGTGGTCGGGGGCTCAAATCCCGGCCCCAAAGACATGGGCGTGGTTATGAAGGCGGTGCAGGGGCGGATCAAAGAAGCCGGAATCAGCGCAGATGGCCGAGTGGTCAGCGACGCTGTAAAGGCGCGGCTGGCCAAGTAGGTGGAGGCGGTGGGGAAGCGCTGAAACCGCAGATTCTCCACTCCCCCCTGTCCGCTAGGTTCGGGGTCCGGTGGAAATGACAAGCGGAAGTGGAAATGAGCGGCGATCAAAGTCTACTTTGTCTCGGGTAATACCTGGACGAAAATTCCCTCCGGGAGCTCTCCGCCGATGAGGTGAACGACGCCTCCCTTCACCAATCCTTTCAATGATTTAACCGTCGGCGCGGGAGCTTTTAGCGCAGCTGCGTCGGAATTGGCAACCGCCCTCACGGCGGAGCGGAAGTCAGACCCAGCTCCCGGAGCCTTGCCGGTGCCGCGGTCCATCGCCAAATTGGCCAGCCGGTCGGCATGCTGGTTCTTGCCGCGCAGCACATGTTCGATCCGGAACTGCTCCAGCCGCGCAATCCTTCGCTTGGCTTCGTCGTACAGGGGCTTCAAATCGGGGCTGTTGACCCGGTACTGACCCTTGATCTGCTTGACCATCAGCTCCGAATCGGAGACCACACGCAGCCGGGAATGACCCTTTTCCAGGGCAAAATTCAGCGCAGCCAGCAGGCCCGAATATTCGGCATAGTTGTTGGTCTGTTTGCCGAGGTATTCGCCCAGTTCAGCGATCGCCTTGCCGCTCTCGTCCTGGATGAAAACGCCAAACCCCGACGGTCCTGGGTTGCCCCGCGAGCCTCCATCACAATAGGCGGTAACCCAGCTGGAGGAGCTCGCCGCAGGAGAGGGAGCTCCTGCAGCGCTCTCGGCAAAAAGTCTGCCGGATGCGCTTTCTTCGTTATGTTGAGCCATCCTCCGAGTTTAGAACGAAGCGCGGTTTTCAGCTCTGAGGCCGTCAGAGCTTGATCCTCTCGCGCCCGGTTGTCGCTGAAAGGCTGACAACTGAAGACAGGATGCTGACAACTTCCCTCCGGAATCGGCGTTTAATTTGTAATACCCGGAAGAAATTCAGCCCCTAATGCTAACGAATTCAACACCAACCCGTCCCTTAACCAAACAGGAGCACGACCGCATGACTGCCGACTCGGTGAACCTGGGCGCACTTCCCCTTTCCTCCCAGATGGCAACTAAGCCGCAGAGGATACAATCCTCTCCAAGAATGGCGATCGATGCCCGCGCGCGGGAAAATGAAAATGACTTGATTCGCGAGGCGCAGCAAGGCTCGCGGCAAGCCTTCGATTCGCTCGTTCGCCAGTATGACCAGGCAGTGCTACGTCTCGCGCTGCATTTGACGGGGTCCGAACAGGACGCCCAGGATGTCCACCAGGAAGCCTTCCTTAAGGCCTATCGCTACCTAGGGAACTTCCGGTTTGAGTGCTCCTTTTACACCTGGCTCTACCGGATCGTCACGAACTTGTGTCTGGATCACCTGCGGCGGCGCAAATCGCGGCGCGAAGATCAGGCGGTGATGATCGACTCCTCGGGCGAGCAGATTGACTTGTTGAGCAATGTCTCGGACGACCGTTCGATGGCCAATCCGGACCGCGAACTGGAGCGTAAGTTCCTGGGCGAGAAGATCAAAGCGGCGCTGGATACGCTGACGCCGCGCGAACGCATGGTTTTTGAACTAAAGCACTACCAGGGCCTGAAGCTAAGGACCATCGGCGAAATGTTGAACACCACAGAAGAGACCGCCAAGAATACGCTCTTCCGGGCGACTAAAAAACTAAGAACAAATCTGGCGACTTTACGTTGAGGCAGGATGCAAATGAACTTCTCGAAACACGAATCGGCCGGCTATCCATCCAAAGGATGCGAAGCCGTGCAGCAAGACATCGCGTTGTCCGTCTACGGGGAACTTCCCGATGACGCGAATTACCGTTTAGAGCACCACCTCGAAGAGTGCGGGCATTGCCGGAAGGAGTTAGAGGCGGTGCATGGCTTGCGCCAGGCGATGTCGCTCTATCCCATGCTGGATCCGTCTCCGAATTTCCTCACCCGCGCCCGGCTTCGGCTGGAAGAGGCGCTCGATGCGGTCCCACGAAGCGGGTGGATGACGAAGATAGTCGACCGGCTTTTTAATGGCATCGCCCGCATTCAGTCCGCCCCAGCGATGGCATCGGTAGTGCTGTTTCTCGGACTGAGCGCCGGCGGCTTCGCCGGATACCGTTTGGGCCATCAGCCCTTGGCCCTGGCTACGCCTCCGGCCAAAGTTTCAGAAGACCAGGGTTCGGGAAGGGATAGCCTGAAGGTTGCAGACATCCGCGCCATCGAGCAGCAGCCCGGCTCCGAGAGCGTCAAGATCAGCTACGATCGGCTGGTGCCGGAAACCATTGCCGGGTCGCTGGACGATCCGGCGGTTCGCGATTTGCTGCTGAAGGGCGCGGAGAGCCGCATCGATCCCCAGATTCGCGAGAGGTCGTTCAACCTGCTCGCAGGCGAGTGCCAGGCCGGTCATCAATGCGACGATGGGCCAATACGGGACGCACTGATGGTCGCCTTGCGCCGGGACAAAGACCCGAAAGTAAGGCTCAGAGCGCTGGAGGGGTTGCAGCCTTACGTTGCCGAGGATCGAAATGTGCGCAATGTCGTGCTCAACGCGCTGCTCAGGGATTCTGACTCCGATGTTCGGATCAAGGCGGTCGATTTGCTCCAGCCGGTCGAGAGCGATAGCAGCGTCCGGCAGGCCCTGCATAATGTCGCCGACACCGACGAGAATCCTTACCTGCGGACCGTTTCCCGTCGGGTCTTGAACGGGCTTCCCGAGGTCCAGTAGATATTGGTCGGTAGTAGATTTGGAGCGTAGCGATTTCAAACAGAGAACCATCACTACGCTGGAGAACCACCATGATTCACTTTTCGAGGCTCGGAACGCTGACAGTCATCGCCGGAGGAATGCTCTCCATTCCACTTGTTTATGCGGGCGGCGCGGACCTGCATCCGGCCGCCAGCTCCACCGAACTGCTTCTCTCCAACCCCTCCCAGGGGTTCCTGGGAGTGGTCATTCGCGATGTGGACAACGATCGAGCATCGGCGTTGAAGTTGAAAGACCCGCACGGAGCGGAGATCATCTCCATCGACCAGGACGCTCCGGCCTCCAAGGCCGGGCTAAAGGTCCACGACGTAGTGGTGCAAATGAACGGACAACGGGTGGAGGGCATTGAACAATTTCGCCGCATGTTGCGCGAGACCCCACCCGGCCGCACCGTTTCCCTGGTGGTCATGCGGGACGGCCAGGCTCTGACTCTGAGCGCGCAACTTGGAGATCGCGCCCAGATCGCCACCCAGATGATCGGAGATCTAAATGCCGGTCCGACGAAGGTTTTTCCCGGGGACGATGGCGATCTTGCGTCTGGATCGCTGGGTGGATCGTCCCAGCACCGGTCGAGCCACAGCTATGGCTTTCTCGAGCCGTTTAACCGTAATCGCTACTACGTAGGCATCGAGGTCGAGCGACTACCCAGCGGACTGGCGGATTACTTTGGCGTCAAGAACGGGTCGGGCCTGCTGATCGGCAGCGTTTTTCCCAATACTCCCGCCGCCACCGCGGGATTGAAGGCCGCCGATGTGATTCAGAAAGTCAATGGGCAGCCTATCGTCAGCCTCTCCGACTGGGAACGCGCGATTCGGCTCAACCATGGCAAACAGATGCAGGTTTTGGTCATTCGCGACAAGAAAGAGCAGACCGTGACCATGGTGGCCGGCGAATCGAAGACCAGCAGCCAACTCGACCTGCCAGACTTGCCCGACGGCCAGTTGCTGGCTGAGCAGCTGCGCAGCCAGGTTGCCGGGATGGACGCGGCCGCCTTGGCCGACCAGATCCAGCAGGCCCTGCCGGGCATCGACGCCGAAGGGTTAGGCCAAGAGGCCGAGGATGCTGTCCGGAGCTTCGATTCGAAGCAGCTTCAGAAGGCCCTGGAGCTAAACCAGGAACAGTGGATGGAAGACCAGAAGCAAATCCAGCGCCAGATGGACGATTTGAAGCCGCAGCTGCAATCCATCCAACCGGAGCAGATGGACTGACTCCAGTGGCCGTTTAACCTCGAAACCCTACCACTGCCTTCGCGCAATTCGCTGCATCCATGCCTCTGTGATTCAATGAATAGAAGCATGGCCCGATCGACTCAGCCTCTATCCCGCCGTCTTCACGCCGCGACCCGCAAGGCGCGGGAAATCGCCACCGTGGCCCACGCGCTGGCCTCGACCGATCACGTGGTCATGGCACAGATTGTGCCCATGCGTTTCTGCAATCTCTCCTGCGCCTATTGCAATGAGTACGACAAGGTTTCACAGCCCGTACCCCTCGACGAGATGCTTCGCCGGATCGACCACCTGGCCTGCCTTGGCACCAGCATCATCACCATTTCCGGCGGCGAGCCGCTCACTCATCCCGATCTCGACCAGATCATCGCCCGCATCCGCCACCACGGCCGCATCGCCGGCATGATCACCAACGGCTATTTCCTCATGCCAGACCGCATCGAGCGCCTGAATAAGGCCGGACTCGATCACATGCAGATTTCGATCGATAACGTCCAACCCGACGAAATCTCCAAAAAGAGCCTCAAGGTACTGGATAAGAAGCTCGAGTTCCTCTCCCAGTACGCCGACTTCCACGTCAACATCAACTCGGTCGTCGGTGGAGGCATCAAGAATCCTCAGGATGCGCTCACCATCGGCCATCGCGCCCTGGGCCTCGGCTTTACCTCGACCATCGGCATCATTCACGATGGAGACGGCCAGCTCAAACCCCTGCAGGACGAGGAGCGTCGAGTTTACTTCGAGATGCGCGGTTTGAAAAAGAAGAACTACTCCCGTTTCAATCACTTCCAGGAAGCTATCGCCAACGGCCAGCCGAACGACTGGCGCTGCCGCGCCGGCTCCCGCTATCTCTACATTTGCGAAGACGGCCTGGTCCACTACTGCTCCCAGCAGCGTGGTTATCCGGGGGTACCATTAGCCGAATACACTCGCGAAGACCTGAAGCGGGAGTTACTCACCGAAAAGACCTGCGCGCCCAATTGCACCGTCTCCTGCGTCCATCAAATCTCGTATATCGACCACTGGCGTGCCCCCCAGACGCGGCAGATCACACCGGGCGCGGCAGAGCTGGTCAATATTCAGATTTGAAGTCGGCGATCGAGACTTCCGAATTTCGACTTAGGCGATCGACTGCCTGATCCCGCTCCGCCAACTCGCATAAGCCGCATCCAGAATCCGCTGATTATGCAGCCCGTCCCCTCCGGACGCAAGATAGGTTCCCGTGCCTTGAACCTCGGCTGAGAAAGCGTCCAGCATCTTCGCGTAAGCGTCGCTATTCGAAACCCTGACCCGCTCCACAACCTCGCCCTGGCGATATCGCAGGAGCTCAACATCATGGTCCACAGTCATGCCGTTTTCACAGACCAGAACGCCGGTTTCGCCGGTCACTTCGATGTAGGAGCGATATTCACCGCGAGTGGTCACCGTGACCGAGCCCATCGCACCCGTGCCAAACTCGAGCGCAACCACGGCATGAGACTCAACCGCGCCCGATTCGGCATCGCTATGCGCCAGAGTGCTTACCGTGGTCACATGCGCTCCGCCCAGAAGAAACCGTAACGCGTCGATGCAGTGAATAGCGACATCGCCGATCGGCCCGCCCAGGGCCAGTGCCGGATCGTAGATCCATTGCCGCGGGCTCGCCTGGGCCGGGTAACAGAATTGGGAGTGCGCCAGCACCGGCCTTCCGATGCGGCCCTCGGCGATCCACTGCTGCATCAACTGCCCGCTTGCGTTGTAGCGCATGTTCTGCGCCACGCCCAGGGCCACCCCGGCCTCCGACTCTGCGGCCAGCATGGTCTCGACCTCAGCCGAGCTCATTGCCAGCGGTTTCTCACAAAGGACAGGTTTCCCGTACTTCAGCGCGAGCAGCACATCCTGCAGATGAAGCGCATCCGGCGAAGCGACGAAGACCGCATCGATTTCCGGCGATGCGCACAGCGCCTCCGCGGTCGCGAAGGCGTGCTCGATCTTGAATTCTTGTGCATTCGCCCGAGCTTTGGCCCGGTCGCGCCGCCAGAGTGCTGCCAGCCGCGAGTGCTGGGTCGCGGAAAACGCTGGAACCAGCCGCTTCACCGCGTGGTGGCCGAAACCGAGAATCCCATACCGAACCATGAGGTTTACTGGGCGCCGTTCTTGAAAATCTCTTCGGCGAAATAGTTTTCCACATGCGCTTGGTCACGCAGCATCTCGATATAAGCGTTCTTGAGCAGCTGCGAGCGCTCCTGCCGTAACTCCGCGCGGATGGTCTGCTGTACCCGGGGATCATTCAACTCGCGTTGCCCGGCGGCCTCGCGGTCGATCAGCTTGAAGATGAAATAGGCAGCGGCGCGCTTCGACCCGGGAGCATCCGGGATGGTCAGCACCGGCGTAATCTGACCCGGCTTGAGCTTGCCGATCGCCTCGAAAACGTCGGGCCGGTTGCGCAACTGCGATTCCATAATTCCGCCTAAGTCGCCGCCGTTGCTGGCAGTGTTCGGGTCTTCGGAAAAATTCGCGGCAAGCGTCCCGAAGTCTTCGCCGCTCTCCAACCGCCCATGCAGCGCATCGATCTTCTTTTTCGCATCGGCCTCGCTGCCCGCCTTGTTGTTCTGCATGTTGATCGGCTGCTGCTGTTGGCCGCTAATTGGCTGGGTGGTGACCAGTATCTGCGCCAGGTGATAGCGCGGTTCGACCAGATTGAAATCGGACTTGTGAGCCTGGTAGTAGTTCGTAATGTTGGCGTCAGTAATGTTGATCTTGGAGTTGATCTCCTTGTTGAAGAGCTTCTCCTGGGTCCGGTTCTTGCGTATCTCTTTCTTCAGATCGTCCAAGGTCAAGTGTTCGTTCTTGAGCTTTTGGTTGAACTCCTCCTGGGTATAGGGCGCCTTGAACTCCGCCAGTTTGGTTTCTACTTCGTCATCGCTGGCGGTGAGATTGAGCTTGGCGGCGCGCTGGTCGACGATCTCTTCGTCGATCTGCTCGCGCACGATGTTTAGGCGAACATTGTCAGCCTGGTCTTTGGGGGGCTCCTGCTTGGATTCACCGAGGTTCGTCCGATAGAGCGTCTCCATGTCGGCACGCATGATCGGCTTGCCGTTGACCATCGCCACAACGTCGGGCCCGTGTTCGCGCTTGCAGCCGGAGATTGCCGCCGCCAGCGTCAGAGCAATCCAAACCGCTGAGTGCCGGGACGAAGTCCAGGAAGACTTCCAATTCGACAAATTTTCCTCGCTAATCCGTGCGCATCGATCTCGCAAAAACCGTTCTCCTCAAGCTTAGCTATGCACGCTTAATTTCCGGTTGGAGACGGCTTGGCGGGAGTCGCTCCTGGCGGGGCGGGATTCACCGCCGGGGGCTTCTGGCCCTCGGCCGCAAGCGCCCGATCGATCACCGCCCAGACCTGTTGGACGGGCTGTGCCCCGGAGATCCGTTCGCCGTTGACAAACAGAGTCGGGGTGCCATCGATGTTCAAACCGTCGGCTTCTTTCATCGAAGCCAGAACCGCGCCATTGTCCTGCTTTTGCAGGCAGGCGTCGAGGGTGGCTGGGTTAACACTCTCCTTGGCTCCCTGCTCGCGCGCGATCCGGTCCAGTGCGGCGCTGGCTTTCGGCAAGTCGCGGTCCGGACCGCTAATCTCCTCGCCATGGCTATGCACATAGTCCACATAAGACCAGTAGGCCTTACCGCTCTGGTCGGCCAGGCAGTTGGCGTTGACTGCTGCATGCATTGCCCAGGGATGCAGTTCAACCAGCGGATCGTCCTTGTAAACGATCTTGATCAAGCCTTTGTAGTGATCGAGCGTCTGGGGAAAAAGCTGCTGGTGCATGCGCGCGCAATAAGGGCATTCCAGGTCGTCGAAATTGACAATGGTGACTTTTGCCTCCTCACTTCCGCGTACCGGACGATTCGCCAGTTGAGTGCTGTTTGGGTCCTTGGTCAAGTCGTATTTCTGCAGTCGCGCCAGCGTCGTCCCATCCTGGGACAAAAGAAAATCGACGGTGGTCGGTTTGGCTCCCGGCCGGGATGGCAGCGAAAATGTGATCGGCACCGTGTCGTAGCCGGTGAAGGCGCTCTGGGAGCGGGGTCCTATCGCCACTGAGTAATCCGCCGGCACCTGCAACTGGGCACGAACCAATACTTCGATGCGGCGATTCAATTTCGCATCGGCCGGTTCATTCTGGGCCTGGCATCCAGCCGACCCAGCAATCAGCAGGCAACACAGGAGAAAACGGCTACGAAACACACAAACCACCTTTCGCGGAGCACTCCAAGGGCACTCCTTCGATTATCTCATTTCAGACTTCCGCCGCCCTGAATGGTCACAGCGACTGCGCGCCGCAACGCTGGGTTTCTCGCACCGCTTCCAGTCCATCTGCCGATCCAGAAACTCTAGAAGATTCGGACCGCGCGGCGCAGGTTCCCGGCGGTCCCGACGCCGGCCAAGGTAAAGCTGAACAGGTATTGATTTTCATTACGCACCGACCCGAGCGCGTAGCGCCGGTACTCGGCGCTCATCCCGCAGCAGTCCCAGTTGTAGTTGGTCTCAATTCCGCCGAACTGCACTGCACTCTGGACGAAGTCATATCCTGCATTGGCCCCGAAGCTGAAACCTTTGTGGACCGGGTTTCCATAGGTGAATAGAAAGCGAAGTTGATTGTAATTTGTAATCGCCGCGGTGACATTCTGGCTCGATGTCGCAGAGGGTTGGAGCACATCCAGCTTGAAGTCTCCAATGCCAACATAGTAGTTCGCGCGCTGGTAGCCGGCGAAGACGTTGCTGGAGTTGATGCGGCCGGTCTTAGTGTCGTAGTCGAGGTCCCACTCAAAATCGGTGGCGGAGGTGGTCCGCAGTCGCAATCGCGAAATGACCGGCGAGTAGTCGCGGGGACCGTCAAGAAAGGCAGTGCCGGTGAAATCGAGGGTGGTCACCAGGACGTTGCTCTGACCCGGAACGACTGCGCCGCCGAAGTTCGGATTGAAGAAGTATTTCTGGGCCACCGTCCAGCTCAGCCAGTCCAGCGTTCCTCCCCCGCACATGCCGTCGGCGGTTTGGGCCTCACTATCCCCGCAGGCATGGGGTTTCAGATGGCGAACAAACAACCGCTGGGTCAACCCATACTCGAGCTCATTGGTGTTGCTGGCGACGTCAACCTGGTCGAAGCGCAAAACCGAATTGAAATTATTGATTCCGGTCACATAACGGTATTGAATGTCCGGCTCGATCGAGTGCCGCAGGTCGCCACCCAGCAGCTTTTCAAGCCACGGCGCGGTGAAATCACGTTCCACCGCCGGCGGTCGAATGTCCAGACTGGCCTCGAAGTCGGTACGATTGAGGCTGGCCCCCACCAAGGTTGGAGAGATGTCGCCATTCAGCACCGTAGGAAGTTGTTCCGATTTGGAGTAAAAGGTTTCCCGGCCGGCCACCTCGGGCCGAAAGGTCCAGCCACCGAGCGAAAAGGGCGCGGCCAGATGGGGATACACGTCGGCGCGAAAGACGTTGCGGGCGTGAAACAGCGGCTCGGACCGGGTCAGAATGTCCACCGAGGTTTGAAACCCCCACAACAGCGGCGTACCCGCCAACCGATGATCCACCGCCTCCGCCTCCAGGGCGGGAAGATGGAGGATGCGTATTTCATCGCCCGCGGTGTCACTCTCAAAACTCTGATACCGCCCGAAATACAGGCTCTTGGCAATGCCCCGGTCCTCGTTTTGCAGGAACGCGCTTGACTTGACCTCGGAGCTAGTGGCCAGGGAGAAACTCTCCGCGAACGCTTGCCGGTAAACGTAGGAACTGAGGTACTCGATGTCCGCCACGGCGCGAGTCTGGGGGGTGAAATCATGGCGGCCATCGGCAGTGATGTCTTCCCCCCCCTGGTTGGTAGGGGGCACTCCGGGCTCGCCCGAGGGAAGGCCACGGTCCAGCAATTGCCGATAGGTGACGGTCAGAAAGTCGGCGTCGCGGCCGCGATAGCGGAACTCGGCGCGCGGAGCGAAACCTCGTTTCGAGTAGTATTCCGCGCCGAATGTGAGGTCGGCGCTGCGGTTGATCACCCAATAGATTTCTTCTCCCAGGATCAGTCCCTTGGTCGACGAAGTGCCGAAGGTTGGAATCAGAAATCCCGCCTGGCGGCTGTCGGCGTTCACCGGATGGGTCACGTAGGGGAGAAAAAAGAGTGGAACGCGCAGTAAGGTAAACCAGGAATTCCGAGCTTTCGCGGTGCCGTCGGCAACGTTGATCTTCGACGAGAGCAACAGCCAGTCCGGATCGGGCAGCTGGCAGGAGGTCATCCAGCCGTCCACCACCCGGTAGCGTTGCGGACCATCCTTGAACAGCTCGCGCCCGGCAAACAGCAGCGGGTTGTTGTTGCTGTAGCCCTTGGCACTTGCCGGTGCGCTGCTGAATGCAGAAGGCGCGCGATTTCTGGAGACCGCCTCCTGTCGCGCCCCGATCGAACCCGAGACATCGAAAAAATGCCCCGTCTGCTGGTTCACATTCATGGTTCCGTGAGTGGCGTCGATCTTCTCATTGTCGCGCCCGCCTTCCAGATGGAGGTGCCCCTCGGCCTCTACCACCCCGGTGGCCTCGTTATAAATGATCTTGTCGGCCCGAATTACATATTCGCGATAGTCAATTTCGACGTCTCCAGAGAGCGTCCAGACATCGCCGCGTTTCCCTTGTTCGCGGGCGGTAATGTGCACCGGAACACCCTGATCGATAGCCGGTACCACCTGGGCGACGGGTAGGGACTGCTGATCAGCGTCGGGCTGGGGAGGCGGGTCTGCTGCCGCAGCCTGCGAGACAGCTTGTGGCTCCGACGGCGCGGGGGGAAACTGCTTCGTCAACGTCTGCGCCCAAACCTGCGGATGACACAGGAAGTAGAGCGTGATACACCAACAAAAGCGGGCTGTCATCTTTATCCGAGCATTTTCACGGCGGCAGCGATCCGGCATTTTTGTGCGACTGTCTTTTTGACGTACCAACTGCACCGTTTTTCACGCTCGGGCCTCGGCCGGAGCGGAATCGCTCAACAGCGACTTCAGGATAACAAAGCCTCGAACGAAAAAAGCCGAGGATCTCGAACGCACCAAGGATCGGAGTCTCGCCAGAGGCACGGTAAAGGAATCTAAGTGGGATTTTCATCATCCGGCGCTGAACTGGAATCGTTCTCGGATCCAGCGACGAATTCAATCAGCAATCCAGTCTCCGGCGACCGTTCCCCGGCATGGAAACAGGAGGCGAACCATCGGCTCGCCTCCCATCGCGCCCGGCGCGGCAGCCGCTCTGGCCTGCAGGCGGCGTTTCCCGGGATGGAAGAGTCGGCTGAGTCGGCCAACCACCGCGATGTCTCAGTCCCCCCCAAGACCAGGCACGTAGCCGACCGTGTGGCGGCGCGTTATGCCAACGCTCCGACCTATAGCCAGATACTTGCCGCAGAGGCCCGTCATGCCGCCCGGGCGGCCGAGGCCGCGGCGGTCGCTGCCGGTGAGGCCCGGGCTGCTGCTCAGGCAATCCTGATTGGTCTCGATGCGGATCGCGACCCAGCCCCGGACCAGGGGCGAAACAGCTGGGACCGCAATTACGAAACTGAAGCGCACGCTCCCCGGCCGGTTCCAGCGCCGTCTCCGGGGGAGTTGCACTCTGCGGGAGAGCAGAATCAGGCGCGGCTGCTCGGTGCACGGCCAGCGATCTTGGAAGTAGACGACCTCGAAGAAGAGCCGGGGGCGCCGGTTCAGCCTCTGCCGGCGAAGCTGCTCGAGTTTCCACGCGAACTTGTCGCCGCT
>Ga0302324_100006865_pt1 | contig 24361 bp, 27 predicted proteins | sample Palsa_T0_1_FD_201949 | JGI IMG/M metagenome (GOLD analysis project Ga0302324, IMG submission 201949) | Peat permafrost microbial communities from Stordalen Mire near Abisko, Sweden - Palsa_T0_1 | ecosystem: Environmental > Terrestrial > Soil > Palsa > Peat permafrost | place: Sweden: Abisko... | reverse complement strand
CAGGCGCTCTACGCGCTCGGCATCAGCGCCGGCATCATGATCGCTTACGGCGCGTACATGCCGGCCGGCGAGTCTCTCGGGCGCGCCGTACTGGCCGTCGTCGGCTCGATATTCGCAGTCTCGTTGCTGGCGACCGTGGCAATTTTTCCGCTGGTCTTTCATTACGGCCTCAATCCCGCCGGCGGCCCCGAACTCGTTTTTCAGGTGCTTCCCGTGGCGTTCGCCGAGATGCCGGGCGGCCGGGTCATCGGCACCCTGTTCTTCGCGCTGCTCGTGCTCGCCGCGTTCACGCCCTCGGTCGGCTTGCTTGAACCCTGGGTTGCGTGGCTCACGGAACGCGTCGGCCTGCGGCGCAGCGTCGCCGCCTGTGTCACGACCGGTGCCTGCTGGCTGATCGGGCAGGGCTCGGTGCAGTCATTTGGTCGCTGGTCCGATTGGCACCCTTTGAGCGCGATTCCCCGACTGGCGGGACTGAATGTCTTCGGTCTGTTCGATTTCCTGACCTCGAACCTGCTGATGCCGATGTCTGCGCTTCTGATCAGTGTGTTCGTCGGCTGGCGACTGAATCGCCTGATTCCAGAGGCGGAGCTGAGTGGTTTGTCGGCCACATCACGGCAACTCTTGTTGTTGGCACTGCGTTACCTGTGTCCGATAGGGATCATCATCGTAGTCATCGTTGGCTTCGCCGAATAAGTAACATCTGCCGCCGCCATGCAGAAGTTCTTGTCCTCCGACAACGCCTGTGCGGTTCCGCAAGACGAGGCGCGCGAACCGTCGTGAATTCATCTGCCCACAACGCGCATCAGGAGGTCCTGCGCCTGATGTAGGTGAGCGACTGGCGGGCGGCAGAGCAGACCTCATCGCGGCTAACCACACAGTTTCCGGAATTCGCGGCCGGGTGGTATACCGCGAGCCGAGTAGCGCTCACGCGGGGCAACGCGAGCGACGCGCTGGTTCGCATCCATGGCGCAGACATCGGCCGCCACTACATCGCATACCACCGGCTGATGGATCATTGGGCCAGGGCCATCCCCGCGGTGATCCACCAGATTAACTATGAAAGCTTGGTGAGCGATAAATCGGTGGATACCCGCCAGTTATTGGAATTTTTCGGGCTGTCGTGGGAAGACGCATGCGTGGATTTTCATCGCAATCCGACGGCGACAACAACCGCGAGCGCGGCACAAGTGCGGCGCAAAATTTACGATACCTAGATGACCCAATGGCGCCATTACGAAAGCGAACTCGCCGCATTGCGCGATCAGCTCGAAGCCGCCGGAATCGACTAACCGGCTGTCGACGTCACATTACTGCGTCAGCAAACAATCTCCAGCCGCTACCACTCGCGTCTTGAATCGCTCTCTAAACCCTGTACTTTCAAATGATGCATTGCGCACGCACCAGCCGCTCGATGCTCGTGCCGAGATCTCTGGTTATTGAGTATCGGCGACGCGCAGTGCCTGCATCGCCGACAGCAAACGTTCTACACCTTCCAGATCTTGCTCGAGCTCGAGCCGCTTTTCCGGAGTGGGCCGCCCGCAACTGAGCCGCGCATCTTCTGCTGGGATCGATTGGGAACTGGCTTTTTGCGTAAGGCCGACGCGCTCGATCACGCACGAGATTGCGCGCCAATGTGAAAACAAATGCTTCGGGTTTCAGCAAGTTTTTCTGACGTCCGAGTCCCGCCGGCCGGGCAAACACCTCCTGCGTGAAATCATCGATATCAGCGGCATTCAGACGGTAACTACGAAAGAAGCGCCGCAGAGGCGCGACCATTCGTGCATGCAAAGCACTTAATGGCTCCGGATGGCCGGTCAGCGAGTTCAGAGATTCGAGATCATTGATCATGATCTGGGTCGGCTACGGCAGCAGGATGATCGCGCCGGAGGTGCAGCGCGATTCCAACGCGATATGCGCATCCTCGGCCCTGGAGAGGGGCAAGCGCAAACCGATCTCCGCCTGGATGACGCCGCGCGCCAGGGCACCGAAAGTCTCCTTCGCTATGGCCTCGAGCCCAATCCGGTCGTGAATGTAATGGAACACCATTGGCCGAACGATACCGTTCGAGCGCGCCGCGAGTCGTGAGATGGTGAAGGGTGGCACCGGTCCCGAGGACTGCCCGAAGTTCACCAGCGTACCGCGAACTGCCAGGCAGTCGATCGACCCGGAAAACGTATCCGCGCCAACCGAGTCGTAGACCACATCGGCTCCCCTGCCGTGGGTGATCTGCGCGACCCGCTCGATGAAACTTTCTTCACGGTACAGGATAACGTGGTCGGCCCCGCATGCACGCGCGATCGCGGCTTTTTTCTCGGATCCAACGGTCGCAATCACCGTAGCGCCCAGGTGCTTCGCCCATCTGAGCAGCGGTTGACCAACACCACCAGCGGCGGCGTGAATGAGCAGCGTCTCGCCATCTCGGACCGCGCGGACATGCCTCAGCAGCATACAGGCGGTGAAGCCTTTGATAGTGAGGCTCGCGGCGACCTCATCTGTGATGTTGTCCGGGAGTCGTAGAGCCAGACGAGCCGGGAGCACCCGCATTTGCGAATAGGCGCCGTACGAGGTGTCGATATAACACACCCGATCCCCGGCGGTGAAGCTGGCGACTTTTGAGCCCACCCTTTCCACAACGGCGGCGGCTTCAAGGCCCGGAATACCAGGCAGCTCAAGCGTGCGATATAGTCCCGAGCGGACATAGGTGTCATGGAAATTTACACCGATAGCCGTGTGGCGCAGTAGGAGTTCCTCTGGGCCGGGTTCGCCCACTTCAACGGATTCGTACCGCAGCTTCGCCGGGCCGCCCGCCTCGCGAAGCAAGATCGCGCCGGTCATACGACTTCCTGCGTCCAACCGAACGGATCTCGCGCGACTGCCGCCGCGGCCGCTGGGGAAATGCCGTAGTCGCCCATTCATCCCCTCAGGTAGGCGTCGGTTCCAGCGAGCCAGTCCTGGCGCGGTGGACAGAACACGTCGACATCCAGAGTATCCTCGAGCGCCAGTGCCCGATGCGGTAGATTCGAGGGGATCACCACGACCTCGCCCGCCTTGACCGTAATCTCCTGCTCGCCGTTCGCACCGAACCAGAAGTGCAGCGCCCCGCTCAGAATGTAGGTGAGTTGCTCGTTATCGTGTGAATGCCGCGGGACCTCGTCTCCCCTTTTGAAATAGACATGCGCAATCATCATGCGCTCACCGCTGATCAGCTTGCGCGTGAGGCCGCCCTTCAGCTTCTCCGCGGGCATGTCGTCCCAGCGATAGTGATTGACGTCCATCAGTTCACTCGAGCTCATTACACATGTCCCCCACACCGTTCATATTGGATTCGCCATGCATTTCTCGTGAATTGCCAGTGTCAGCGTATTCCGGGCTCCGCCGAATGTGTTTTCGAAAGTGCACGCCGAAGAGAGGATATGGAAAAGAATCTTCCGTCTGAGTTACAATACGCCGAAGATAATTCTGACGGCTTATATTGGCGACTGGACTATGAATATGAACCTGATATCCCCCAACGTGGCGCGAGTCGATAACATAGACCGCAAGATCCTGACGGAGCTGTCACGCGAGGGCCGCTTGTCGAATGCAGATCTTGCGCGTCGCGTTGGCCTCTCGGCTTCCGCGTGTTGGACACGCGTGCGTGCCCTGGAGGATAGCCGCGTCATTAAGGGTTACACGGCGATAATCGACCGGGCTGCGATTGGGCTACCGGAGACTGTTGTTGTCGAGGTCACGGTCGACAAGCAAAAGCACGCCGGGGATGCGTTGGAGACCTTCGCGAAGGCGATTGAGCGCCTCCCCCAGGTCATCGACTCGGCAGTCGTGGCCGGGGACTTTGACTACTATCTGCGGGTGGCGGCCTCCAGCACCTCCGATTACGAGCACTTCTTGCGGGAGAAGCTTTATCGCATACCAAGCGTGCGACAGGCGCGCTCTATCTTTGTTCTGCGGGAAATCACGCGGCCGCTAGTCATCTAGCGGCCCGATATTTTCGTCCGGCCCCTCGAAGTAGCCGGGTATTGCGGGGTGAGACCTTCGTGCCGGTGGCCGAGCGACTGGAGGTCTTGGGTTCGCGCCCGCATGGCCACGTGCAGGCGGTCCGTTTGGCCATGCAGCGACTCGGGATCGAGTCACTCATCGGCACGCGGCCAAGCCCGGAACGCGATCGCATCTTGACACTCATCGCCGCCCGCGTGCTCGCTCCGCATACCAAGCTCGCCACCACCCGCTGGTGGCATACGAGCACACTCGCCGAGGAGTTCGGCGTGAGCGGCGCCGATGAAGATGATCTGTATGCGGCGATGGACTGGCTGCTCGAACGCCAGCCGGCGATCGAGCGCAAGCTGAGCGTAAGGCACTTGGGCGAAGGCAGTTTGGCGCTCTACGATTTGTCCTCCAGCTACTTCGAGGGCACGCACTGTCCGTTGGGCAAGATCGGCTACAGCCGCGATGGCAAGAAGAACAAACTGCAGGTCAACTACGGACTGATGACGACTCGGCAGGGGTGCCCGATCTCGGTGTCCGTGTACGAGGGCAACACGTCGGACACGAAGACCCTGATGCCCCAGGTCACTAAGCTCAGGGAGTCCTTCGGTCTGGAGCGCGTGGTGCTCGTTGGGGACCGCGGCATGATCTCGCACAAGGCGATCGGCGAACTCAAGGACATCGACGGCGTGGCGTGGATCACCGCGCTGAAGAGCGGGCAAATCCGCGGTCTCGTCGAGGCGGGCGCGCTGCAGTTGGGGCTCTTCGATGAGCGCAATCTCTTTGAGTTCTCGGATCCGAAGTATCCCGATGAGCGGCTCATCGCCTGTCGTAATCCGCAGCTCGCGAAGCTTCGAGCACATAAACGCCAAGCGCTCCTGGAGGCGACCCGGCTCGAACTCGATAAGATCCGTGACCGCGGCGCCCGCGGCGCGCTCGAGGGAGCGGCGGCGATCGGTGTGAAGCTCGGGCGAGTGCTCGACGGCATCTACGTCATCCGTACCGGATTACTCAAAAAACAGATGTCGGCGCCCGAGGCCGTGCGCAGTTACAAGGCGCTCACCCAAGTCGAACGAGCGTTCCGTTCCTTGAAAACCGTGGACCTGAAGATCCGCCCGATCCATCACCGACTCGAGAGCCGCGTCCGAGCGCACATCTTCCTGTGCATGCTCAGCTATTACGTCGAGTGGCATCTGCTCGAAGCCTGGCGTCCGTTGCTATTCACCGATGAAGATCAGGCGGCCAAGGCAACGCGCGATCCGATCGCGCCGGCCAAGCGCTCAGCGGCCGCGCTCGAGAGAGTCCACACCCACCTCACCGAAGAGGGCGCGCCGGCGCACAGCCTGCGTACCCTCATCGCAGAACTCGCCACCCTCGTGCGCAATACCTGCCGCACGCCCGGCGACCTCGCACATCCTGCAACCTTCGACTTGCTCACCACGCCGACCGACTTGCAGCGCCGCGCCTTCGCGCTTGTCGATCAAATCGCCGTGTAGTCAGAACCGGAACGCCTGAAATCCATGCATGTATCTGTCACGCATGGATTTTATCGCGCGTCGCCGGGCGGAACTTCAGACTAGTGCCGCGACAATCTTCCACTGGCGGCAAAACCACGTTGCTCGGAATATAGGGGCGGCGTGGCGAGACGTCGGTCAACAAGGGTTCTCTCACACCACGGACTGCAGAGGTGATTTCTACAATGATGGCATCACAGGTCAGACCGGGGCTGGCTCAACCTAAGGGTAACTTGGGTGCCCGGAACGGACACACGTGGAATTGGTGCGCCCGGACGGATTCGAACCGCCGACCACTGCGTTCGAAGCCATGACGGATAATCCCCGTCTATGGCTAATTACACCAATCTTTTTAGGGCTATCAGTGGGTTAGACGAAGATATCCCATTCGATTTCGTGCTTCAACCCCCATCTGTGCAGGTCACTCGGGGGTCACTCCGTAGTCCAGGTGATCTATGCCTGTGCTGAGACTGGAACAGGCCACCGTTCACGCCCTTCCCTATGTCGGCAAGGCTGTGAACCATCAGTGCATCTATTGGGACGAGACCTTCGCCTGCTTTGGCCTGCGCATTTACCCGAGCGGCCGTCGCGCCTACGTCTGTTCCTACCGCATCCACCGCCGCAAGCGACTCGCGGTACTCGGAAGGGTCGATGTCTTGACCGTAGATCAGGCGCGAAGGATCGCTCTGTTCCTATCTAGGCAAAGTAGCCGTGAACGAAGATCCGCAAGGTGAGCCGGATAGGCGGCGATCGGTGAGAACTCTCGCCGATCTGTGCAGCGCCTACATTGAAAAGCACGCCAAGATAAAGCGCCACGGATGGAAAAACGATGCATCCTGCTTAAGACGCCGCGTCCTTCCGAAGTTCGGGGTCCGCCTCATCACGAGCATTGGCTCTGCCGACATAGAATTTATTCACTCTGAAATCGGCGCGCGACACCCCTACGCCGCGAATCACCTGCTGGAAGTCGTCGGCAGCATGTTCAACTGGGGAAAGGTGGCGGGCCTCGTGCCGCCCGACTATCCGAACCCTACGCGAGGAATCAAATGGTTCCCCGAACGCAAGCGAAGACGATACATCACGACGGTGGAAATGCCGGAGCTCATTCGGGCGCTCGAGGAGGAGGACAACGAGTACGCTCGGCATGGACTTTGGCTCCTGTTGCTACTCGGTCTGCGGAGCATCGAGCTGTTGTAGGCGAAGTGGACCGATATCGATTGGGATATGGGCACGCTGTTTGTTGGCCTGACAAAGAACGGCGAACCGCTCCTCGCACCCTTGAGCGATGCGGCGATTGCGAGACTGAAGATGATTCCCCGTATTGCCAACAATCCGTACATCATTTGTGGCCACAAGCGGGGTCGGTCGTTGACAGGGCTCGGGGAACCCTTAAGGCGCGTGCTGGCGCGAGCGGGCTTGCAGAACATTCGGGTCCACGACATTCGGCGCACGGTCGGTTCCTGGCTTGCACAATCGGGCGTGTCGCTGCACTTGATCGGCGATGTACTCAATCATCGCGATTTGAGGACAACCCTGGGCTATGCTTACTTCCAAACGCAGCAGCGCCGGGAAGCATTGAACGGACATGGCGGTAAGGTGTTGTCGCTCGCCGCTGCGCATCTGCGGGTAACGGCGCCACCGAGGGCATTGTCAGCTGCAGTTGTACTGCAACCAGCTGGTCCGCGGTCGCGTAATCGTCATTATTTCAAGCGCGAGTCGCTCCACGAACTCGTATGGACGGCCCCCGTTCTTGAGGTAGCGAAACGGCTCGGGGTATCGGATGTGGGACTTGCCAAGCTCGGAGATACCGACACGGGGGCGTGGCTACTGGGCTACCGAGCACCGCTCCCGCCCGCGCCGGAGAACCTGCCGGAATTACTGAGAATCGGAGGCACGGAGCCGCCACCGGCATCGAAAATGTCGGAGGCCGCTTGAGCGGCCGTAATTAGAGGATCCTGGGAGTGGAGCACATGCGTCTCCAAGGCCCCCAATAAACACTTTCGTAATATATCGTTAATCGATATAATACACGTACGTTTATTCTACCCATATGCCGCGACATTTAGCTCAAACTACCGATCACAGCTCAGACGCAGCCCTCGTGCGGCTCCAAGCCGGCATCCGGTATTTCTTCGAGCCGGCTGAGTTTGCAAGTCAAACCGGGCGGCAACCAGGAACGCCGGCAGTGCGCCTGGCGCTTCATCGCTTGGCCCAGCGTGGTCGAATTGTGGCTGCGACCCGACGCCCATCGGGCTATCTGATCGTGCCACCGGAGCATATGAGCTTTGGTGCCCCGCCCGTGACTTGGTGGATCGATGATTGCCTGCGACGGATCGAGCCCAACTACTACGTCGGATTACTTTCAGCAACTCATCACTGGGGATCAAGTCATTACGCGAGACAAGACACGCAGGTGATGCTTTCGAGGGTTCATCCTCCGCTCACCCCTGGACGGCTGCGAGTTGTCTTCTATGCAAAGAAGCAACTCGCAACAACGCCGACGGAAATCGTGAGAAATGATGTCGTACCTTGGCGCGTCAGCACGCGATCTGCAACATTGCTCGACCTACTACGACATCAGACTGCCGTGGGGGGCCTGGAGACCGTCGTCCGCGTCACGCGCGATCTGTCTTCGGCGATTGAGAAAGGTGAGCTGGTCGCCGCACTCGACGCCTTGGATCAAGCCCCGGCCGGCCAGCGCCTGGGGTTTGTATTCCAATATCTCGGGTACGACGCCCTCGCAAACCATGTATTCAAGTGGGTGGTACGCCGCCGCCACGCCGTACGCCAGCCCCTCGAGCTCGGAGTTCCGACTCGTGAGCAGACCACAATTGATCGCCGCTGGAACATTTCGTTCAACAGTCGCCGCGTAACGGCCTTGTTGGAGCGCCCGCGGGTCGCTCAACCTCATCGTCGGGCTTCACTAGAACGGTCTTCGCTTGCTTCATCCCAAACAGTTTGAGGTCAACGAAACTTGGATCGCGTTTCGTCTCAACGACGCGCCCATCCGGACCGAACGTGATGGTGATTTCAACTGCATCGCGCTGATGGACGCGGCGAGTTGCTTCATTCTTAGCTCGGAGTTCATTCCTGCAACTGCTGCAGAACCCACTCAAGCCGCGTTCCGCCGCCTATTGAAGGATGCGAAACGTCATAAGCAGCAGCTGCCCAGGACGCTCTTCGTCCCGCGTGAAGACGTCGCCGATCGGGTGACTCTCGAAGCGACGCAACAGAGTATTGAGGTCGTGCGGGTCCCAGAAAGCGAACTGCTAATCTTCATCGGAGAGGCGCGCGAGGCTTTTGCCGAACGGTTTGAGGAAACGTCGCGGTGACGCGTAACAAGGAGTTGCAGTAGACCGTGATACGGGGTCGCTGGCTAGGGCAGCGCGCGGCCCCTGAACTGCAGCGTTAGGCGACTTATACGCGTTGACCGCGCCGGCGTGCTCTGAAACGATGTTGATATGGAATTCGACGTCATTGGCGACATAACCGGGACCCAGACGATTGCTACGGGTTCGGGCATTCGCGAGCTTGGCCGTTTACGTAAGCGCTATGGTCGTGGACGGTGGCGTAAACGTAAGGGTTTCGCGGAAATTCGCCTTCCATCCGGCGAAATACTACGGGCCGAGTTACACTGGTACGAGGCTACTGGCATTGGAAAGCGCGAAATAAAGATCAAGGCGTTCATTTAGAGCGACGCATACATGGCAAAAGCGGCAAAACGTCTATTTATCTGTCTCGATAACGCGGGCTACGAGGTATCGCTCGAGCGCCGAAAGATTTACGTTGCGCTGCCGGACACGAAAGCGGAGCGCAACGGCTATCTTAGAATCATCGACGAATCTGGCGAAGACTATTTATATCCAGCACAGCGCTTCGTCGCCGCAGAGTTACCTACTTCGACCCGTCGCGCGGTCCTGCACGCTGCCTAACAACAGTCCGAGTAATCGCGGAGTCGCATCTCCGATGGGCCAGCGAGGGAATCGATGATTGGGATAAATCAGCTTCGTTTGACGCCAACGCAAACCCGCATCGCGTAGACTGTGCGATATTCCTGACCGAAGGAGGTTCTATTACCTCTCAGAATTGCACGCGGCCGAGCCGCGCAATTGCGCTCTTCGACCTTTAAGAATTGGTGCGCCCGGACGGATTCGAACCGCCGACACCCGCGTTCGAAGCGCGGTACTCTATCCAGCTGAGCTACGGGCGCGTGGAAACCTCTATCATACGTCGTCCGCCGCGCCTCGGGTCACTCTTTGGTCACTCCGCACTCCGCGGCGTCATCGCTTACTTAGCAAGTCGCTGATCCAAAAACAAAACTCACCCGATTCAAACCACAACTTGACTGGTTCGAAGCCAGGCGCTCTATCCAGCTGAGCTACGGGCGCAGGGCACGCAGTGTAGCCGTGAAGCGAACATTCTGAAACCTCGGCCGAGCGAATCCCGGCCCCTGCCCGCTGATTCCGCCGGCATCCGATTTTTTTGGGGCGTGCCTACCGCTTGGTGCGGAATGCCGTTTGAGAGTCGTCGTCTTTGGCGTGGTCCCGGCCGGCTTGCTCGGCTTTCGCCAGGTCTGCCTCCTCGCCCGGGCCGACCTTGGGGCCCTCTTTGATCTTCTTCTTGCCGCGCGCCGAGGCGACGAAGGCCTTTTCCGAGGTGTTGAACCGGTCGGCTGCTTCCGGATTTCCCTCACCGTGATTCGATTGAGATTCTTTACCCATGGACATCTCTCCTCAGACTGCTGGACCGGACGGAAAGCATTGCCCATCGGCCGGCCCATCGCCAGTCAACGCAGGGGGCGAGATCCTGTCAGTAGAATCCCACGTCACCAGCCGGGCCCCCTGACCGCCCGTGCTTGCCGTAAGATACCGCCCTCCGCACCGCACTCGAGGATTCACACATGTCAACGAACAACGCTGACCTCGACAAGCTACGATCATCGGTGGCCAGTTCGCTCCATGCGCACTGGCGCCTCTTTCTTATAGAGGGGATCGTTCTCCTCATTCTGGGTATATTGGCCATCGTCGTTCCGCAAATCGCCACGATCGCGGCCGCGGTATTCATCGGCTGGCTCCTGCTCGTCAGCGGAGTCGTCGGCCTGGTCGCCACGCTGCGCATGCGCAGCGCGCCCGGCTTCTGGTGGTCCCTGCTGTCGGCCGTCATCGGCATCGTGGCTGGCATCCTGTTGCTTCGATCGCCTGTCTCAGGTGCTCTATCTCTGACTCTGATACTGACCGTGTTCCTGGCCTTCGAAGGGGTGGTTTCGATCCTGTTCGCGCTCGAGCACAAGCGGGAACTGTCCGGGCGCTGGGGAGTGATGCTGTTCAGCGGCCTCGTCGATCTAATCCTGGCGGGCATCATATTCGCGGGTCTTCCGGGCACGGCGGCGTGGGCCATCGGCCTGCTCATCGGCGTCAATATGGTATTCGGCGGCTCGGCGCTCATCGCCATGGCCTTGCACGCCCGCGATAGCGCCACGGCGGGCAATCCCTGAAATCAGGGCCGACCGGGCGATTCTGAGGGCCGGCGGCTCGGTGACCCTGCTCGAAAGCGCAGGGTGAGGGGAACCGAATACCGACCGAGGCCTCTTATATATACATAGAATCAGCGACTTGCGGTTTGACCCAGGAACGCTGGCGGCTCTTCGCCCTTGGCCGTAAGATCACGTTGGCTCCGACAACTTATTCCTACCGATAAAGAGGATTCCCGATGAAGGCTTGGATACCCCTGACTCTGGTCTTAGCACTTGGCACCGCCGCAGTTGCGCAGGCGGATTGCGCTTATCCGCGTGCGCCGGACGCGCCCCCCGACGGGAATACCGCGACCAAGGACCAAATGATCGCGGCGAAGCATGACTTCGACCGCTACAACGGAGAGATGAATTCCTACCTGGATTGCCTGAAGCTCGAAATGGATGCGGCAGCCCCGAAGGATCCGAAGAAGCCGACACCCGAAGAAAAGAAGCAGGCGGCGATTCTGGTGCAGAAGAACAACGCCGCTGTCGACGAATTGCAGGCGGTGGTTGGACGCTTCAATGAACAATTGAAGCTCTACAAGGCCAAGGCAGCGGCGTCGAAATCGTAACATTGGATGCGGCGGAGCCACACTCCGCCGCAACTTAATCTATGCAGGCTGGAACGCTCATCACCCCGCGTCTGGCCGAAGAGGCCATCTACTCTCGGCTGACGTGTCTGCCCATCGAATCACTGCCGTTGACGCAGTGTGTCGGCAGCACGCTGCGCGAAAATATTTACGCGGAGCGCGACCAGCCGCCCTTCGATCGCGTCGCCATGGATGGAATGGCCGTGGACAGCGAGGCATTGCGGCGCGGTCTGAAGCGCTTTCGCATTCAGGGAATTCAAGCGGCAGGAGCGCCGCAGCTGAAGCTTGGCGGCGGCGAGGACGCCATCGAAGTCATGACCGGCGCGATTTTGCCGCTCGGCAGCGATTGCGTCATTCCAATCGAGCAATTGGCGGTCGCCGACGGCTATGCATCGCTCAACGCCGCCGTGGTGGACTCCTCGTACCATAATGTGGATCGGCGCGGCAACGACAGCCGTCAGGGGACGCTGTTACTGGAAGCGGGGACCTTGCTGCGTGCGCCGGAAATCGCGGTTGCCGCGTCGGCCGGCATGGCGCGGGTGCGCGTGAGCAGTCAGCCGGCCATCATGATTGTCTCGACCGGCGATGAGCTGATCGAACCCGGCGATCCCATCGCGGATTACCAGGTGCGCCGTTCCAACGCCTACGCGGTTGCAGCAACCCTGCGAACGCGCGGTTTCGGCCGCGTCGGCGACGACCATGTTCCGGACGATGAGCCCTTGATGCGCGAGCGATTGGCCCTACATCTGACTACACACGAGGTGGTGGTGCTGAGCGGCGGGGTTTCCATGGGTAAGTTCGATCTCGTCCCCAAGGTGCTGCAGCAGCTGGGGGTACAGGAGGTCTTTCACAAAATCGCGCAGCGGCCGGGCCGGCCCATGTGGTTCGGCATCGGGCCCCAGGGACAGGCTGTGTTCGGACTGCCCGGCAATCCCGTCTCCACCCTGGTCTGTCTGATCCGTTATGTCATCCCGGCCATCGCCGAAGCCATGGGCACCAAGCGTGCGCCGCTCGAACGCCTGGCCTTGGCGGCGCCGGTCACATTCCAACATCCGCTCGCCTACTTCCTGCCGGTGGCCATCGAGCACGACGAGTGGGGACGCCCCTGGGCGAATCCGCGGCGGCCCAATGGATCAGGAGATTTCCTCGCCCTCAGGGGCACCGACGGTTTCGTCGAGCTTCCGCCAGGTCCGAATACCTACCCCAAAGGCTTCGTGACGACGGTATACCGTTGGTAGCCTGAACGGCCATGAACGCCACCGTGCATCACATTCGCGGACCGCAGAACCCGCTCGACAAACTCGGCAGGCCGCTGCACGATTTGCGCATCTCGGTCATGGACCGGTGCAATTTTCGCTGCCCCTACTGCATGCCGAAGGAGCAGTTTCACGAACACTATCGATTCCTGAAGTCGCAGGAACGACTGTCCTTCGATGAGATCGTGCGCCTCGCGCGCCTGTTCGCGAGCCTCGGTGTGCGCAAACTGCGTCTCACGGGCGGCGAACCTCTGCTGCGCACCAACCTCGCGGACCTGATCGGGGATCTCACGGATGTTCCGGGCATCGATGACATCGCCCTGACCACGAATGGAGTGCTGCTGGGGCAGCATGCCGTCGATCTGCGTGCCAACGGCCTGCGCCGCGTAACCGTCAGTCTGGACACGTTGGATAGGGAAATCTTCACGAAGATGAGCGGCGGGTTCGGCGCCCTCGATCAGGTCCTGAGCGGCATAGACTCGGCCATCGCCGCCGGCCTGACGCCGGTCAAGATCAACGCCGTCATCGAACGAGGCCTGAACGACCACACCGCGCTCGATCTCATCGAACGCTTCCGCGGCTCGCCCGTGATCGTACGTTTCATCGAGTTCATGGACGTGGGCAATCGCAACAATTGGCGCCCAGAGCTGGTCGTGCCGTCGCGCGAGCTCGCCGCGCGCATCCACGAACGCTGGCCGATCCAGCCCATATCGGAGAACTACCGGGGCGAAGTGGCGCAGCGTTGGCGCTTCGAGGATGGCGCCGGAGAAGTCGGATTCATCTCCTCGGTGTCGCAGCCTTTTTGCGGTGCCTGCAGCCGGGCGCGCCTGTCCTCGGAAGGCAAGTTCTACACCTGCCTGTTCGCCACCCAAGGTCTCGATCTGCGGGCGCCGCTGCGTGCGGATGCGAGCGATGCCGACCTGCTGCAACTGATCCGCGGCGCCTGGAACGGCCGCACCGATCGCTACAGCGAGCTGCGTGAGGAAATGCGGCGCACACATCCCGGTACCAAGAAAATCGAAATGAACTACATCGGCGGATGAGCCCAATGAGCTTCACCCATCTCGATGCGGACCGCCGCCCCACCATGGTCGATGTCAGCGACAAGAAACCGACCAAGCGCACGGCAACCGCCGAGGCGCAGGTGCAGTTCCCGCCGTCGGTGGCCGCGGCGCTGCGCGACAGCGGCCTGCGCTCGCCGAAAGGCCCGGTGTTCGACACGGCCATCGTGGCCGGAGTCATGGGCGCCAAGCGCACCCACGAACTGATTCCGTTCTGTCATCCACTCGGACTGGAGAACTGCCGCATCACCATCGAACTCGAGGGCGACACGGCGATGATTCGCTGCACCGTGAGCGTGCATCACAAAACGGGCGTCGAAATGGAGGCGCTCACCGGCGCCAGCATTGCCGCGCTCACCGTTTACGATATGTGCAAGGCCCTGTCGCACGACATCGTCATCGGTGGCCTGCGATTGCTGGCAAAGGACGGCGGCCGTAGCAGCTATTCCTTGAAGGCAACGCCATGAACGGCGCCCGCCCCCACTCCGCAAGCGACACCGCGCCCCTGTACGGCCTGGTTCTCGCGGGCGGCTCCAGTTCGCGCATGCACCGGGACAAGGCCGCCCTTCACTACCAGGGCAAGAGCCAGCTGGAACGCGCCATCGAGTTGGCGGGCCGGCATGTCTCGAAGGTGTTTGTCTCGGTGCGGGCCGACCAGACCGCCGACCCGATGCGGGCACAACAGACCCTGATCGTGGATTCCGTCGCCGGGACGGGACCCATCGTCGGCATCCGTTCGGCGCTCGCCGCCTACCCCCAGGCGGCGTGGCTGGTGCTGGCCTGCGATTTACCTTTTCTGTCTGAGGCCGCACTGTCGCAGCTGCTGCGCGAGCGCGATGCGGCGAGCTTGGCCACCGCGTACCGCAGCGCCCATGATGGCCTGCCGGAACCCCTCTGCGCCGTGTGGGAGCCCGCGGCCGCCGCGCCACTCGCCGCCTATCAGGCGGGCGGGGCGGACTGCCCGCGCAAATTTCTCATTCGTCATGCGACGCACCTGCTCGAGCCCCTGGACCGGCGTGCGCTCGACAACATCAACACGCCCGAGGAATACGCGCAGGCATTGGCCACCCTCGATGCCGCGTCCTGAGCCCATACCATGCAATTGAAAATCCACTATTACGCGCTGATGCGCGAACAGGCCGGCCGGTCCGAAGAGACCCTCGATACTTCCGCCGCCACGCCGGCGGATCTGTACGGCGAACTGCTCGCTCGATACGGATTCACACTCACACGCGAACAATTGAAGGTGGCGGTGAACAGCGAATTCAGCGACTGGTCGCGCCGGCTCGCGGCGGGCGATGCCGTAGTGTTCATTCCACCGGTGGCGGGCGGCTGATGCACTTCCGATTCACTCAAACCCCCATCGACCCCGCCGAAGCGCGGCGCGAGCTGCTCGATCCGGGGGCGGGCGGCTATGTGAGCTTCGAGGGCTGGGTTCGCGATCACAACGAGGGACAAGAGGTCACTCGCTTGGAATATGAGGCGTTCCAGGAACTCGCCGTGAAGGAAGGCGAACGCATCGTCGCCGAAGCCCTTCGACGCTTCCCGGTGAAGCACGCGCTGTGTATCCATCGCGTCGGCACGCTGGGATTGAGCGACATGGCCGTGTGGGTGGGCGTCAGCTCCGCGCATCGCGGCGAGGCCTTCGATGCCTGCCGCTTCATCATCGATGAGGTGAAGCATCGGGTGCCGATCTGGAAGAAGGAACACTATCGCAGCGGCAATTCGGGCTGGGTGAACTGCGAACGCTGCGCAGCGCCGCCAACCCACAGTCAAGACCACAGCCACGATCACGGCCACAGCCACGATCACCCTCATCATGGCGAGGCCGGCGCAGCACTCAGTCAAAAGTAGCGCGCCATGCAGCCCGACTACTCACGGCAGATATTGCTCAAGGAGATCGGCACACGGGGCCAGGCCGCGCTGGCGCGCGCCCGGGTCCTCGTGGTCGGCGCAGGAGGACTCGGCAGCCCGGTGCTGCAATACCTGGCCGGCGCCGGAATCGGCTGCCTGGGGATAGTCGACGCCGACACCCTGGATCCCAGCAATTTACATCGCCAGCCCATTTTCGCCCTGCAGGACAGCGGCGCAAAAAAGGCCGAGTTGGCCCAAGCCGCCGTGAAACGCATCAACCCGGACGTTCAGGTGGAACTGCATGCCCTGCGGCTGGACGCGAACAATGCGCTCGACCTGATCCGCAGCTACGACGTGGTCGTGGACTGCAGCGATAATTTCCTCACCAAGTACCTGATCAACGATGCCGCCGTGCTCGCGCAACGGCCCGCCGTGTTCGCCAGCGTCTATCAATACGAAGGGCAGCTGCAGGTGTACAAGCCCGAGCCAGGCCACGCCTGCCTGCGCTGCCTCTGGCCCGACGCAACCGCCGACGGCGTGGTGGGCAATTGTGCTGAAGCAGGTGTCCTGGGGCCGGTACCCGGGACCTTCGGCACCCTGCAGGCCCTGCTGACGCTCAAGATTCTTCTCGGACTGCCCGGCCAGCTCGACGCCGAACTGCTGCTGATGGATTTCACCGGCTTCACTACGCTCAAGCTCAAGGCGCCGCGCCGCGCCGAGTGCCAGGCTCCCGGCTGCGCGCACATCCGCGAGATCGTCCGCGAGGACGCCGACCTCGAGATTGCGCTGCGCTCGCTCACCGACGCGGTACGGCGCGGCTTCGAAGTGGTCGACATCCGTACCAACGAGGAAGTGGCGGCACAGCCGGTCGCGGCGCGGCACATCGCCATGCCCCTGCTGCTGGCCGACCCCAGTCTCCTCACCCCCGGCCGGGACATCTTGCTCGTGTGCGCCTCAGGTAAACGCAGCCTGTCCACGGCACGCCAACTGCGCAAACGCGGACTCAACGTGCACTCGCTGTCCGGCGGCCTGCAATCCTTGGAGACCTGAACCCTTGCACTTCAGCAGCAAATTACCCGAAGTGGGCACCACCATTTTCACGGTCATGTCGCGCCGCGCCGTGCAGGAAGGCGCTCTGAACATCGGCCAGGGATTTCCGGACTACCCCATCGATCCGCGGCTGTCCGCGGCGCTCATCGAGGTCATCGGCCAAGGAGACAACCAGGGACACAATCAGTACGCGCCGATGGAAGGCGTGCCCGAGCTGCGGGAGCAGATTTCCGTAAAGCTTCAGACCTGCTACGGCCGCCGCTTCGACCCGCTCGCCGAGATCACCGTGACCTGCGGTGGTACCGAAGCGCTGTTCGATGCCGTGCAGGCGGTGGTGGGCCCCGGCGATGAAGCCATCATCTTCGACCCGGCCTACGACGCCTATGAACCCGCCGTGCGCCTGGCCGGCGGCCGCTGCATTCGCATCGCTCTGGCGCCTCCGGCCTTCCGCTTCGATTGGGACGAAGTGCGGCGCGCGCTGACTGACCGCACCCGCCTGATCATCATCAACAGCCCGCAGAACCCGAGCTGCACGGTGGCGGATCACAGCGACCTGGATGCTCTGGCCGTCCTGATCCGCGACCGACCGATCACCGTGCTCGCCGATGAAGTGTACGAGCACGTGCTCTACGACGGCCGGCGCCATGCCTCCGTGCTGGCGCACGCCGAATTGCGCGAGCGCAGTTATGCGGTCTTTTCATTCGGCAAGACCCTGCATGCGACCGGCTGGCGGGTCGGGTACTGTGTCGCGCCGCCGCGGCTGACCCAGGAGCTGCGCAAAATCCACCAGTTCAACAGCTTCAGCATCGTCGCACCGCTGCAATACGCCATCGCCCGTTATCTCAAGGCCTATCCCGATGCCTGGAGCGGGCTGGCGGCGTTTTTCCAAGCCAAGCGGGATCTGCTCGCCGGACTTCTGCACGGCTCGGGCTTCAAACCCATCCCGGCTGCCGGCACCTATTTTCAATTGGTCGACTACGGCGCACTCAGCAGCGACTCCGACATGGATTTCGCCGACCGGCTGATTCGGGAGGCGAAAATCGCCACCATCCCGCTATCGCCTTTCTACGCCGCGCCTCCCGCAATGACGCTGCTCCGGCTGTGCATCGCCAAGAGCGATGCGACGCTCGAGACAGCGGCCGGCCGGCTGCGCCGCTTCTCGGACACTCTGCTCGCGAATCCTTCCTCGCTCACGAATCGTTAGAGCGCCGCCGCCGCATTGCGGCGCGACGCCGCCGACGGCAGGCTCTGCCGCTGCCGTATCCGCGCCGCGTCCATCAGCATGCGCCCGGCCCAGCGATACACATTGTTCTCTTTGACGGTGCGGCGCATCAGGCTCATACGATTGCGCCGCTCGTCCCGGTCCATCCGCATCGCGATCTCCATCGCCTCCGCCGTCTCGGTCACGTCGAATGGGTTGATCAACACCGCTTCGGGCAGCTCGCGCGACGCGCCGGCGAAGGTGCTGAGTATCAACACTCCGTCCTCATCGTCGCGCGCGGCCACGAACTCCTTGGCCACCAGATTCATGCCGTCGTGCAAGCTGTTGACCAGGCAGAAATCGGCCGCCCGGTACAACTCGAACACGCGCGTGGGCTCCTGATGTTCGTCGATGAGCACGATGGGGCGCCAATCGCCCTCCGCAAATTTGTTATTGATGCGTTCCACTTCGCTGTAGGTATGCTGCTGCAGTGCCTGGTACGCCGGCAATTGACCCCGCGACGGAGCGGCCACCTGCAGCAGGCAGATGCGCCCCCGGTGCCGCGGGTTCTTATCCAGCAGCACCTCCAACGCGTGAAAGCGCTCGATGATTCCCTTGGTGAAATCCCAGCGTTCCACACCGAGCCCGATGCACACCTCAGGGCCGATCTGGTATCGCTGGCGTATCGCCGCGCGGCACCCGGCAATATCCGGCAGACGCTGCAGCCAGCGCGGCGGCCACTCGATCGAAATGGGATAGGGAGCGACCAGGCATACATGCCCCTGCAGGGTCACCGTGAAGTGCTCGTGATCGATTTGGCATTCCACGAAGCGATCCACGGCGTCCAGGAAATTCTGGCAGTGATAACGGGTGTGAAACCCCAGGATATCGGCCGACAGCATATGCAGCAGAATTTCCCGCTTCCACGGGCACACGCCGAAAGTCTCGGCGTTGGGCCACGGGATGTGCCAGAACAGCGCAATGGTCGCCTTGGGTATTTTCTTGCGGATGAGCTGCGGCAGCAGCGCGAAGTGAAAATCCTGGATCAGGATCACGGGGCTGTCGGTGTTCGATTCGGCCGCCACCACTTCGGCGAACTTGGCATTCACCTCTTCGTAGGCATGCCAATCGCCGGCGCGAAACGCTGGCCGGACATAGGCCAGATGACACAACGGCCAGATGCCTTCATTGGAGAATCCGTAGTAATAACCCTGCTCCTGCGCCTCTGTGAGCCAGACGCGGCGCAGGGTGTAGGCCGGATCTCCGGGAGGCACCTGGATCTGATCGTACCGGTCCACGGTCTCGCGGTCCGCGCTGCCGGCGCCGTGCGCCACCCACACCCCCGAGCAGGCACGCATGACGGGTTCCAGCGCCGTCACCATGCCGCTGGCGGGCACTTGCATCACCGGTCGATGCTCTGCATCGAAATTGTGGATGTAGGGTTCGCGGTTCGACACGATGATGACCTGCGCAGAATGCAGATGATCGCGTACCACCTGGCGCAGCGCCTGTGGGGTCCAGTTCTCGCGGAAGTCGATTTCCAGCCGTTGCTGCGCCTCCGCCTCGGCCAGCACCTTGCGCACCTGCGACAGTATGGGCATGGAGGAGCGCGGCGACTTCGCATCGTCGCGGAAGCGCTTGCCGCGGATGTCGCCGATCAGTATTTCGGCCCAGCGGCGCAATTGCAGCCACGCCACGAGCACCACCAGCAACGCCAACAGCAAAACCGAGATGCCGACGAACACCAGCACGAAATCCCGCGCGGTTCTTTGGCGCCGGTCCACGAAGCTCAAGTCGTGCAGCATCAGCACGCGAAACGGCGTCGGCTCCGCGGCATCGAAGTCGAAGCGCGAAATCTGCACCGATCCCGAGGGCAGCTGCACGATGCGCGTGGGCGTCGAATTCGGCATGCTGGCCGCATCGCACGAAATGGCGGGGGGTGCGCGGTCGGTCTTGAACAGAGTCGATCCGTCGGTACGGCACACCAATACCGCGAGCAGGCGTTCGTCGGCGGTGATTTTCGCCAGATAGGCACGCAACCGCCATTCAGTGCCCTTTTCGACCAGCTCCGTGATCGGCTCTTCCATCGAACGCATCACCAGCTGCGCGCGCAGCTCGACATCGGAGCGAAACCACTCCGCCAGCAGACGCTCGATGTAGGGCAAACCGAAATAGGCAACCACGCAGGACGCGAACGCCACCGGCAGCACGAAGCGCAACATGACTGAGCGGAACATGACTCCAAAATACATAATTTCTGCGGCGCGGTGTCAGCTTTCCACGACTTATTCGCTGTAAAAATTACACGGATTTCTGCTGCGCGCGCGCCGCGCGCAACATCCATGCTGTAGGCTATGTTCATGCAAACACTGCCGCCGCCCTCGCTCAAATGGTGTTTGTTTTTGGATGTTGACGGCACTCTGATCGAGTTGACCGATTCGCCTCTGGACACCTTCGCAAGCCCGGAGCTCAAGACCTTGCTGGGCCAGGTGGCCGAACGCCTCGGAGGCGCACTGGCGCTGGTGAGCGGCCGCAGTGTCGGCTATTTGGACGGACTGTTTGCACCCCTGCGTTTGCCCGCAGCAGGGCTGCACGGCGTCGAGCGGCGCAAGGCAACCGGAGCCATGCATGGCGCGAGCTTCGTCGATACACAGCTGACCGAGGTGCGATCCGCGGTGAATGCATTGGTGCAGAATCACCCGGGAACCTCGGTCGAAGACAAGGGCCGCACCATTGCCGTGCACTTTCGAATGGCGCCCGAGTGGGAGGCGGACGTGCGCCACGCACTAGCCGCCATCGCCAAGCCCCTGGGCAGCAATTACCACATCCAGGAAGGCAACATGGTGCTGGAAATAAAGCCGCGCGGATTCACCAAGGCAACCGCCATCAAGGCCTTCATGGCAGAGCCGCCCTTCTCAGGCAGAACACCGGTATTCGTCGGAGACGATCTCACCGATCAGGATGGCTTTCGGATGGTGGAGGATCACGGCGGCATTTCCATTGCGGTCGGGGACCGCGTGCGCGCGCAATTTCACCTCGAGAACCCCGCGGCCGTCCGCAGCTGGCTGCAAGCAATAGCCGCGCTCTACGATTCACACCGCGAATGAGGCAGACCTCGGCCAAAGGCCACTCGAACTGCTCCGTCTGCGCGGTGATGTACCTCGGCCAGTGCGCACGGTCAGGGGGGATAAGAGGTTGGGCGCCAACTGCTGTCTTTACGTTGGCGCCCAACCTCTTATCCCCCCTGACCGTGTGAACCGGTCAACATCACCGCGCTGAGGGTATTAGTTACGAACCTGTCCGCTGCCGCGTACCAAGTACTTGTAGCTCGTCAACTGCTCCACCCCGACGGGACCGCGCGCGTGAAATTTGTCCGTGCTGATGCCGATTTCCGCACCCATGCCGAACTCGCCGCCGTCGGCGAATTGCGTGGACGCATTGTGCAGAACGATGGCGCTGTCGACCCGGGTCAGAAACCGCTCCGCCGCGGCAGAGTCGTCGGTGACGATGCAATCGGTGTGCTGCGAGCCATAGCGGCGGATGTGCTCGATCGCCGCGTCCACACCGTCCACCACGCGCACGGCGATGATGGCATCGAGATATTCGGCGTACCAATCCTGCTCGGTCGCCTGCTTCACGCGCGCATCGGCGCGAGTGCTCGGCTCATCCCCGCGCACTTCACACCCAGCATCGAGCAGGCTGCCGATCAAAGGGGCCAGGTGTGTGGCCACGCAGGCGCGGTCCACCAAGAGGGTCTCTGCGGATCCGCAAATGCCGGTGCGCCGCATCTTGGCGTTCAGCACGATGTGCCTCGCCATCTCGAGATTTGCGCCGCGGTCGACATACACGTGACAGACCCCCTCGAGGTGTCCGATGACCGGCACGCGCGCTTCTTGCCGGACGCGGGCAATCAAGCTCTTCCCGCCGCGCGGTACGATCACATCGATGCTGCCCACCATGTCCGCCAGCATGTGCCCGACGGCTGCCCGGTCCGTGGTGGGCACGAGTTGCACGCAGGCTCGCGGCAGGCCCGCCGCTTCCAGCCCCGAGCCCAGGCACTCGTGAATCGCCGCGCTGGATCGGGCGCTTTCCGAACCGCCCCGCAAGATCACCGCATTACCGGATTTCAGGCAGAGCGCGCCGGCGTCGGCCGTCACATTGGGGCGGCTCTCGTAAATAATGCCCACCACTCCCAGGGGCACGCACACCCGCTGTATCTGCATTCCGTTCGGTCGCACCCACTCCGCCAGATGCCTGCCGATGGGATCGGCGAGCCGCTCGATCTCCTCGAGCCCGCGGGCCATGGCTTCGACACGGTCGCGGTCCAGCCGCAGGCGATCCAGTAGCGCACTCGACAGTCCCCGCGCAATGGCTTGCTGCATATCGCCTTCATTGGCCGCCAGGATCTCGGCCGCCTGCGCTCGCAGCGCCGCCGCCCCCGCCCTCAGCGCACGATTCTTCTGCTCAGTGGGAGCAAGCGCCAGCACCAGCGCAGCCTGCCGCGCCGCCTGGCCGATGCCCTGCATCAGAGCCTCGACCGACTGCCCTGACAGCCCCCCCACTGATTGCCCCGAGAGCGCCGACAGTTGGGCGGTTTCTTGCTTCATAGCGAGCCCGTCACACGGACTTTGATCAGCACCAGGTCGTCCCGGTGCACGATTTCATCCCGGCCCCTAAACCCCAGCACCTTTTCGATGTCGGCCGACTGTCGGCCGATGATCCGCGCCGCATCGCCGTCCGAATAGGCACAAATGCCGCGCGCGACCTCGGAGCCGTCCGGCCCGATGATGCTCACGGTGTCTCCCCGGTCGAACCGCCCCATCGCCCGGGTCACCCCCGCCGGCAGCAAACTCTTGCCGCCCATCAGAGCGCGCACCGCGCCATCATCGACGACGATGGCGCCGGCCGGCCTCAAGGTGCCCGCGATCCATTGCTTGCGAGTCGCCACCGGCGTCGAGGAGGGCACGAACCAGGTGCAGCGCGCACCTTCCTCGATGCGCTGCAACGGATGCTGAACCGCCCCCTTGGCAATGCACAAATGGCACCCCGCGCCCACGGCAATCTTGGCGGCGGCGATCTTGGTTTGCATGCCGCCCGTGCCCATATCGCTGCCCGAGCCGCCGGCCATGGCTTCGATGGCGGGAGTGATTTCGAGGACGCGCGCGACAAAGTCCGCATTGGGATCATCGACTGGATTGGAGGTATACAGGCCATCGATGTCGGACAGCAGAACCAGGCAGTCCGCCCCCGCCATCTGCGCAACGCGCGCCGCCAGCCGGTCGTTGTCCCCGTAGCGGATTTCCGTCGTCGCCACGGTGTCGTTCTCATTGATCACCGGCACCGCACCGAGCGACAACAGGGTATTCAGGGTGCCGCGCGCGTTCAGATAGCGGCGGCGCTGCTCCGTGTCGCCCAAGGTCAGCAGAATCTGCGCAACGGTGATTTCGTGCGCCTCCAGCAGTTCCTTGTAGGCATGCGCCAGGCGGATTTGTCCAACCGCCGCCGCCGCCTGGCTCTCCTCCAGCCTGAGCTTCCCGGCGCTCAAGCCCAGGTGCCGCCTCCCCAGGGCGATGGCGCCCGAAGAGACCAGGATGACCTCTTGGCCGCGTTTGCGCAGCCGCGCCACATCCGCCGCAAATCCTTCCAGCCAGGTGCGATTCAGGCGGCCCTTTTCGGCGTCCACCAGCAAAGCCGAACCGACCTTGATGACCACGCGTTTCGCTTCGATAAAGTGGCGCGCGGCGAGTTTACGGTCTGTGGAGGTCATAAGATCACAATATTGCCATTTACTTGGGCAAGCGGCCTCACCTAATATTCGCCTGCCGAATTAGCAGCAGCAGTCCAAAATAGGTGAAGCGTGGGTAGAGAGTACGAACCGACCGTCGGGCAATGGTACGAGGACCTGGAAAACGAGGAAACTTTCCAGGTGCTCAAAGTGGATGAGGACAAAGAAACCGTTGAGATTCAACATCTCGACGGCGATATCGAAGAATTCGATGTGGACGGCTGGGCAGAACTCGACCTGGAACTCACCGAGGAACCCGAAGGCTGGTCAGGCTCCAAAGCCGAGAAAGACGAGGACGACGAGGAAGAAGACGACGAAGACTGGGACGAAGACGAAGACGATGAGGACGATGACGACGAAGATTTGGACGACGACGAAGAGGATCGCGAGGAGTACTAGGCCCTCGGAGCAGTGACGTACGTCGGCCCGATGCGCAAGGTCTGGTGGGATGAGAGGTAGGGCGCCAACTGCTCTTCCTCGTTGGCGCCCAACCTCTTAGTCCCCCAGACCCTGTGACCCGGCCGAATATCACTGCGCCGAGGGATTGGCTCCTAAAC
>Ga0302324_100006861_pt1 | contig 24364 bp, 20 predicted proteins | sample Palsa_T0_1_FD_201949 | JGI IMG/M metagenome (GOLD analysis project Ga0302324, IMG submission 201949) | Peat permafrost microbial communities from Stordalen Mire near Abisko, Sweden - Palsa_T0_1 | ecosystem: Environmental > Terrestrial > Soil > Palsa > Peat permafrost | place: Sweden: Abisko... | reverse complement strand
CCGTAGAACTCCTCCAACTCCACCCCGGTGTGCGCAATCCAACGATCCGCGAATACTTCGCCGCTCTCCGTGTCGATGCCAAAAACCTGCTGCCCGCTCGAATGATAATCACACCCTATAATCAACATGACTGGCTCCTTTCGTCCCGAGCGCTTGGTCTTAGACAAACCTAAGTGTCGGGCCTGAGGAGCCGTCGTGGTTATGCAATCAAAGCCCCGGGCTTTCACCAGCGGGGCGAGGGATCTCGATCGCAACCGACCTCAGGGGCGTCGAGCCGAGAATAATCTTAGGGGAGCAAACTCGGTGCTGGTAGAGAGTCTGATCTGTCTTAGAAAGCCAAGTTTACGAAAGCCCGAACTCACAGCCCTACTTCGCCTCGTACACCGTCTTGCCCCCGACCACCGTCCGCAGCACCTTCGTCGCCAGCACCTTCTCCGGTGTCGCCGCCGTTACATCGCGGTCGAGCACAACGAAATCGGCCAGCATGCCCGCCACCAGCTTGCCTTTTTCTTTCTCCTCGAATTCGGCGATGGCCGATCCCGTAGTGTAAGCCGCTATGGCCTGATCCATGGTAAGCCGCTGCTCCGTGAAATATTCCTGCTTGCCGTTCTCGCTCTTGCGCGTGACCGCCGCGTATAGTCCGCGAAACGGTGTCACTGGCTCGACCGGATAATCCGTCCCAAACGCCAGCGTCACCCCCTTGTTCAGGAACGCCGCCCATGCATAGGAAGTCGCGGCCCGCTTCGACCCCAGCCGGTCCTGCGCCCAGCGCATGTCGGTGAGCAAATGACTCGGTTGCATTGAGGCGATCACCTTCAATTGCTTGAAGCGTCCGATCTGCGCGGTCGTAGTCACTTGCGCGTGTTCAATGCGGAGGCGGAAATCGTCGCCCCCATTCGCCGCCTTTACTTTCTGCTCGCGCGCCGCCTTCTCGGCTTCGGCAAACGCGTCGAGTGCCATTTGCACGCCTTTATCGCCTATCGCATGAAAGCCAAGCTGGAAGCCCGCCAGCATGCGTTCCTTGGCCATTTCGTTGAGTTTGGCGAAGTCATACTGCGGCAAACCTGAGTTTTTCGGATCGTCCGCATAAGGCGCAAGCAGCGCCGCCGTGTGCCCGCCCAGCGATCCATCCATGAATCCCTTCAGCATACCCGTATGCAGCATCAGATCCGACCGCGGATGCGACTCACGCTTCGTCCTCAACTCTTCAATCGAGTCGTCAAACGGCAGCCATTCGGAAATGCGCGCCGTCAGCTTGCCGTCTCTCTCGATCTCCTCGAAAATCTGAAAATTCTCCCAGTTCGGCGAATAATCCTGGGCCGAGGTCACGCCCTGCGAGGCAAGGTCCGCGAGCGCAATTTCAATTCCATGCCGTCGCCGGTCATGGGTCGGCTCAGGGATAACCGCGCGTACGGCCTGCTGCGCACCCTCGCGCAGAATTCCGGTTGGCTGTCCGTTTGGGTCGCGGTCAATCTGCCCGCCTTGCGGATTGCGGCTGGCCCGCGTGATGCTTGCCAACTGCAGTGCCCGCGTGTCGGCTACGGCGAGGTGCCCATCCACGCGATCCAGAAACACCGGATGCCCTCCCGAAACTTCGTCCAGATCCCAGCGGCTCGGCAGAACCTTCACCGGCCACATGGTCTCGTCCCATCCCCCGCCCAGAATCCAATCCCCCGGCTTGGCTTTTTCCACCTTGGCCAACACGCGCTCGCGGAATTCATCCAGCGTCTTCACCCCGGTCAGATCCACATTCAACTTCTGCAGACCGGCATCGGCCAGGTGCAAGTGTGCGTCATTGAATCCCGGCATGACGAAGTGCCCGCCCAAATCGACGACCTGCGTTTGCGGCCCTGCCAGTTTCTGAATACCTATATTCTTGCCCACGGCTTGAATGCGTTCGCCTCGCACCGCAATCGCCTCCTCGCGCAGAATGGAACTGAACTGCGCGTTGGCGGGCACACCCGTATAAACGTTGGCGTGGATAAAGATAACGTCTGCCCTGTTCGGCAGAATCGGCATGTCTTGATAGCCCGGCGGCAACTGCTTCAACTGAGGTTCGGTCTGGGCGAGACCGGGGGTACAGAGCACTAAAACCATCATCGAAGTCAACACGAAAGCCGGGTGCCCCATCGTTCGCTTTCTTTGCGAAAGGTGGGATTCCACTGCTTCATGCAGCGTTTGCGTGGCGCAGCGCCTTTCAAAAGGGGCTTCAGCCCCAAAACTAAGCATCATTCCCCCGCCCCCGCCCCCGCCAGCGCCAGCAGCGTCAATAAAATTCTCTTCAATCCCAGCTCCCGCCCATTGGAATCAAACCATTCCTGCAAAGTATGCGCCCCGCCTCCGGACCCGCCGCCACCGATAGCAATCGCCTCCAGCCCCAGCGACAGCGGAATGTTCGCATCGGTCGATGCCCGCTGCACCTGCGCCGTATTGTTCAACTGCGCATCCACCGCCCGAACCACGTGCAGAATCCGCGCGCTCACTGCCAGCTCTCCCGCCGGACGGTTGCCGATCGCCACCACCTCGCAGTTCACCCCCGAAGGCCGCTTCTGCGCTGTCGATCGCATCTCCGCCGCCAGCGTTTCATCTTCCACCGCGCGATTCAGCGCCTGCCGCAACGCCTGCTCCAGCCTTTCCATCTCCGCCATCGAGGTCGAGCGAATATCCACCTTCATGCTCGCCGACTCCGGAATCGAATTCACCGAAGTTCCCCCGCGAATCACCCCAATGTTGAACGTGGTCTTCGGTGTCGCGGGCACCGGAGCGGCCGTAAACGTTTCAATCGCCTTAGCCAGAATCACGATGGGATTCGGCGCTCCGAAATCACTCCACGAATGTCCCCCCGGACCGCGCACGATCACTTCGAACCGCCGGCTGCCCAAAGCCTCCGCAACAATCGTGTCAGCGCCCGCGCCGTCGAGAACCACGCTGTACGCAATCGAATCCTTCCACCGCGGCGTTGAAAAAATGTGCCGCATCCCGCGCAGGTCACCCTCGCCCTCTTCGCCCACGTTGCCGACAAAAACAAAGGGCAGGGCATGCCGCAGCCGCACCGCCCGCAGCAGCGCCGCAATTCCCAGCATCGCCGTTACGCCCGCGCCATTGTCGGAAACTCCCGGTCCATAAAGCCGGCTCCCCTGCCGCCGGATATTCAACGGCGTGCTCGCCGGAAACACCGTGTCGATGTGCGCGCTCAACGCCACATAGCGCCGCCCAAATCCCGGATGAACTCCGAAGACGTTGCCCACATCGTCGATACGAACGTCGTCGAGCGCCACTTCGCGAAAGCGCTCCGCCAGCCACGCCGCGCGCGCTGTCTCCCCAAACGGAGGCGCCGGAATCCGCGCCATCTCCATCTGCCACTGCGCTAGTTGCGGCTCCTGTGTGCGCAGCCAGTTAAATGCCGACCGCACCTCCGGCGACGCCGCCAGCCGCGCCACATCCTGCTGCACCGTAGGCGCAACATCCGGCAAATCCGCGCGCGGAGAAGTGGGGCTCATGGAAGGTATTGCGTCATATTACAACGCGTGGCGGGGATGTGGGATAGCAAAGACATGCCGCCAAAGACTTGCAAAGACGCCGGGTGCCGCATGTCTCTCGCACTTTGAGAGACGTGGGATTCCACGAGCCTATCCCTCTAAGATTCGAGCGCCCAAACCCGCATCCAACCGTAGAATTACACCCGGAGACAGGGCATGAAATAGTCCGAATCCTTCCGCATCCCCGGCCTGTGATATCTAACCTTGCGCCCACCAATCAATCGCGAGACGATTGTCAAGGCGGGCGCAGCGCCAGACCTTGCCTTTGCCAGCCGAGGTGGTGGGTCAGTTTGAATTTGTTTTGAAGGGCGCGGCTTCAGCCGCGCCGTAAGGTGGGTAAAATCAATCGCGGCTTCGAGCCGCCGACGGAATGCGAATTTCAAATCGACCCACTACCCCAGCCGACCAATCCTCGAAAATTGTAAATTATTTGCAATCAACATTTTAGCCAGACGCCGCAAGGGGCGATCTCGCCAATGTCAGCTTCGAAAGACATTACGCGGTTGATCTGCGATTTTTTTGATCTGGATCACACTCGCCGGCCGTCAACCTATCCGGCTCTCTGCTCGACTGCCTCCACCAGCTTCTCCGTAGCTGGAACCTCAATTCCGTACCGCTGGCCGCCGCGAAGAATCGGGCCCGCGATGGCGTCCAGTTCCGGAGGATTGTGACGCTCCACGTCTTTCTGCATCGAACTGCGCATGTTTGCCGGAAACGCCGCCGTCCCCGCGAGCACTTTCTCAGCATCAACCTTCGCTCCCTCGGCGACGGCAACCGCGCAAGCCTCGCGAACACAAGCCACGCCAAGATTTCGCCACTGCGGATCGGAAAGAACCTCGCCAACCGTCTTATCCGCAGCCGTTGTGGTCAGCGCAAACGGCGCGAGAAAAACCAGCTTGCTCCACATCAGGGTCGGCTCATCGTCAATGAAGCCGCACGCGAAGCCCATTCGCTGAAGATCATCGATCGTGCTTCCCAGCAGATCCCGCCCGGCAGTTAACACATTCAAGCGCGCAAAAGGCGATCGATGGACAATGTGTCCAGGGGCGACGCGCTCGGTTTCTCCCGCGATTGTCGCCGGAATCACGCGGTCCGAGCCATACCAGGAGCGGAGCAAAGCCACATGGTCAATGCCATTGAGCAGCGGCACAATGGCCCGGACCGAATCAGGATTCTTGAGCGAAGTAAGCGCCGGTTCCAGCTGCGTAGCCTTCACGGTGACCCAGAGAACGTCAACGGGAGGCACTTCCGCGGCAACCGCAACGTCGACCTCGAAATTTCCGAAAGCACTCTCCAGCCGAAGTTTTTTCGGATACTTCTCTACTGTTTTGCTCCTCACGACGAGCGTGACCGGAGCTCCCGAATGTGCCAGACCAGCGCCGATGAGGCCTCCAACACCGCCAGCCCCCAGAATCGCGTGTCGCAGGGGATTCGAAATTGCTTCGGCCATGGGAAGTTAGATTCGCCTCAAGTTAGGTTTGCTTCACTGCTGCCGGCAGGCACGCGACGATCTCGGCGTTACTCAGGGTGTGGTCGCTGGCTTTGGCGCGCTGATAAATTCGGTCGACTAAATCATCGCTCGCCGGAATGCCGCGCCGCTCCAGCCAGAACAGCACATTCGACTTCCCGCTCATGGGACCGATGTCGATAATCTGTTCCAGCCCGAATACATGCGACGGCACGCCAGAATAAACCGTGTTGGCGAGCACTACGTCGTTTTTGTGGTAAGCCTTGATGATAGCCGCGGCGTGCACGCCAGTCGCAGTACGAAAAGCATCGTCCCCAACAACAGGATAATTCGCCGGGATCGGTACGCCCGTAGCCCGCGACACTGCCTGGCAATATTGCTTCAGCTTGGTGAGGTCCTGCTCGGCCCACGGCGCAATTTCCATCAACTTCAGATTCACCAGCATCTGATCGATTTGCGTGTTGCCCACTCGCTCACCCAGGCCGATGGCGCACCCGTGCACGCAATTCGCCCCAGCGATCACCGCTGCCATGGAGTTCGCAATCGCCAGGCCACGATCGCTGTGCCCGTGCCAGTCCACGCGAATCTTTTCGCCGGATGGTTTCACCACTTCCTCAATCACGAACGTTACCAGTGCCAGCGCGCCCATGGGCGTGGCGTGGCCGGCGGTGTCACAGATCACGATAGCCCGCGCGCCGCAATTGATCGCCGTCGAGTACAGCCGCTTCACCGTCTCGGGATCGCAGCGGCTGGTGTCTTCGGTGACGTACATCGAATCAAGGCCCAGGGAGACCGCATACTTCACGGCCTTCTCGGTGGTCAGCAAAAGAAAATCGTCGGACCAGCCCTCGGTAAAACGGCGAATCGGACTCGACCCAATGAAAGTCGCAGCCTCGATGCTCAGGCCGGTCTTCTGCACGATCTCGGCAATCGGACGAATATCGTTCTCGTGCGTGCGCGCCGCGCAGTTGGCGCGAATTTTCATCTTATGCGTCACAATTTCACGCGCCAGCGCGGTTACATGTTCCACCGCGCGAGCTCCCGCCCCGGGCAATCCGAGATCAAGCGAGTCGATCCCCAAAGCCTCCATCAAATGCAGAATCTCAATCTTCTCGGGAATCGAAGGATCTCGCACCGAAGGCGACTGCAGCCCGTCGCGCAGGCTCTCGTCATTCAGCAGCACCGGCCCCGCCGGCTTCAGCCCGGGCGGATGATTGTTGTTCCAGTCGTAAATAAGTTCGGAAGTGTTCACAAGGCACTTTAGCGATTAGCTTTCGGCCAACGGCGACCTGATGCCATTGTTGATCGTCAATCGGCATCATCAATCGGCGTCAATTCCTTGGCCCCTGGCTAATAGCTAGAAGCCAAAAGCTAAAAGCTAAAAGCAGCTTACTTTTCTTTCGGCGGCAGCGTCAGCCCGAAAACTGAAATCATCCCCTGACCGGCGACATTGACCTTAGCTTCTTCAGGATTCGGCAAATAGAGCGTCTGGCAGTGTTCGCAGCGGTAGACCTCGGCGTCGGGCCCCCAGGCCTTTTCCGCATCGCCGCAGGCTTGCTCAACGACGTCGGTGGTGTAGAACCAGCGCTTCAAATGCCCGCCGCAGAATTTGCCTTTTTCGTTCTTCTCGTTGCAGGCGCGTTGCCCGGCCTTTTTGATTTTCACCTTGTGATGAGGAAGTTGCGCAGGAGTGCGTGTACCCGAAGTCACGATTTCGCCAGTCGCCAAGAACTCACCCTCGTTCGCGCGGCGCTCGCGCCGCAGAATTCGGCCCCACGTGCGCCATTGTACTCGAAGGCAAAACTCGGAGGCCAAATACGGAGCGAGAACCTGCGACTCCAAAATCTAAATCTGTTCTCGCGACCCGCGATGCAGCATCGGAATCATCCGTCTGAAAGCGAGACGGCTGAAGAATCAAAGTTAAGATCAGAACTCTTTCTTCGGCTTGGTCTGCTCCGCTCCCACGCGGCCGACTACAATCTCGGCAACAAAATAATTCTCGGCCTTTACCGGCTCTCCTGCCATGCGCCGCAATATAGCGATCTGCCCCACATGAGTGAGAGCATCGGCGATCGGCCCTTGAAAGAGCTTTTCCGGAGCAACGTGCAGCGGTTCACTCGACGCCAGGTAATCGTCGAACTTCTTCAGCGCCGCGAACAGCCTCTCCACTTCCTTCTCCCACGGCAACGGTTTGGAATCATGCCATTCGCGCTTGCCCTGGGCCATGGAGAGTGCCCAATCCAGCAGATCGCCAATGTGCGCCAGAATCTGTCCTGGCGCGCGTAATCCTTCATCGACGTGAAATACGGCAAACCCTTCTGGCGCTCCGCGGACGGTCTTACCTCCGCGATAGGCCAGCGTGGCCACGTTGTGACGCAACAACTCCCGCTTCGGATCGGAATTTGAAACGTCGTTCATGGACATAAGATTACACTTCTTCTGAGGAGACGAAAAGCATGCCGAAGGAACCGGTTCAACCCAGTTTCGCCCAGCCCAGTTCTGCTCAACCTGGTTTCATACAGCCCGGTCCCGTCAGTCGCGCCACGGCCGAGCATTATCGCTGGGGGAACGATTGTGACGGCTGGCATCTGGTGAAGGACGAGAAACTTAGCGTGATTGAAGAGTTCATTCCTTCGGGCGGGCGCGAGGTCCGCCACTATCATGAGAGAGCCCAGCAATTTTTTTACATCCTCGCGGGCGAGGTCATCATGGAGGTGGAGGGGCGCACCAACTTGCTTCCTTCCGGCACGGGAATTCGCATCATGCCCGGAGCCCGTCATCAGATCAGCAATCCATCATCCGGGCCGGCGCGTTTCTTGGTGATCTCTCAACCGCCCAGCCAGGGCGACCGCATTTCGGCATAGCCCTGCAGATTTTCGCCCAGGCAATCACAACCGCTTCCTGCGGACTACGCCCACAGCGCGCAGCGCCCCGCGCAGGCGCTCCCCCACTTTTCCCGCGAACTGCATTTCGAGGAAACCTTCCATCTGCTGAGAGAATTTCATGCCGTAGCCATACCACCACATTTTTTTCATTCCCGGCATGAGGTCAGTGTCCACATATTTTAGCCGCACCATTTCTTCCAATCCGAAGCGTCCATGCGCGCGACCGACCCCGCTCGACTTCACCCCCCCATGCGGCGCCTCGCTGATGCCGAAACACGAGACCACATCGTTCACCATAACGGTTCCCGCCTGAATGCGTCTCGCCAAGCGCTCGCCGCGCTGGCGGTCGCGCGTCCACACACTGGCTGCCAGCCCGAACTCCGAATCGTTGCCCAGCCGCACCGCCTCGTCGTCGCTGTCGAATGCCATCACCGGAAGCACCGGCCCAAATGTTTCCTCTCGCATAATGCGCATTTCATGGGTAACGTCAGCCAGCACCGTGGGCTGGTAAAAATTCTTGCCGAGTTCCGGAAGCCGGCCGCCTCCCGCCAGAACCCGCGCCCCGCGAGCCAATGCATCGGCGACGTGCGCTTCAACAATCCGCAACTGACGCTCGTGAATCATCGGACCCACCTCGGTCTCGGGAACATTTCCGGGACCGACGCGCAGCTTCTTCGTTTTCTCAACACACGCGCTCAAGAACGCTTCGTACAGATTGCGGTGAACGTAACATCGCTCTACGGACAGGCAGGTCTGTCCGGCGTTCACAAACGCTCCCCATATTGCTCCACTCGAGGCCACGTCCACATCGGCGTCATCGAGCACCAGCATAGGATCCTTGCCGCCCAACTCCAAAACCACAGGCAACAAACCCTCGGCTGCAGCCACTGCGATCCGCCTGCCGGTCGCCACGCTACCGGTGAATACCAGCTTGTCGATTCCGGTCTCAGCCCGTCCAGCCTCATCCCGGGCATGAATCAACGCGGCGCCGGTTGCGCCATCGCCCAACACGACCTGAAAAACGTCTTCTGGGACGCCAGCTGCCTGGAGCAGCGAGGCCAGCTCCAGCGCCACTAGTGATGTCAATTCTGAAGGCTTCAGCACCACCGCATTGCCTGCGACCAGGGCTGCCAGGGTCTCAGTCGCTGGAATCGAAAACGGGTAGTTCCACGGGGAGATGATTCCCACCACCCCGAGAGGCTCGCGCACCAGGCGCCCGGTCTTAAGTTTCGTGGCGAGATTTCCGTGCGGCAGAAACTCGTCGCGAAGAAGGCGATGTGCATTGTCGATGAGAAACCGCGCCGCATCGAGCACGACCAGCACTTCGGTGGTCAGGGCTTCAGCGACCGGCTTACCGGCTTCTTGAGAAATGGCAGACGCGATTTCTGATTTTTTCTCGTGGAGCCCGCGCCGAAACTCGTGCAGCACTCCGATCCGCCGGCGAATCCCGATATCAGCCCACGCCCGTTGTGCCGCGCGCGCCCGCGCCACCGCTTCAAGGACTTCACTTTCTGCAGCGCATTCGAAATCGCGCAGAAGCGCGCCGGTAGACGGATTCACCGACGAAATCCTCCGCGCCGCGATATGTAGATCCGTTGCCATGGCGATCATCGACAACCTTGATTCAGTACTCAACGCCCACCAGATACAAGCCGCCGGCGGGCGCGGTCGCTCCAGCGGCAGAGCGATTTCGTGCCTGCAGGATCCGCGTTAGATCCTCCACCGCCAGCGATCCTTTGCCCACGAGGATAAACGTCCCCACCAGATTTCGCACCATGTGGTGCAAGAAGCCCGATCCCTTCACGGTATAAACCAACTCATCCCCGGCCCGCACCCACGTCGAAGCAAAAACTCGGCGGAGATTCGATACTGGTTCCCCTTTGCGCCCGCGCTCCGGGTCGGCTGCGGCAAACGATGTGAAATCGTGTTCGCCCTCCACCCGCGGCGCCGCCTGCGCCATCGCTCGCTCGTCCAGCGGAAAAGCGTAGTGCCACACAAACCTGCTCAGAAACGGAGGGCAAATGGCCTCCCGATAAATTCTGTAGCGATAGGTCTTGCCGCGCGCCGACTTGCGGGCGTGAAAATCCGCATCCGCCTCTTCCGCTTCGAGGACCCGCACCGTAGCCGGCAGAAGGTCATTGAGCGCTTTCACAAAATTCGCCGTGGGGACCGATGACTCCGTGACAAATGTCACCACTTGCGCCAGCGCATGCACTCCTGCGTCCGTCCTGCCGGAGCCCTGAGGCAATACCTTTTCGCCGGTGAGTCGTCCAATGGCTGAGGCAAGCGTGCCCTGTACCGTCACTGCGTCAGGCTGCACCTGCCAACCGGCAAAATCCGAACCGTCATAGGAGAGAATCAGCTTGAGATTTCGCATGCGATCTTTCGAGTCCCCCATCAGCTCCGGCTCATCCAACCTGTTTCATGTATTTCGTTTCTACGCGCTGCCGTCTCCACCTCGATTTCAGGGCTACGTCGGCCCGGTGAGGAGTTTATCGCGATCGGCTTCGGCATACGTGCCAATACGAAACGGACTCGCTCTGTCGGATATACTGCTATGTTTCAAAGCAATTTCATCCGCGGACGAAGTCTCTTGACGGACGGTTTCGAGCATTGCAGCTTTCAAGAATAGTCACAGTTTTCCGCAGGCTTTCGGCTGAGCGGTTGCGGAGTTTTTTTGCGGAACCCAGGCGCCATCGGCTCCGTACCTATGAGGGAATCGATCTTCCTATTTGGATTAAGTCTGCGGTCTCAGGCCAAGTCATTTTTGCACCGGTTAACGACCACCAGGTTAATGAACGGAGATGAGTAGATGCCATTCCGAAGTTTAGCCGCAAACATCCGTCCGATTATTGCAGCGTTTTTCGTTGGAACTCTGACCATGGCAAGTTGGGGTCAGGAACCGCCCGCCGCGCCGAATCCGCAGAACTCGCCGGAAACCAGGCCGGTACCGGTCCTGAACTATACCCAGCCGGTGTCGCACTTTCCTAACCCGATTGCGCCTTACACACCGCGGCACATCGCGGAACCCGGTCTGGCCAACACGGCTCGCATTGATCAGCTCATGCACGACGGCAAGTTGTACCTTTCTCTGAACGACGCAATCGCGCTTGCATTGGAGAACAATCTCGATGTTGCCATCGCGCGCTACAATCTCAACATCGCGGACACCGACGTGCTGCGCGCCAGGGCTGGCGCTAGCATCCTCGGCGTCAACGCCGGAGTGGTCTTGAATACTCCCGGCGGTGGCGTCGGGGGAATCGGCGCCAACTCCGGCGCCTCAACCGGCGGTACCAGTCTGGGCTCGGGAGGCATCGGAGGCGGCACCAACGGCTTGGTCAGTTCCACGCTCGGTCTGGGACCGAACATCACGAGCTTTGACCCGATCCTGACCGGTACGCTGCAGGAAGACCACTTCAATATTCTCCCGACCAGCACCTTCAGTCCGGCGTCACCGCAGAACACCACCACCGGCAGTTTTACCTACACACAGGGTTTCACCTGGGGAACCAACTTGCTGGTGGGATTTAACAACACGCGCATCGCGACCGGAAACGCTCCTTTTACTCCGTTAAGCCCGCAGCTCAATTCCAGTTTCAGGTTCCAATTGACCCAGCACTTGCTTCAGGGATTCGGCTTGCCTGCGAACACTCGATTTATTCGCATCGCCAAGAACAACCGCGAGCTTTCCGATGTCGCCTTCCGTCTGCAGATTATCGATTCGGTCGACCAGGTGGAGAACATTTACTGGGATCTGGTTTACGCCTACGAAAACGCCCGCGTGCAGAATGAGTCACTGGCCTTTGCGCAGAAGACATTGTCGGATACCAAGAAGCAGGTCGAGATCGGGAGCCTGGCTCCCATCGAGACGGTTCGTGCGCAGAGCACCGTGGCGCAGGATCAGCAGTTGCTAACGCAAGCGCAAACCAACCTCCAGCTAGAGCAATTGCTGATGAAGAATGCCCTCACCCGTACTCTGAAAGATCCGACACTGGCCACGGCTGAGGTCATCCCGGTTTCGACCATGGACGTTCCCGCGGAAGAGCCGGTTGTTCCGACCGAAGAGTTGATCAATGAGGCGCTGCGGCATCGCGCTGAACTGGTCGAGTCTCGCATCGACCTGAACAGCCGCGACATCAGCAACCAGGCGGTGCGCAGCGCGCTGAAGCCGACGGTCGATCTGTTCGCTTACTACGGCGGTTCGGGCCTGGGTGGCTCGCAGAACCCCTCGAATCTATGCGCGAATCAGTCGACCGATGAACAGTCCGCGGGTTTTTGCGCGGGACCCAATGCGGCGGCAGGCGGCCTGACTTTCATTCCAATCGCCCCCACCACCAGCTACGGAGGCACGTTGAACCAACTCATCAACTCCACCGCGCCCGACAAAGGTGTCGGGTTGTCCTTGAACATCCCTCTTCGCAACCGCGCCGCACAGGCGGTGCAGATCCGCTCTGAGCTTGAATACCGCCAGGCCCAGATGCGGCTGCAGCAGATTGAAAATCAGGTGGGAATCGAGATCCGCAACGCGCAATATGCCGTGCAGCAGAACCGCGCCAGTGTGGATTCCGCCAAAGCCGCCGTGGAGCTTGGCCGCCAGTCGCTGGATGCTGAGCAGAAGAAATACCAGTTCGGAACCTCGACCAACACGCTGGTGCTGCAATACCAGAGCCAGATGGCGACCGCCGAGTCGACTCTGGTAAATGCGCTGGTCGCCTACGAAAAGTCGCGCGTGGAACTTGACCGCGCTACCGGACAGCTGCTGGACCACATTGGCGTCAGCATTGACGATGCGGCCCGAGGCCAGGTCACGCGCATGCCCAACGTTCCGTTCATCGCGCCGCGCAAGGAGATGCCGTCGGTGGCGAAGCCGGCCCCGCAGGCCGGGGCTCAGCAACCGCAGTAGCCGCTTACCGAAGCACGTTGTTGGAAGCAACGGGCGCGGTCTTGAACCGCGCCTTATTTTTCTTCTCACAATTCTTTACAATCTCGAACTGATTCCTTCGCCCGCGCCCCGCTAAGATGAAGATGAAAGTGACGCCCGGGATGGCTTCCGCATCCAAATCCTCGAAACCCATCGTGCTTATGAACGTGATGCCTGGCTCTCTATGCGGCGCTTCTAATTCTGAAGTTTCCATTTCCCGCGTTTCAAAATTCCAGCCTCTCGAAGACCAGCTTTTTGGATACCAAGTTTTCCTATCCCTTGCTTTCGAATGCGAATGAAGGAGACGAACCATGTCTTTGTCTTTAGCCCGACTGAAGGCGGTCACTTGTCGGCCCGCCCTGCTGTGGGCAGCGGCGGTCGCGATCCTCGCCTGGACGCAGATGTCGCAGCCCTTGTCTGCGCAAAATACGCCTGCGCAAAATGCGTCCGCGCCAGAGCCGTCCGCACAAAATGCTCCGGCCGCTCCTGCGCCGCAAACCGCGCCAGTTCCCGCACAGCCGCAGGCGGTGCACTTGCAGGATTACTCCCGGCCGCGCTCGTCTTTCCCCCAGATCTGGCGGCCTTATGCCCCGCAGGAACTGGCGCAGCCGAACCTCGCCAACTCACCACGCATTGACGCGCTCATGCGCGAGGGCAAGATTTATCTTTCGATTGACGACGCCGTCGCGTTGGCTTTGGAGAACAATCTTGATATCGATATCGCGCGCTACAACCTGAACATCGCCGCCACCGACTACTTGCGCGCCAAGTCCGGGGCCAATGTGCTCGGCGTCAACGCCGGCATTGTGCAGAACACCCCCGGCGGCGGCGTTGGTGGCCTCGGCGGTACCGTGGGCTCGGGCACGGGCGGTACTACCGTCGCGGCCAGCGGTATTGGAACCGGTACCAACGGTTTGGTCAGTTCCACGCTCGGCATCGGTTCGCTCATCACCAGCTTCGATCCCGTCCTCACGGGCACGTTGCAACTCGACAGGAACGATACTGAGTCCGCCAGCAGCCTCAGTCCGGTTCCGATCCTGGCGCAGAATACTTATACGGCCGATTTCAGCTACACCCAGGGATTTCAATGGGGCACAGCCGTCACCGCCGGGTTCAACAATACCCACGTCACTACGAATAATCCGACCAGCCTGCTGACGCCGGAGCTCACCTCCAATTTCCAGTTCAAGATCACCCAGAACCTGCTGCAGGGTTTCGGAACGCTTCCCAACCTGCGCTTCATCCAGATTGCCAAGAACAACCGCGAGATCTCCGACGTAGCCTTCCGCCTGCAGACCATTACCACGGTCGACCAGATCGAAAACATGTACTGGGACCTGGTTTACGCTTACGAGAATGTCCGCGTCCAGGAGGAAGCCCTGACCTACGCACAAAAAGCGCTGGACGATTCCAAGCGGCAGGCACAAGTGGGTACCGTGCCCCCCATTCAAGTGGTCAGCGCGCAGAGCACGGTATCGACCGACCAGCAGAACCTGATTTTGGCGCAGAACAATCTGCAGCTGGAAGAGTTGCTGATGAAAAATGCCGTGAGCCGTAGCATTGAAGATCCAGTACTGGCGGAAGCCGATGTAATCCCTACGTCGACCATGCAGGTTCCTCAAGAAGAGCCAGTGGTCCCAACCCAGGATCTGATCAATGAGGCCCTCGACCACCGCGCGGAACTGGTCGAGTCGCGCATCGATCTGAACTCCCGCGACCTCAGCAGTAAAGCTGTGCGCAACGCGCTGCTGCCCACACTCGATGCCTTCGCTTATTACGGTGGATCAGGCGTAGGCGGGGACCTGGCCTTGCCTGCCTGCACTACCGCTGTATTAACAGGATGCTACAGGACACTTCCGCCGCCATTTCAGAACACAACCAACGTGGGCTACGGAAGCACGCTGCACCAGTTGGTGAACTCCACCGCTCCCGATAAAGGTGTCGGCCTCACGCTGAACATTCCGCTGCGCAATCGTGAAGCGCAGGCCAACCAGGTCCGCGCGGAACTGGAATACCGCCAGGCCCAGGTGCGCTTGCACCAGCTGGAAAATCAGGTGCGCATCGAAGTGCGCAACGCGCAGTTTGACGTAAAGCAAAACCGCGCGTCGGTGCAGGCGGCGCAATATGCCGTCGATTTCGCCCGCCAGACTTTCGACGCGGACCAACAAAAGCTGAAAGTGGGACTCACAACGCAAACCGCAATTTTGCAGGATGCTTCCACATTGACCACGGCGGAATCCAATTTGGTTTCGGCGAAAGCCGCCTATGAGAAGTCGCGCATCGAACTCGATCGCGCTACCGGATTACTGCTCGATCACGCTCACATCGATGTGGCGGAGTCAACGCGCGGTCAGGTGACGCATCTTCCCAGTGTGCCGTATGTCGCTCCGCGGCAGGAAGCGCCGCCGAACTCCCAGCCGGCGACTCCGCCGAATCAGCCATAGAGAAGTGGGGCGCCGGGACGGACACGGGTTAATTTGCCGTTCGCCGTTCTGTACGGAACGTGTATCCTTCCTCCCGTGACTCTGTCCGTCGTCATCATTACGCACAATGAAGAGGCCAACCTGGGACGCTCGCTCGAAAGTGTCGGCCTCTACGCTGATGCAAGGCGGAATTACACGGAAGTGATTGTCGTTGACTCCGGCTCGACCGATCGAACCGTTGAGATTGCGAAGTTATTCGGCGCCAAAGTATTCATCGAAGAATGGAAGGGCTACGCGGCACAGAAGAACTCCGCGATCGATAAGGCTACTGGCAACTGGATACTAAGCCTGGATGCGGACGAAGCTCTGACTCCGGAACTCCTAGACGAGATCGGGAGTGCCATTGCCAGTCAGGGGTTACTTCGACCGGAGCAGCCTGCAGATAGACCTGTGTTCGTAGACGCATTCTCCATGCCGCGACAGAATCTGTTCTTGCGGCGTTTGATCAGGCACGGGGGCTTCTGGCCAGACAGGAAAATTCGTCTCTTCCGCAAAGGCAAGGGACATTTTGCCGTGCGGCCAGTCCATGAGAGCGTCCAAGTAAACGGAAGGGTTGGGAAACTCAAGGCGCCAATCCTCCATCACTCCTATCCCACACTCTCCGATTACATCGAACACATGAACCGCTACTCGTCGCTGGGTGCGCAAATGGTGGTAGCGGATCGCGGCGGCAAGGTCCGGTTCAGCGTGATCAACATTGTGCTTCGCCCGCTGACAACGTTCATCTACAACTACTTTTTTCGCCTCGGTTTCCTCGATGGCCGCGAAGGCCTGCTGCTGCACCTCTACCATGCGGTCTACGTTTCGTGGAAGTACGGCAAGGCATGGGAATTGAGTCGCGAGAAGTCTCCTGACCGACCGGTCGTTTGACGCGTAGCACGACGCGTAGCACGGCGCCTTGCCCGCGGACGCGCGCTTCCCTATCATCACAACAGGGCTCTGGGGTTCGTATGGAAAAGAAGCAGTCTAAGCCGGTCGTCGTCGAAGGTCCTGTTAACGATGTTTTCGAGAATCGCCATCCTTCCGCCGCCGAGAGAGACTGGGCTGAGAAAACGCTCGCGCCCACCATCGAGAAAGCTCGGGAGCGGTCGATCGGCGCGCCTACCGGCGTGAATATTGACGAACACAGGAACGCTCGCTTCACAACAATCTCTGGAGTACCCATCCGGCGTCTCTACACGCAAGCCGATCTTCCCGAAGACTGGAACGAAGAAAAGTATCTTGGCTATCCCGGGCAGGCGCCTTACACGCGCGGCATTCACGCCACGGGGTATCGCGGCAAGCTGTTCACCATGCGCCAGTTCTCCGGCTTCGCCTCGCCCGAAGAAACCAATCAGCGCTACAAGTATTTGCTCGAGCACGGAGGCGGGGGGCTCTCGGTCGCGTTCGATTTGCCCACGCTGATGGGTTACGACTCCGACCATGCGGCGAGCGAAGGCGAAGTAGGCAAGTGCGGCGTGGCGATCGATTCGCTCGAAGACATGGAAATTCTTTTTGGCGGAATCGATCTGGAGAAGACTACCGTATCCATGACCATCAATTCTCCCGCTTCGGTGTTGTGGGCCATGTATCTGGTCGTAGCCGAGAAGCAGGGCGCGGACTGGAAAAAGATTTCCGGCACAATTCAGAATGACATCCTGAAGGAATACATCGCACAGAAAGAATATATCTACCCTCCGGCACCGTCGATGCGGTTGGTAATCGACACCTTTGAATTTGGATCGAAGTTCACGCCGCGCTTCAACACGATTTCCATCAGCGGATACCACATTCGCGAGGCCGGTTCGACCGCCGTCCAGGAACTGGCTTTCACGTTGTATGACGGAATTGAATATGTGGAGTGGGCGTGCCGGCGGGGGCTCGATGTGGATGAGTTCGGTCCGCGGCTTAGCTTTTTCTTCAACGCCCACAATGACTTTTTCGAAGAGATTGCCAAGTACCGCGCGGCCCGCAAGATTTGGCCGCGGGTCATGCGGGAGCGCTTTGGCGCAAACAACCAGCGCACCCAGTTGATGCGCTTCCACACTCAAACCGCGGGAGTGTCGCTGCCCGCGCAGCAGCCCATGAACAATATTGCCCGGGTGGCGCTGCAGGCCCTGGCCGCGGTGCTGGGCGGAACGCAATCGCTGCACTGCGACTCCTACGACGAGGCGCTGGCCTTGCCCACCGAAGAGGCGGCGCGCATTGCGCTGCGCACGCAGCAGATCATCGCGTACGAGTCGGGAGTGACTCAGACGGTGGATCCGCTGGGCGGATCTTATTTCCTGGAAGCCTTAACCCTCGAAATGGAAAAGGGCGCAGTCGACTACTTCGGCAAGCTCGATGCCATGGGTGGCATGGTGAAGGCGATTGAACGCGGGTATCCCCAGAAGGAGATCGCCGAGGCCTCCTACCAGTATCAACGCGCCGCCGAGGCCAGAGAGAAGGTGATCGTGGGCGTGAATGAGTTTGTGATTGAAGAAGAGTCGCCGCACATTCTCTACATTGACGAAAGCGTGGCGCGGCAACAATCGGCTAAACTCAAGGCCTTGCGAGCACGGAGATCAGGTGACGATGTGCGGCGCTGTCTTGACGCGCTGAAGAAAGCCGCGGCGCAGGAGCCCACAGCAGGGACGGCTGGAAACATCTCTCCGGCGAATACCATGCCTTACGTCGTAGACGCGGTGCGCGCTTACGCAACGGTGGGCGAGATTTGCGAGGCGTTGCGCGACGTGTATGGAACGTATACGGAAGTGAGCGTGACCTAGGGTTACAGTTCTGGCGCTACAATTCTGGCTTGACCCAACTCAGCCAATCGCCTGGCCCCATGGACAAGCCGCCCTCCGTCCCGCAAAGTTTGCGCGCTTTGGCTGCGCTGTTTCTAAAGCTTGGAGCCATCAGCTTCGGCGGACCTGCAGCCCACATTGCGCTGATGGAAGATGAAGTTGTGCGCAAGCGACAATGGATGACCCGGCAGCAATACCTCGACCTGCTGGGTCTGACCAACCTGATCCCTGGACCGAATTCCACCGAAATTGCAGTCGGCGTCGGTTTTCTGCGCGCGGGTTTGGCTGGCCTTCTGGTGGCGGGCGCAAGTTTTATTCTGCCCGCGGCGTTGATCACCTCGGCCGTGGCATGGGCCTACGTCCGCTTTGGCAGTTTGCCGCTGACGGCGTCGCTATTGGCGGGAGTGAAGCCTGCGGTAATCGCGGTGATAGGCATCGCAACTTGGCGGCTGGGGAAAGTCGCAGCTCGCAATATCTGGCTCGCGGCGATGGGGACGCTGGCCCTGGCTGCGTTTTTAGGAAAGGTGAGTCCTTTGCTGATCCTGGCGAGCGGCGGATTGCTGGGAATCGTTGAGCATGGCGCGAGCAAGCTTAGGGAGAGCGGATTTGCAGGCGGAGCACATCTTTCCGCCGGATTGTTCCAGACGCTTGGCGGGAGGTCATTTCTGCCGACCATTATTCTTTCGAATCTTTCTGCCGTAGCGACCACTCTGGCCCCCGAAGCTAAGCGGGTGCCGGTGGCGCGTCTCGGCTGGTTCTTCCTGAAAGTGGGCGCGACACTTTATGGGGGTGGGTACGTCCTGTTCGCCTTCGTCGAGCAGGGATTGGTGCGCGATCATCACTGGCTGACGCAGCAGCAGGTGCTCGACGCCATTGCGATCGGCCAGTTCACGCCGGGGCCCGTGCTCTCGACCGCAACTTTCATCGGCTATCTTATCGGGGGTGGTTGGGGCGCGGTGATGGCTACGGTCGCCATATTCCTGCCTTCGTTTCTTTATGTGGCGGTTCTGGGACCGATCCTGCCGAAGGTTCGCCGCTCAGCCTGGATGGCGGCCTTTCTGGATGCCGTGAATGTGAGCGCCGTAGGGCTGATGTCGGGTGTCACGGTAAGGCTGGCGGGTGATGGGTTGCGCAGCTGGCCGATGTGGGTCATTGCGGCAGGTGCGCTTGCGGTGTTGTGGAGGTGGAAGACGAATCCGGCGTGGGTGGTGCTGGGTGGTGGGCTAGCAGGTGTCGTGCTGGCTGGCTTTCGCTAGCGGTCATACTCTCTGGGAGGTGTTCGAGTTTTGTTCGCCCACCAGTCGTTTTGTGATACACGTATAGGACATGAGAAAGGCGGTAGCGCATCTCAAGAAATCCGATCCGGTACTGCGGGCTATTATTGAGCGCATTGGACCGTGCCGCATGCGGGTCGGACGAGCTGAATTTCACAGCCTGGCGGAGGCGATTGTTTACCAGCAACTGAATGGCAAGGCGGCGGTGACAATCTTCAACCGATTTGCGGCGCTGGCCGGCGAACCATTAACTCCCGAGGGAATTCTCAATCTGAGCGACGGGCAAATGCGCAGCGCCGGATTATCCAGGCAGAAGTCATCCTATCTGAAGGATCTGGCGGCGAAGACCGCTGCCGGCCTGCTAGAGTTCGCGCGACTGCCGGAGTTGCCTGACCAAGAGGTGATCGAGCATCTGACGCAGGTAAAGGGCATCGGCGTGTGGACTGCACAGATGTTCCTGATGTTCACGCTGAAGCGTGAGAACGTGCTGCCGACGGGCGATTTCGGCGTTCGCATGGCGATGTACAAGCACTACCTCGACGTGAAGAAGGCGAGGATTGCGAAAAAGGTCTCGCCTAAAAATTCCGGGAAGGGCGCAGCCGCAAGAAAAGTCAAAAGGAAGATCAAGCTGCCGACTCCAGAACAGATGGCGAAGATTGCGAAAAGGTGGGAGCCGTATCGCAGCGTAGCCTGTTGGTATTTGTGGCAGAGTCTGGATACGAAGACACTTTAGCTGCAAACCGTGGGTGGAAAGACGGGGCTCGTGAGCGAAGTGTGGTGCCCGTCTTGCCTCTGTGATTAAATGAAGGGCGATGGCCGATCGCAAGATTCGCGTGCTGGTGGCCAAGCCCGGCCTCGACGGGCACGATCGCGGCGCCAAGGTGATTGCGCGCGCGCTGCGTGATGCCGGCATGGAGGTGATTTACACCGGTCTGCGGCAGACGCCGGAGATGATCGTAAGTGCGGCCCTGCAGGAAGACGTGCAGGTGATCGGGTTGTCGATTCTTTCCGGTGCTCACAACGCCATCGTCCCGCGCGTGATGGACCTGCTCAAGCAGAATAAGACGGATGATGTCCTGGTGATCCTTGGCGGGATTATCCCCGATCAGGATATCGATGCCTTGAAAAAGCTCGGCGTGGCGGCGATCTTCCAGCCGGGCACAGCAATGGATGACATCGTGAAGTTTATCCGCGCAAATGTGAAGGGCGCGGGCGTGCCGGGGTGAGCAAGCGAAAATCGATCAAGTCATCCTCCGTCAAGCAGACCAAAGTTAAGAAATAGAGCTCTTCCGTCACCGAATTCTCGTTATCGCTTCGCCCGATTCCTTGAATGCCCACACCAGATCTCAGCACGATCCGGCAACAAGTTGACGGGATCGTTGGTCCGGCGCCGTGGTACTGGCAGACCTTTCCCGCGTTTCAATCGGTCGCGGGCCAACGGTTTGTTTGGACTCATCACGGCGATCAGGGTCCGCTTGGATACTTGGTGACGCTAGCGGCGGAGCGGGAACCGGATCGGCCGAGGCTCGCGCTGAACACTTATGCCCGGCCATTTTTAGCGTCGCCGCAGTGTCTCGGCATCTGGGCACCGGAGGGGCGCAGCATTCGGCTCGCGGGGTTCGAGATCGATCAGCTTAAAGCGTTCGAACTGGCTGAGGTTGCAGGGTGGTTCAAGCAATCTTCCGATCGCATCTATTCCGCAAGCCCGCCGGTCGCGGACTTTGAAGTTCCACTCTCCCTGGCAGCGGGGATGCACAAGATAGAGGTTCCCTCGGGATTGGCCAGCGTGGACGAATTGATCGTGCCCAGCAGTTACAAGGCGATGAACTCGGACGATCCCGCATTCGCGCTCTTTGTGGTCTATCTGCAGGCGGGGTTGGTGGAAGTGCTGCCGCAGAAATGGTTCACTGCGGCTCAGTACGAGGTAGGCAAGCAATGGATTACTCGCGCGGCGCGCGACCAGGACTCGCACCGCATCTTCGGCGAATGCTTCGGAGTTGGAAAGTTCTTGCTGGAGGAAGATGGTTGCCGGCTGGCGGAATGGATCGAGAAATGGGCGTAGGGCTGGGTCGCAGACAGCGCAACGAACCGCTTCAATGTTCCAACTGGAACATTTTGTACGTGCAATTGTGTACGTACGAACGTGTGCGTACAAATGGCTCTAAGTGGAACGAAGGATGGGAGTTGAGATCCCGCAATGGTGAAGCCGCAACCCGGTGCTGTCATCTGAGCCAAAGCCGCGATTGGTTTTGCGCACCTTACGGCGCGGCTGAAGCCGCGCCCTATCAAACGGATTCAAACTGTCCCACTCCCGGATCTCTGCTCCGTTGCGCGGCGCTGCTGGAGTGGTATACCGTAAACAGTCCGCTCTCTTTAGATCCTTACCCATGGCTGATCGCAGCGAAGCTCCCGCAGTTCCTTCGTCTCAGGCGTCGATCGTCCTGACGACGAAAGTCGATCCCACCTCGGCACGTTTTGAGGCCAACATGCGTTTCCTGGCCGATCTTATGTCGCAAGTGCGCAATGAGGGCGAAAAGATCTGCGAGGGTGGTGGCGCCAAAGCGATCGAAAACCAGCATGCCAAGGGCCGCCTGACCGCGCGGGAACGCATCGATTTGCTGGCCGACCCGGGAACTTTTTTTGAGCTCGGGATTTACGCGGCGCACGGGATGTATGAAGAATGGGGCGGGGCTCCGGCGGCAGGCGTAATCACGGGCCTCGCGCGCATTCAAACGCGCATGGTGATGATCATCGCAAACGACGCCACGGTGAAGGCGGGCGCATTTTTCCCGATGACTTCGAAGAAGGTCATCCGCGCTCAGAATATTGCGATCGATAATCACATCCCGACGATTTATCTGGTGGATTCGGCGGGAGTGTTCCTGCCGCTGCAGGAAGATGTTTTTCCGGACACGGACGACTTCGGCCGGGTCTTCCGCAACAACGCCGTCATGTCATCCCTTGGTATTCCGCAAACCGCGGCCATCATGGGCATGTGCGTAGCTGGCGGCGGTTACCTGCCGGTGATGTGCGATCACGTTCTGATGACTGATGGCAGTGGATTATTTCTGGCCGGGCCGGCGTTGGTGCAGGCCGCGATTGGACAAAAAGTATCGGCCGAGGATCTGGGCGGAGCGGCCATGCATGCGGGTATCAGCGGCACGGTCGATTTCCGCGAACCAGACGATCAAGCTTGCCTGGCGCGAATCCGCTCCATCGTAGAAAAGTGGGGATACCGGCGCTTGTCGCCGTGGGACCGCAAGAAACCGGTCGAGCCCGCACTCGCGGCCGAGGAGATCTACGGTATTTACGATTCATCGCCGGCGCGTCCATACGACATGAAAGAAATTCTGGCCCGCGTGCTCGATGGCAGCCGCTTCGATGAATACAAACCGGAATACGGCCAAACTTTGATCTGCGGCTACGGGCGCATCGGCGGCTTCGCCGTGGGGATTGTCGCCAACCAGAAGCTGCATGCGCAGCAGATCGATCACGAAGGCCATAAGCGGATCGAGTTTGGAGGCGTCATCTACACGGAATCGGCGGAGAAGGCAGCGCGTTTCATCATGGACTGCAATCAGAACTTGATCCCGCTGGTTTTCTTTCACGATGTGAACGGCTTTATGGTGGGCCGGGATGCGGAGTGGAGCGGCATCATCAAAGCCGGCGCGAAGATGGTGAATGCAGTGTCGAATTCCGTGGTGCCGAAGATCACCGTGATTGTGGGGGGATCGTTCGGCGCCGGTCACTATGCGATGTGCGGCAAGGCGTTTGATCCGCGGTTTGTTTTTGCATGGCCGACCGCGCGCTACGCCGTGATGAGCGGTGACTCGGCTGCGGGAACGTTGGTTGAGATCAAGGTGAAGCAACTGGAGCGCGGCAGCAAGAAACTGAGCGAGGAAGACAAGAAAGAGCTATCCGAATCGGTAAAGCGAAGCTACGACGAGCAGACCGACCCGCGGTATGGCGCGGCCAGGCTGTGGATCGACAAGATCATCGATCCCATTGAGACCCGCGACGCCATCACGCAGGCGCTGGAAGCCGCGGCACTGAATCCAGATGTACCGGAGTTCAAGGTCGGGGTGCTGCAGACATGAGACATTTAGCGATTGGGTCATTGAGTGATTGAGTCATTGACCCCTCCTGGCTCCGAGTCTTAGCAATCAATCAGTCGCTAAATCACTCATCGACTCAATATGTCTGATTCCGTCAAGCTGATCGAGTGTCCACGCGATGCCTGGCAGGGGCTGAAGGGGCAGATTCCGTCCGACATAAAACGGGCCTACCTGCAGGCATTGATCAGTGCGGGTTTCAAACACATCGATGCGGTTTCGTTTGTCTCGCCGAAAGCGGTGCCGCAGATGGCGGATTCGGAAGAAGTATTGAAGGAGTTCGATCCTCCGGAGGACGTGGAGATCATCGGCATCGTGGTCAACGAAAAGGGCGCGCAGCGGGCGATCGACGCGCATGCGGTGCACACGCTGGGATTTCCTTATTCGATTTCGGAAACCTTCTTGCGCAAGAATCAGAATCAGTCCGCCGAGGACGCGCTCGAGGAACTGGAGAAGATCCAGAAGAAAGCTGACGATGCCGCGTTGGATGTGATGGTCCACATCTCGATGGCGTTTGGGAATCCTTACGGCGATCTGTGGAATGTGGATGAGGTGATCGAAGCGATCTCGCTGCTGGAAGTGGACAACCTGCGCGTGATTTCATTGGCTGACACGGTCGGAATGGCCACTCCCGGACAAGTGAGCGAACTGGTGGGCGCGGTGATGGCGAAGTACGATTACCTGGAGATTGGCGTGCACCTGCATAGCCGTCCCGAGCACGCCGGGGCGAAGGTTCTCGCCGCGTATGACGCGGGATGCCGGCGCTTTGATTCGGCGCTAGGCGGGCTCGGTGGTTGTCCTTTTGCCCAGGATGCGCTGGTCGGCAACATCTCCACAGAGAAAGTGATTGAAGTGTTGCAGCAACGGGGCGCTGAGTTGCCCGCGCTGAAACCGCTGGACGCGTTGTTGCGGGCAAC
>Ga0302324_100006860_pt1 | contig 24369 bp, 23 predicted proteins | sample Palsa_T0_1_FD_201949 | JGI IMG/M metagenome (GOLD analysis project Ga0302324, IMG submission 201949) | Peat permafrost microbial communities from Stordalen Mire near Abisko, Sweden - Palsa_T0_1 | ecosystem: Environmental > Terrestrial > Soil > Palsa > Peat permafrost | place: Sweden: Abisko... | reverse complement strand
AGGACGGCCGTATTCGCGTGGATTATCATTTCCACGAAGCGTCATTGGCGGCCTGAGCGCACCGCTCCGCCCACGGCAGGGGGCAGTTTTCCATCCCCGCCTTTCAGCCTATGATTGCGGCCGTCCCGGGAAGGAGACGTGCCATGAAGTTCTTGTTGCCAATTGCCTTGGGCCTGCTTGGCCTCGCTGCGGCGAGCCTGCCGGCCGCCGCCCAGACCGGTGCGGCCGCTCCGCCGCCGCCGGCGAACAAATGCTTCTTCATCACCGAGTTCAATGGCTGGCGGGCACCCGATAACCGGACCATCAATATCCGCGTCGGTATGAACAGATATTACCGGCTGGACCTCACGGCCGATTGTCCGATGCTGACGTTCCCGGGGTCCCATCTGGTCACCAAGACGCGCGGGCCGGATACGGTCTGTTCGGCCCTCGATTGGGACCTTTCGGTAGCGCAATCGCCGCCCAATTCGTTTCCAGTGCCCTGTATCGTGAAGGCCATGACCCTGCTTTCGCCGACCGAGGTCGCGGCAATTCCGCCCAAGTTCAAGCCCTAGTGTCCAGATTCTGGAATTCGCCCGCGCTCCATATAGCTATCAAGCGAATTTCAGAATCGAAAGGACACTAGGAACTTATTGTTTCTAGTGTCGTTTTCGTCCTGAAGTTCGCAAGATACCCGATATCGGTGATGTGGCGAACTTCGGAACCACGACACTGGGACAAAGCGGAAGTTCGCCGCTACAATTGATCGCGCTGCATTGCACAATGCAGCACTTAGACTATCTGTCCAACGATGGAACGGCGACCCGCATGAACCAACGGCGCAACACGTCGCCTTTCGAGTGCGTCGCCCTGCTGCTGCAGGGCGGCGGGGCGCTTGGCGCCTATCAGGGCGGCGTCTACCAAGCGTTGGCGGAAGCCGATCTCCATCCGGACTGGGTGGCGGGCATTTCCATCGGTGCCATCAACGCGGCAATCGTGGCCGGAAATCCTCCCGAGAAACGCGTCGCAAGGCTGCGTGAATTCTGGGAAGAGATCACCTCGATGCCGGGCTGGGATTGGTTGTCCAATTCCCTGCTGCATGTGGTGGAAACCGACGGTATCCGCGACACCCTCAATCAGATCAGCGCAGGCTTCGCGCTCGCGGCAGGCGCCGCCAACATGTTCGTGCCTCGCTTCGTATCGCCCTGGCTGCAGCCGTCGGGCTCGCTGGCCGCGACGAGCTATTACGACACCGCGCCGCTCAAGGCCACACTGGAGCGGCTGGTCGATTTCGATCGCCTCAATAATGGCGAGATGCGGCTCTCCGCCGGCGCCGTCAATGTGCGGACGGGCAATTTCGAATATTTCGATACGCTCAGCAAAAGGCTCGGCCCCGAACACATCATGGCAAGCGGGGCCTTGCCGCCCGGCTTTCCGGCCATCGAAATCGCAGGCGAATATTATTGGGATGGCGGGCTCGTCTCCAACACGCCCGTGCAATGGGCGCTGGAGCAGGGCCTCAGGCAGGACATGCTGGCCTTCGAAGTCGATCTGTGGAGCGCGCGCGGACCATTCCCCCGCAGCATGGCGGAAGTGACCGTGAGGCAGAAGGAAATTCTCTATTCCAGCCGTACGCGCGACAACACCGATCAGTTCAAGAAACTGCAATGCGTGCGTCATAGGATCGCCAAGGTTCTGATAATTCTGCCCGAGGAAGCGATGTCGTCGGAGGACGTGCAGCATCTGGCGCGTCTGGCCGATGAGAAGGTCTACAACCTCGTGCATCTGATCTACCGCTCGAAGAATTATGAGGGTCAGTCGAAGGATTACGAATTCTCCCGCCGCAGCATGGACGATCACTGGCAGGCGGGCTATCGCGACACGAAGCTGACGCTGGGCCATCCCGAGATTTTCGAGCGGCCGCAAGATCACGACGGCGTCCAGGTGTTCGATTTCGGAGCGTGACGGACGGACGCGGCGTTTCCGGTTCTTTTCCCGCCGGCGGGAACGAGCAGTTCAACAACTATAGAGGAGCTTTCCCATGCGCTTGAAAGACAAGGTCGCTGTCGTCACCGGCGCGGCCAGCGGAATCGGCAAGGAGATCGCAACCGTCTATGCGCGCGAAGGCGCTAAGGTGGTGATCGCCGATCTCAATCAACCGGCCGCGGATGCCACGGCGTCCGAGCTTGTGAAGGCGGGCGGCCAGGCCATCGGCGTGGCGATGGATGTGACCGATGAAGCGCAGGTCGAGGCCGGCATGGCGAAAGTGGTCGCCACATTCGGCGGCATCGACGTTCTGGTGAGCAATGCAGGCATCCAGACCGTGGCACCGATCGAAGAGTTCGAGTTCTCCAAATGGAAACAGCTGCTGTCGATCCATCTCGACGGCGCTTTTCTCACCACGCGCGCGGCCGTACGCCAGATGTACAAACAGGGCCGCGGCGGCAGCATCATCTATATGGGGTCCGTGCACTCGAAGGAGGCGTCGGTCCTCAAGGCGCCCTATGTGACGGCGAAACACGGCCTCATCGGTCTCGCCAAGGTGGTGGCTAAGGAAGGCGCGAAGCATGGCGTGCGCGCCAACGTGATCTGCCCGGGATTCGTGCGCACGCCGCTCGTCGACAAGCAGATTCCCGAGCAGGCGAAGGAACTCGGCATTTCCGAAGATGATGTGATCAAGAAGGTGATGCTCAAGGATACGGTCGACGGCGAATTCACCACCGTGGAAGACGTGGCCGCGACGGCGTTGTTCTTTGCCGCTTTCGAATCCAACGCTCTGACGGGCCAGTCGCTCGTCGTGAGCCATGGCTGGTTCATGCAATGAGGGGATGATGGCGATGGAACTCGAAAACAAAGCCTGTATCGTGACGGGTGGTTTTGGCGCGCTGGGCGCCGCGGTAGCGCAGGGCCTGATCGCCGCGGGGGCGCAGGTGGCGCTGTTCGATCGTGTCGCCGAGCCGCCACCCGGACTGGCGGCGCAACTTGGATCCAACGCGCATGTCTTCGGCGGGATCGATCTCTCGATTCCCGCGGCGGCGAAGCAGGCGGTCGATGCCGCGGCGACGGAACTGGGCGGACTCTATGCGCTCGTCAATGTCGCCGGCGCCTTCCGCTGGGAGACGTTGAACGACGGCGATCTCGCGACCTGGGATCTGCTCTACAACGTCAATCTCAAAAGCGTCGCCGCCACGTCGAAGGCGGTGCTTCCCCATCTGCTCGCGGCGCGGAAGGGACGCATCGTCAATATCGGCGCGGGCGCAGCCGCGGCCAAAGCCGGCGCCGGCATGGGCGCCTACACGGCGTCCAAGGCGGGCGTCGCCAAACTCACGGAAGCTTTGTCCGAGGAAGTGAAGGGCGAGGGCATCACGGTTAATGCGATCCTGCCCTCGACCATCGATACGCCCGCGAACCGCCGCGACATGCCCGATGTCGATTTCTCCAAATGGGTGCAGCCCGCGGCCATCGCCGACGTGATCGTTTTCCTCTTGTCCGACAAAGCGCGCGCGATCACGGGCGCGTCGATCCCGGTGTTCGGGCTGGTTTAGTTTTCAGTCAAACTGGTCGGGCGTTCGTCTCGTGTCGATTCAACAGCTTGCATCGCGGTTCCCCTCCCCCAACGCGGGGAGGGGTTAGGGGTGGGGGGTGCCAATCGCGGCCGGTATCTTCGCAAGAATGCGACGGATGCAGAGCACATCCTCTGGATTTCCCTACGCCTGTTGAAACACCAGGGTTTGCACTTCCGCCGTCAAGCACCCATCGGCCGTTATACGGCTGATTTCGTATGTCATCGCGCGAAGATCGTTGTCGAGTTGGACGGCTCGCAGCACAGCGAGGCGGCACAATCTGCGCACGATAAAGCACGCACCGCGTTTCTGAATTCACGCGGGTATCATGTCATGCGATTTTGGAACTTGGATGTGATCAGGAATCGCGATGGTATTGTTGACGCGATTTTTCTGGCTGCGAGTCCCCCCACCCGGAGCGCGTGCCGCGCTCCGACCTCCCCGCATGGGGGAGGTGAAGGGGGTGACTGGTGAACGGCCTATGACGCCCCGCGTCCTTTGCGAATACTCTGCGTCCTCTGCGTTAAGTTTTGGTTTCCGCTCACTTCAGCGCCTGCAGCATCGAAGCTGTCTGCTTGGCGTCCGCCTGCGCCATGGTGATGTTGGTCGCCGCGATGCCGGCCGCAGCTACCGCCGCCGCCGTCTGCAACGCCTCTTTCTTTACCGCATCGGCAGTGTCGGGAATGGCGCCATTGCCGTTGTTCTTGCAGGGGTTCAACTGTGTCGCGTCGAAGCCCTTGCCGTTCGGACCCACAAGGCAATTGAGCGTGTGATGCAGATGCATCTGGACGCCGGCGATATCGGCCGACTGCGCAGCCAACCCCGCATGCGTTGCGGCATTGGTGATTTCGGCGCCGACATCGGCGGCCTGCGCGGCGAAGGGTGCGAACGCCGCGGCAACGAAACCGGCTGCGGCAAAGATCTTCAGTCGTTTCTGTAAAGCTTGCATCTGTCCCTCCAATGCCGGTCCCGGCGATACGCGAGCATAGTCCTTACCGATGCCGCGCCGCTACTCCCCCGCCATCTGCACGGCGCGGTGAAATTCGAAATCGGCGGGGTCGGGTGCGCGCGTCGCGTTCCAGTAATCGACCAGCGCGAAGGGCCAGTTCTGCGACACGCGGCCCGTCTCGTTCTTGTACCAGCTCGAAACCTGCGGCGCGCCCCAGGCCATCAGGCGGTTGCCCGCATCGACCCTCTCGTTGAACGCGTCATGCACATCCTGCCTTGGCTCCATCGCCGCATAGCCGTCGCCGAGCAGGGTCTCGATGCAGCCCACGATGTACTGGATCTCGCATTCGGAGAAGAAAATGATGCTGCCATTGACGACGATGTTGGTGTTCGGTCCGTACATCACGAACAGGTTGGGAAAATTGGGCACGGTGATGCCGAGATAGGCGCGGGAGTCGCCCGCCCATTGCGCATGCAGGTCGCGACCGCCGCTGCCCTTGAATTTCATCGGCGCGAGGAAATCGCTGGCGGTGAAGCCGGTGCCATAGATGACCACGTCGACGTCATGGTCCTTGCCGTCTTTCGTCCGCACGCCCGTGGGCGTGATCTCGGCGATGGGCTCGGTGACGAGATGTACGTTCGGGCGCTTCAGCGCGGCCAGCCACACGCCATTGTCGCGCACGGAACGCTTGCCGCCGAAGGGATAGGCGGGAATGGCCTGTTCGGCGAGCACGGGATCGTCTGCCTGCATGCGCGTATATTCGGAGAGCAGCGCCCGCAATTCCGCATTGGCTTGGCTCACTGCATTGGGCGGACCTTTCCAGTCCGGGTCCGATTGCACATAGGGCAGGAGGCCGTCGGTCATCATCCAGAACAGCCAGAAGCGATACCATTGCGCGTAATAGGGCACATGCTTCAGCAGCCATTTCTGCCCTTCGCCCACGCGCTCGTGATAATTGGGCGTGGCGCCCAGCCAGGGCGGATTGCGCTGGAACACGAACATCTCGCCCACATCGGGCGCGATGGCAGGTACGAACTGGAAGGCGCTGGCGCCCGTGCCGATCACGGCGACGCGCTTGCCCTTCAGATCGACGGAGTGATCCCAGCGCGCGGAATGAAACGATGACCCATCGAAGCTCTCCACGCCTTTGATGTCGGGCAGCTTGGGACGGCTGAGCTGACCCACCGCCGTGATGATGGCGTTGACCTCGATCGTCTCCTCGCGTCCGTCCTTGCCGCGCGCGCGGGCACGCCAGACGGCGCGTTTCTCGTCATAGACCGACTCGACGATCTCGGTATTGAAACGCACCTTGCGGCGGATGCCGTATTTGTCGGCGACGCCCTGGAAATATGCGAGAAGAGCATCCTGCGTCGAATAATGATGCGGCCAGTCGTGATTGGGCTCGAAGGAATAGCAATACATATGGTTGGGATTGTCGACGCGGCAGCCGGGATAGGTGTTGACGTACCAGGTGCCGCCCACATCGTCGTTCTTGTCGACGATGATGTAGGGAATGCCGGCCTGGCCGAGCCGAATCGCGGCAAGCAGGCCCGACATGCCGGCGCCGATGATAAGCACGCGGAAGGATTGCTTCGCCGCGTCCGGAATGCGCGGCGCGGCGGCTTTGCTTTCGGCGAGCGCCAGTTCCTCCAGCAGGAACGGCACATAGCGTTCGGGAATGTCGCCGCCGGCCACGAAATTCATCAGTGAGCGGATGGTTTCGAGCGCGAGCGGCGCGGGCTTCCCAGGCGCGTCGCGCAGGCGGCCGAACGCGGCCAAAGCCGCTTCGGTCACGCGCGCCTTTTGCGCCTCGGTGACGCCACCCTGGCCGTCGCCGAAGAAATCGTAGGTGGGCTTGATGTCGCCATGCACGAGCGCGTCGTCGCCCGTGATGTGCACCAGGGCCGCGATGAGCGAGGGAAAATGCGCTTCCTGAAGCGCCTTCCTGATGGCCGCGTCCTCCGCGCGGATGGGCAAAGTCTGGAGCATTGGGCTCTCTTTTCTGTATTACGGTTGGGATTGTCGGCTCGCCCCTTCGCGGAATCAAGGCTTCTGACAGACTGTCAGGCGAGAAAATGCGAGGGGTTTGAGGTGCGATTTCTAACGGAAGGTCAGGCCCAGCATCGTAATGGCGGCCACGAAGGTGATCAGGCAGGCAAAAGCGTAGACGCGCGACGCGCGAAGCAGCCTGCGAAATTCCGGATCGTCAGGGTGGTCATCGGCGCGACTGTTGAAAAGCACCAGCGATTCCAATCTCTGAGCTTTTCTTGAGACGTAGTACGGTGTCAGGCCCGGAAAAAAGCGGGAGTTCAGTTTCGACCATAGCTCTGTATGATTGGTTGATATCACGACCGCGAGTTTCGTGGCGCTGGCGATGTATCGACCGGAACAGTAGAAAAATGCGATCCAGACGGCGGCCGTCACCCAGACAGAAATGCTGGCGAGATAGTTTGCGATGGTTGGTGGAACGAAATCTCCAATTGTCAATTGGGTAGTGTCCTGGTTAGGATGATGATCCGGTAGCTGACTGATTTTCCGGTTATTTCTCCCTCAGCTTACTCCCGATTACTACGGTTAGCTGTCCGCGAATTTCGTGCTCAAGTAAATTGACATGGACATGCGCGGCCTTTGCCAGTTGGTGCCCAAACGCAATTGCTGCACTCAGTCCACCTGCATCTCCAGTAGGGTAAATTTGCACGCCAATAATGGTTCCGCCTCCTGACATTCCTGTTCCACGGTCAATCTTCCATCCACCGTCGCCTAGGGCTTGGCAGATATCGTTGGCGTACGGGCCTGTTTCTGGATCAGTGGTATTGTCGCAAGCTATTGAATGTGGACCATCAGCGCGCGCGAACGCAGCAATGGCGCTATATTCTTCTTTTGTCAGCCTGCGCCAGGCAGTCTCCTTTCTCAAATGTTCCGTTGCCAGTTTTGCTTGCTGGGCTTCGACGTTCAGGTCCGCAATAATTCTTCCGCTAATTCCATTCGTTTGCACTTGCGTAAGTATCTCGAGCGCAAGCCCAGCTATGAGAACCAACGCGGATGCACGACCAAGGACAGATTCGCAGTTAGCGTCTTTAATCCAGTCGGTGAATTCCACAATCGATTCACCGACACATCCAGCTATCACGATGGCAGTCGCGAAGTATCCTGCGACCTCCCAGCAACCGAGCGAAGACGTCAGTACTGCAATATCTGATGGCATGGCTGACTATGTCCGTATTGAGATTACACCGCCGCGTGCAATTCCAGATAGACGCTGTCGACCCAATCCGTCCCGATCAGGAATGTGCGCTGCGCTTCGCCGGTCTTGACGAAGCCGAAGCGGTCGAGAAGCGCCAGCGCCCTGGCATTGCGCGGATCGACATCGGCCCAGATCGTCCTGTGTCCGTGTGCAAAGCCGCGTGCGATGACGGCCGCGATCGCTTCGCGCGCCAGGCCCTTGCCCCAGACGCGGCGGGAAAAGATGAAGCCCAACTCGTTGCCGCTCCAGAGCCCGACTTTGCCGATCAACGCGCCGTCGTGGATGACGGCGAAATCGTCGCTCTCGCCGGACTGGCACATGTCGATCGTGCGCGCGATGAAATCCTCCGTCACGGCGAGCGTCGCGTGGGGCAGGGTGGACCAGTAACGCATCGCTTCGGCATCGCTCATGATCTCATGTAGCGCCGGCACGTCGTCCTGGGAAAAGCGCCGCAAAATGAGCCGCGGTGTGAGAAGGGAATGGTTGGTCATCGCTGGCCAATCGACGTAGGCGCGCGACTTTGATCCGCATGCCGCCCGCCCCAAGGTTGCGTGCGGACCGCTATAGCATGACTTGGCCACGTGCGTCGGCGGGTGGAATTGCGATTTGGTCGCGTAGGGTGGAATTGCGATTTGGTCGCGTAAATGCTCGTCTGCGCTTTGGGGGGTGCCATGGCGAACGGGTTCGGAACGGACATTGCGATCCCGGCTGCGGACGCGCCGGGCATGCCGAGTATTTCTGTCAGGCCCGCGCCTTGACCGCGATTTCCATCGAGCTGCCGCGGCGACCGCGCTCCCTGTTCGGGCATCCGCGTGGGCTGCTATACATTGCCGCAACGGAGTTGTGGGACCGCATCTCGTTTCACGGCATGCAGGCGCTGCTGGTGCTTTATATGGTCGAGCAGCTGCTTCTGCCCGGCCATGTCGAACACATCGCGGGCTTCGCCGGCGCGCGAGACGTCATCGAAGCCGTCACGGGCCCTTTGTCGACGCAGGCGCTGGCGACGCAGATTTTCGGTCTCTATGTGGGCCTGGTCTATTTCACGCCGGTATTCGGCGGACTGCTCGGCGACCGCCTGCTCGGGCGCACGCGCGCGGTGTTGCTGGGCGGCGTGCTGATGGCGGCGGGCCATTTTTGCATGGCGTTCGACGCCTCGTTTCTTCTGGCGCTGCTGCTGCTGATCCTGGGTGCGGGATGCCTGCGCGGCAATCTCGCGCCACAGCTGGGCGAACTCTACGCGAGCGACGACCGCCGCCGCACGTCCGCATTTCAGATCTACGGCAGCGCCATCAATCTTGGCGCCTTTATCGCCCCGCTCGTCACCGGCGCGCTGGGGCAGGTCTATGGCTGGCATGCGGGATTTGCATTTGCCGGCTTCGGCATGCTGTTCGGCCTCATCGTCTATCTTTCCGGCCGGCGCGATCTTCCGCCGGAGAAGGAACGCACGCGCAGCGAAGCGCTGCAGCCGCTTACAGCGGACGAGCGCCGGCGCGTGTTCTTTCTCGTCGCCATCATCCCGGTCGCGGCGCTGTTTTGGGTGGCGCAAAGCCAAGTGTGGAACACCTACAATCTCTGGGTGCGCGATCACATCGTGTTGCGCTACGGCAGCTGGACGATGCCGGTGCCATGGCTGCAATCGCTCGACGGGTTGGCGCCGTTCGTCTGTCTGCCGCCGCTGCTGCTGTTCTGGCGCTGGCAGGCCCGGCGCGGCAGCGAACCCGACGAGCTTACCAAGCTGGCCATCGGTTGCTTCCTGTTTGCCGCTTCGACTCTGTGGCTTGGCTGCGCGCATTTCGTGGCAGGCGCGGACGGGCGCGCGCCGCTGCTGTGGGCCGTAGCCTTCCATTTCGGCTCGAATATCGGCTGGCTCTATTTTTCGCCCACGGCCATCGCGCTGTTTTCCCGCGTGGCGCCGAAATCGGTGAATGCCACGATGGTGGGCACCTATTTTCTTTCGATTTTCTTCGGCAGCGTCATCAGCGGGCGGCTGGGCGGTCTCTACGAAACACTTTCGGCGGAAGCGTTCTGGTCGTTGCATGCCGCGCTCGTGGGACTTGGCGGCGTGGCGATGCTGGCGCTTCGACGCTATGGACACCGCTTCGACAGAGCCTGACTCGTCATTCCACCCGCAGAGTCGCAATGCTGCCCTTCGAGAAATATCCCGGCGGGAATGTCCCGTCGCGCAGCCATTTTTCCATCTGATTGGCGGCGTATTCGAGATAACATGATTCATCCGGGCGACGTCCGGCTCGGATTTTTTGGACTTGGCCAGGCATTTGCGCCAGCAAATGGTTGCGCCAACATTGTCTCCTCTGGGGGGTACGTCATGGCGAACAGGTTCGGAACGGACATCCTGATCCAGGCGGCGGACCCGATGGGCGCGGCGCGGTTCTATGTCGATCAGCTCGGCTTCGAAATCACCGGCGAGGCACCCGATCTGGTCAGCCTGCATGGACCCCACATCAACCTGTTCATCGAGCGGGGGCCGAAGCTTGGGCCGGTGCTGGAAGTGACCGTCGCAGATGTCGCAGAGGCGAAACGGCGGCTGGTCGGGCAGGGGTGCCGGGTCGTCAAGGACGAGCCGGAGTTCCCCCGCTGCTATGTCGAGGACCCGTTCGGACTTACCTACAATCTGACGGCCCAAAATCCCGCTTGACAGCTTTGGTCAAATGCACTACCAATTTGGTTATAACGGAGGGCTGCGCCAAGAGTTGGAATTCTATCTCCGCTTTCGCTTCGCTTCCGGGAGCTCGTCGCCCTGTACCGGAGAGCGCCCGACACCCGCGCGTTTGAGGACGCCCAATGCCTTGGGAATATCGGCGCGCGCCGCGCGTTCCGAGAGATAGCTTTCCGTGCGCAAGGCCGAGAGTTTTTCCGCCACCGCCACGTTAATGAGCTGATTGAGCGCAACGCCTTGGTCTTCGGCCAGTTTGCGTGCTTCATCGAGCAGCGATGGCTGCAGTCTCAGCGCGAAATTGCTCTTTCTCATGATCTTTTCTCCAATTGGCTTAACGCTTCGGCCGGCAACAAAACGGGAATTCCGAACCGCTCCGTGGCAACGCCAAAATCGCGTTGGTTGAAAGTGACGATTCCTTCGGCGCGGCCATTGACGGCCGTTTCCAACACCATATCGTCGTTCGCGTCGGATGAGGTGGGGCGCCAGAGAAACTCCAGCCTCACAGGCTCCGCCACGGCCACAACGGCATCAAGCAGCACGCCGACATCCGCTGCCGACAGGCGTGCCGCTTTCAGGTGCTCCGTTCGCGTCATGACGGCCTCGTATTCGATGAGGAGTGGCACCGATATCAAGAGTGTCAAACCACGCTGTTCGAGCACGTCGACGAGCAGGCGCCGCGACGCACCTGCATCGCTGCGGATTGCCGCTACCATGACGGCTGTATCGAACACCAATCTCACAATTCAAGTATATGATATCGCATGCGATATTGCAATTGCGTAGCCGAAAATGATCGCACTGTCGTCCAGCCGCCGGCGCACTGGACTATGCCGGGCGCATTGGAACACGATGCGACACATCGCAATCAACAAAGCGAAGGAGTTTTCCCATGGTTCTTGAAGGGGGATGTTATTGCGGCGCGGTGCGCTATCGGGCGGAAGGCGATCCCATGATGCAGGCGCAATGCCATTGCCGGGAATGCCAGTACATCACGGGCGGCTCGCCCAATATGTTCATGGCGATGCCCATTGCCGGCTTCACTTATACCAAGGGCGCGCCCAAGCAGTTCAAGCGCGCCGATCTTGAACGGCCGGTAACGCGCGAATTCTGCGCCGAATGCGGCACGCATCTCGCGACGCGCCCGCCGGGCTTTCCCGCCGTTATCGTCAAGGTGGGCACGCTGGACGATCCGGGCCAGTTCGAAGGCCCCTTGATGGCGATCTACACCGTGGACAGACGGAGCTTCCATCACATTGCGGATGGGCTGCCGGCGTTCGAGCGCCTGCCCGGGAGAGGATAACGACGCGGCGGTCAGCCGCTGACGGACGGGGCGCGGTGGGCTTGCGCCACACGGTGCTGCCAATAGACGAACAGAGGCGCGCCCAGAAGTTCCAGTGCTGTGAAGCCGATGAACGGCGCGGGCGGCAGGCCGACAAATACCATGGACAGAAACCGGCCCATGCCGCCGAGAAAGATCGCGCCCCAGATGCAGCGGAACAGTACGGTTCGTGTCTCGATCTTTGGGACCAGCCAAAGTATTGCGAGACCGAGACCCAGCCACACGCCGCCGAAAAATCTGAGATTGCTGTCCAGCGCGGGCAACGCGGGAAGCCCGGCGGAAGCATAAAGCGGATCGCTGATTCCGAACATCCCGATGATGCCGGTTATCGTGGGGATCAGTCCAAGCAGCGCGGTGACGATCTGCAGCGGCAATTTGGCCATGGCAACGCTCCGGAAATGCGGCCGCATTTTATACCAGAGCACGCGTCATTGAATGAGGACGAAAGGGCAACGGGACGGTTTTGTTATTCCCTGTTAAATTCCCTGTTAGCAGGGAATTCGTTGCCGGAAAGTTCCAGGTCATTCCAAGGCGTCGTCGAAGAAGTCGAACACGCTCGCTTTGAACAGCGCGTGCGGGATGGCGCTGAAATGATCGCAGCCGGGTAGCGTGACGCTGCGCGCGCCGGGGATGGCACGAGCCAGCTCCTCCGGATCTCCCGCCAGCGCATCGCGCGCACCGGCGACGATAAGCGTGGGCACGCGCAAGCCCGACAGCAGTTCGCGCGTGAATGGCTCGTGCGTGGCACGCGCGAATGCGGCCAGCGCCAGGCGATCCTCGCCCTGCTCGTCGGCGAAATCGCGGAAGCTGCGCGCCAGCGGATCGGAGATGGTCGCCGGATCGTCGGCTTCCATCGCGTCGTGCAGGGAAAATGTTTCTTCGCGCGGTTCCAGCAGCCGCCCGCCGATGCCGCCGGCAACGAGATGCGAAAAGCGTTCGGGATAAGTGAGCCCGGCCGACAACGCGAGCCGCGCGCCCATGGAATAGCCGAGCAGGTTCGCCCGCTCGACGCCCGCGTGATCCATGAGCGCGAGAATGTCGCCCGTCATTGCTGCGCGCGAATAAAGAGCGGGATCGTGGGGCTTGGCGCTGTCGCCGTGGCCGCGACAGCCCAGTGCCAGAACGCGGATGTTCTTGCGCTCGAACGCGCCGTACCAACCGAGCCGGCGCCAGTTCTCGCTGCGGTTCGATGCGAAGCCATGCACGAGCACGACGGTGCGCGCGCCGGAAGGTGCGGGAATATCGTCATAACCAAGCGACAGACCGTTGGAGGTGAAATGCGGCATCGCTGTATCCGTTTATCTGCCTGTGAATTTCGGCGCGCGTTTTTCGAGAAAAGCGCGCACGCCCTCGCGGTGATCTTCGGTTTCGAACAGGCGATAGATCGTCTCGATGGCCCAGCTGCCGATTTCGTGCGGATCGCCATAGGCCGTGCGCCGGAGGCCTTCCTTCATGTAGCGCAGCGCCAGCGGCGGGTTCGCGGCGATGCGATCCGCCAGCGCGCCCGCCCGCGGCAGCAATGCGTCATGCGGCACGACTTCGGAAACGAGGCCGATGCGCAACGCTTCCCGCGCGTCGATCGCGTCGCCTGTGAACAGCAGCTCGGCGGCCTTCGCGGGGCCGACCAGCGCAGGCAGGCGCAACAAGCCGCCGACATCGCAGATGAGGCCGCGTTTGATGAACAGTTCCGCGAACACTGCTTTTTCCGAGGCGATACGGACATCGGCATAGAGCGCGAGTTCCATGCCCCAGCCGACCGCCGCGCCGTTCACCGCCGCGATGACGGGCTTTTCGCAGTCGAGCGCGGCCATAGCAGCAGGCGTGGGCTCGCGACGAGCGACAGGCTCCGCGGTCCGGCTCTCGCCGGTCATCATTTCCTTCACGTCTTCGCCGGAGCAGAAGGCGGGATCGGCGCCGCTCACCACGATGCAGCGCACACCGTCGTCAGCGCCGGCCTGCCGGAAGGCGGCCTCGATTTCGCGATAGGCGCGGGGGTTGAGCGCGTTGCGGCGCTCCGGCCGGTCGAGCGTGATCTCCGCCACATGGTCGCGGACGGTATAGAGGACGCAGGCAAATTCGCGGGGTTCGGGCAGCGGCGGCATGGCATTCCAGCGCGTGGGCCATCCATTCTTGACCGTCCGGCCCGGCAGGGGAAGCAGGCCCGCGCGAATTTCGGGGGGTGGGGGGGCCGTTCCCAGACGGTTGGTCTTCCTTAATCCTCATCCCATATAAGGGCACGCGCCCCGCGGGGTCCCCGGGGAAGGGCTGGCCGCCGTCGAATAAGAGGAAAATTTTCAATGGTTGCATTCTTGCGCTGGTCTGGCTCCATCGCCATGGGGACCCTGAACGGCATCGCCAAGCTCGTCCTGTTTGCCGTCATCGTGGCCGCGGTTCTGATCGGTATCGGGCTGGTAAAGGGTGATGGCCTTCCCGCCAAAATGGTCCTCAATCTCGATCTGCGGTCGGCGGTGGCGGATTCGTCGAATGCGGTCGATTTCGGTTTCGGCAACCACGCGCCCACAGTGATGGATATCGTGCTGGCACTCGACCGGGCTGGCCGCGATGCCCGCGTCAAAGGCGCCTATATGCGGGTCGGCAGCGGCGATATCTCCATCGCCCAGGCGGAAGAGATCGGTGCGGCCGTCTCCCGGTTTCGCGCCACGGGCAAATTCGTGGTGGCCGACGCGAACGGCTTTCTGAGTCAGGGCCTGGGGGATTACCTCACTGCGGCCAGCGCCAACGAAATCTGGATGCAGCCCAGAAGCCCCTTCGGTACTGCTGGTACGGGCGCGGGCGCGATATTCCTGCGCGGCCTCTTCGACAAGGTTCAGGCCGTCCCCCAGATCGTCAAGCGTGCCGACTACAAGAGCGCCGCCGACGAATACATGGAGAAAGACTATACCGGTCCGGACCGCGAGCAGATGACCGCGCTCCTGCACTCCTGGTATGACAATGGCGTGGCCGCCGCCGCCGCCGATCGCAAGCTCGATCCGAAAGCGGTAATCGCGGCGTTCGAAGCCAGTCCGCAATTCGCGGAAGACGCCAAGCGCGACGGCCTCGTCGATCGCCTGGGCTATGACGACGACGCGAAAAATGCAGCACGCACGCGAGGCGGCGACGCGAAACTCGTCTCGATCGGCGAGTATGCGCGTGCGACGGAGGAGTGGGCTGCCACGGGCAGCGGCCCGCATGTTGCGCTCATCGAAGCGGCCGGCGAAATCGTCGATGGCGGTTCGGAACGTGGCGGGTTCAGCAACAGCTCGGTCATTGCCGGCGACGAATATGCCGAAGCAATCCGCAAGGCGACCAAAGATTCGAGCATCAAGGCCATTCTGTTTCGCATCGATTCGCCCGGCGGTTCGGTCACGGCTTCGGATCAGATTCTCGATGCCGTGAAGAAAGCCAAGGCGGCCGGCAAGCCCGTCATCGTCAGCATGGGGCCGCTGGCCGCTTCCGGCGGTTATTACGTCGCCTGCGCTGCCGACAAGATCGTAGCGGAACCCGCAACGATCACGGGGTCCATCGGTGTGCTGACGGGCAAGGTTTCGTTCGGCAAATCGCTTGGTCTCATCGGCGTGGGTGCGGGCGACATCGGCGTCGGCAAAAACGCACTGTTCGAGTCGGGGCTCACGCCTTACACGCCCGATCAAATGGCCAATCTCAACGCCCAGGCGGACGCGATCTACAACGATTTCATGCAGAAAGTGGCGACCGGACGAAAGCTCCCATTCGAGAAAGTCCAGGCGATCGCCAAGGGCCGCGTCTGGACAGGCGCGGACGCCAAGCCGCGTGGGTTGGTGGACGAACTGGGCTCGTTCTGGACGGCTGCCGGCGAAGTACGCAAATCCCTCGGCGCTTCGGCCGATCAGAGGCTCGTTTTCAAACGCTTCCCCGAGCGGGAAGGTCTGTTCGAAGCCTTGGGCGATATGCTCGGTGGGACATTCGCGGGCGCCCGGGCGATGGAGGGCCTGTCGGCCATCGCGCAAGTCCCCGTCGCGCGCGCTGCCTTGAGCGCATTCGAAGCCGCGCCGCGCGGCGGCGTCGAAATGCGGGCAACAAATTTGCCCGTACAGTAAGCTGAAGTGACATTTTTCCTCTACCAAAAGTAGAGGGATCAACTAACATTGGATTCGCGACGTTCGGGGCGTTGCGTGTCGATGAGCGCAAATGCGCAAGTAATGGGTCTGGCAGAATCGGGGCAGGCAGCTATGCGCGCCGGGCGCCTCGACGAGGCCGCGCGACTTTGGAACCAGGTTCTGGCGCTTGAGCCGGGGCACGGTCAGGCATTGTTCCATCTGGGTCAGCATGCGTTAATGCGCAGGGATACGGCGCAAGCGCGCGACCTTCTTGAGCGCGCTGCGGCAGCCGCTCCGAACGAACCGGCCGTTCCGCTCAACCTGGCGTTTGCATATCGCGCTGCAGGAGACACGCAGAGCGAGATGATGGCGCTTACCCGCGCGCTGGTGATCGACCCCTATTTCTATCCCGCGCTCCTGTCCAAGGCGATGCTGTTGGAGCGGACGGGGCAGACGCGCCAGGCGGCCCGCGTCTACAAGGATGTGCTGTCGATTGCGCCCGCCGAGGAACATCTCGCGGCGGAACTGCGCGAACCGATGCGCCATGCGCGCGAGATCGTCCGCGAAGACGCGGCCGCGCTCACTATGCGCCTCGATGCAGGGCTCGAAGCAGTGCGCTTGCGGTACGGCAACGAAAAACTCGACCGCATCGACGAATGCCGCGACATCGCTCTCGGTCGCAAGAAGGCCTATACGCAACAGCCAAGCATGCTGCTGATGCCGCGCCTGCCGGCCATACCGTTTTACGATCGCGAAGAGTTTCCGTGGCTCGCGCTCCTGGAAGAGCGGACCGATACGATCCGTGACGAACTCCTCGTCGTTCTGCGCGAGGACACGCAGGATGTGCGTCCTTACGTATCGCATCCTGACGGCGCTCCCATCAATCAATGGGCAGAGCTCAATCACTCGCCGCGTTGGAGTGCGTTCTTCCTGTGGGAAGACGGCAAGCGCATCGACGCACATTGCGCGCGTTGTCCGCAAACCGCCGCCTTGCTCGAAAAGATTCCGATGATGGACTTGCCGGGCTATGCGCCGACTGTGCTGTTTTCCATTCTGTCGCCGCGCACGCATATCCCGCCGCATTCCAGCGTGACGAATGCGCGGCTCGTCGTGCATTTGCCGTTGATCGTTCCGCCTGGCTGCCGCTTCCGCGTCGGCAACGAGACGCGCGACTGGCGCTATGGCAACGCCTGGGTGTTTGACGACACGATCGACCACGAGGCGTGGAACGACAGCGACGAACTGCGCGTCATCATGATGATCGACATCTGGAATCCCCTGCTCACGCCCGCCGAAAGGGAAGGGGTCACCGTCCTGTTGACCGGCATGCAGCGACATTACGGCGAAGCGTTTCAGCGGCCCTGAGGCGTAACGTCGAATGCGATCGTCGTGCGTGCCTGTTGCGAGCGGAACGGCACCGTGCCGTGCCACATATAAGATGGAAACAGGACCAGCAAGCCTGAGCGCGGCTGAACGGCGCGCCTGATCGGGTCCTTCAGCCCGCAATCGAAATTGGGCTCGCCGAATTTGAGCCAGCCTTCCTTCGCAGCAGCGCTTTCGACCGCGTCCGGCACTGCAACGTAGTAGGCGGAACTGATCCAGCCTTTGGAATGCACATGATTGGTGTGGAAGCCGCAATCGTGCAGCCGCGCCGACCAGGACGCAGCATATTCGAATTGGGCATTCTTGCGCTTGAGGAGAGGATGATCCGCATCCTCTGCCAGGTGCGCGATATAGTCGGCGATGGCAGTATCGATACGCGCGCGCAGCAATTCGACAGGTGCATGGCCCGTGCCGATCAGATTGTCGAATGTCTGCGTTCCGTTGCGCAGCGTCTGGTCGATCGCTTCGCGCGTGTCGCCATGAAGCCTGTCGAGATAGAGATTCAGGTCGCGATTGAAGCTATCGATATCGGCATAGCCGTCCGGCGGCGCGATGTCGTAAACCCGCACGAGTTCCGTATAGTCGTTGATGCGCTCCTCCAGCGGGTCTCCCGCCAGGCGCAGGGCTATGCCCCATATGGCGAGCGTACTCTGGTTCAGCGGCTGTATCGCGAGCGATTTCTCCGCTGCGGACAGCGCGCCTTTGGCGTCGCCAGCCCGCAACAAAGTCTCCGCATAATTGCGCCACGCATGGGCGTTCTGCGGTTCCATGCCGACGGCAATTTCATGCTCCCTTACGGCGTCGTCGAACTGACCGGAACGAGCGAAAATGAGCGCCAGTCCGTCATGCGGCATGACGCTCTTGGGCAAGAGGCGTGCTGCGCGTTCGAACGCTTCGCGCGCCGCCGTGTCGTTACCCTTCAGGAACAGAAAATCGCCCTTCTGCATCGGCAACGCGCCCTCGTCGGGGTAAAGGGCTGCGACTTCGTCATAGGATTTCAGGAACGCGTTGTCGTCGCCCAGCCTGTAGAGCAGCTGGTTGAGGTCGCGATGCGCGACCATATCGAGCGGATTGCGGGCGATGGCGCGGCGATAGCTGCCGATGGCCTCAGCGTGGCGACCGAGCTGTTGCAGCGTGTTGCCGCGATTGTAGTCCGCTGCCGGCATGTCCGGTACGCGGACCTGCGCGGAGTCGAAAAACCGCAATGCCTCGGCATAGCGGCGTTGCATTTTGAGGGACAGGCCAAGATTGTGTTCGAGCGCGGCAATCTGTCGTTCATCGCGTGCCCCGAGCGCTAGTGTCTGCCGCAGAATTTGCTCCGCCTCCTTCGGCCGTCTCAGTTCGTTGAGCTCGGCAGCGAGGCTTTGTTTGGCAAGCAGGTAGTTCGGCTGGAGCCGCAATGCGTCGCGGCAGCTTTTTTCGGCCGCGGCATGGTCTCCCGCCGCCGCCAATGCGAGACCCAGATTGAGATGCGCTTCGGCATAGTTCGGCTTCAGCCGGATTGCCTCGCGCTGTTCGGCAATTGCCTCGTCATAGCGGCCCAGAGATTTGAGAAGATTGCCCAGATTGTGATGGACGTTCGGTTGACCCGGATCGAGCACCAGTGAGCGGCGATAAAAATCTTCCGCTTCTTCGTTGCGGCCCTGCATGCGCCGAAGCAGACCCATGAGCTGCAGCGTGTCGGCGCTGGGCGCGGCATTGGCCATAAGCCGGGAGAGGTTGGCCTCCGCCGCCGCGGTGTCGCCGCGATTCAGCAGAGCCAGCGCCTCCTGCTGCAGTAAGCTGACCTCTTTGCCGGCGATGGCGCTTGCGGTTTCCATGGTCATTCCGTGGGATAGCCGAAGCGCGCGATCCATGGCTCCAGGATGGGCAGGATCGGCGCGAGTTCATCGCGATAGCGGCGCCATTGGCCAGCGCCGCTGTAGAGGCCGCGACGTATCTGCGGTGCGCTGGCGCTTCTTGCGTCGACGGATCGCGGCGCCGCGGCAAAGTTCCGCATGGAATCGTTCCAGTCGATGCCAATGAACGCGCAGACGGCGCGCACCGACGTATCGAAATCCGCAACCAAATCTTCGTAGCGGTGTTCGTGCAGATCAAGCGGCAATTTCTCGCGATAGAGCGTCACCAGGCGCATGATCGTCGCGTAATAACGTGCACAATCGTCCAGCCGAAGAAATTCGAAATTGTCCGTGTTGATTTCAAAGCGTTGACGGAATGCGCTAAGGACCACATCGCGCGGGTCCCTGATGGCGAACAATATCTTCGCATCAGGAAACAATTTTGCGATCAATGGCAGCTTGAGCGAATTGAATGGCAGCTTGTCCACAAATACTTTGCCGGCAACGGACAGCCCTTGATTGCCGATCGACTGCCAATAGACGTTGCGCCAGTGGGTACGTTCGGCATTGTCGAGCCTTGCCAGCTGATCCAGCCCCGCACCGCTGCCGAGAAAGACCTGCGCCGCTTGCCGCAGGCAATCGCGTTCGTCGAGAGCGACGGTCTGGGGATGACCGGCGAGAACCGCTTCAAGAAGCGTTGTTCCGGAACGCATGAATCCGAGCAGAAAAACGTGACATGCGGGGGCATCGCGTTCGGGCGTTGGACCGGGCCTTGTATGCCATGGCTCCGTCTTTTCAAAATAGGCGCTCAGCCCCAGCGCATTGTCGATGGCGCGAACGCCGTTGAATTGAGGCGCATGACGAGCGCGGATCTCCTGATTGAGTGCCGCATGAATCGCAAAGGCTTCCGGACCCCGATCTTGCTTGTCCAGCGCTTCTGCATAGAGGCCCAACACGGTCGTCCTTGCATCGCCGCCGATCTGCGGATCGTCAATGAAGGCGCGCAGCCTGTGCTCGGCAGCGGCATTGTCGCCTTGCGCCAACTCGGCCATGGCGAGGGTGATGTTTGCGCCGGGCTGGCGTGGGTCGCGCTTCAGCACACGCTCGGCACAGGAACGTGCCTCTGGGAAATTGCCGAGCCGCGCCGCAATGGACGCAAGACTCGCCAGCGCGTCCATATCGTCGGTGTCGATTGCAACAGAACGCTGCAGGGCATGCCGCGCCTCTTCGAATTTGCCGAGAGTCCGGAGAGCCTGGCCCCGGCCATAATGCGCCCGCGCGAAATCGGGAGCGGCAGCGATTGCGCCGTCGAATGCGCCAACGGCATCCCGTGCGCGGCTGAGGTTCAACAGGCAGAACCCGACCGAATTGAGCAAGGCGGGATCGCGCGGCAGATAAGCCCGAGTGCATTCGAAGTCGACCAGGGCTTCCCGGTAACGGCCCTGCTGTTCGAACCAGATGGCTCGGGCGTTGAAAAGTGCCGGATGTTGAATGCCTTTGCGCAGCGCCGCGTCGGCAAGCTCGAAGGCGCGCGTGACATCCGGCACACGAAGGGCTGCAAGAACCTCTTCGACGATCTGTTCGGGCGCGATGCCGGCAGCGTTTGCTGTTTCGATGGCCATTGCGATGGTGCTCGTACCCGTTTTCTCAATCGGCCGGATAGCCGAACCGCTCGATCCAGGGCAGCAGCAGCAGACGGACCGGTTCGAGTTGTGCAGAGTAATGCCGCCATTGTCCGACACCGTCGCTATACAACCCGCGCCGGACTTGTTGGGCGCTTGGCGAGCGAATGTCCTGCAGGCGGGCCGTCGAATCGAATTCCTTCATCTCCTCGCGGAAAGGAACGCCGAGAAAATCGCAGACGCGGTGAAGGCTGCCAGAGAAGTCTTCGATCATGTCCTCATAGCGGTGCATAAGGAAAGGCGGAGAGAGCTTTTCGCGCAGCACTTCGGCCAGTCGCATGACGGAATCGTAAAGGCGCGCCGCGCCATCGAGCGTCAACAATTCATACATCGCGGCATTGACCTCGAAATGACGACGAAAGCTGCTCAGGATCACATCGCGCGGATCGCGTACTGCAAATAAAATTCTGGCGTCGGGAAACAATCGCAGAATAAGGGGCAGTTTGAGCGTGTTGAGCGGATGCTTGTCCACGAAAACCTTGCCCTCGACCTTCAGCCCGTGAGCGTGAACACGTTGCCAATATTCATCCCGCATGGCTGTGAGCGTCTCTGCGGGAAGTGCGGCCAGACGTGCGAGCCCGATATCGTTCGTCAAGTAGCGTTCGGCCGGTTCGCCGAGAAAGTCGCGCTCCTCCAGCGTGACGATATCGGGATGGCTCTCGAGCACCTGCTCGAGAAGCGTTGTGCCGGAACGGAAAAAGCCGACGAGGAAGACATGCCTGTCGGCAGCTTTGTGGGTTGATGTGGCGCTGCTCGAGACCCGCCAATTCTCGGCCGCCGCCGTCTCGAAATAGGCCGCCAGACCTTGCGCCAGGTCGGCGCCGCGCGGTTTTCCCGCGAAACGCGCGGCGTGCAGTTGCAGCAATTGTGCGTTTTCGGCCGAGTAGGCCGCAAAGGCATCCGCAAACCGATTTTGGCCGTCGAGGGCGTCTCCCAGAATCCCCAGCGCCACGGCGCGTCCATGGCCAACAACCGCGGGATTGTCCAGAACAGCCCTGATGTGTTGCTCCGCCCGCTCGAATTGCCGCTCGGAATTGTCGACCAGAGCGAGTGCCGCCATTGCGGTGGTCTCTGAAGGGTTGATCTTCAAAGCACGCTCGGCAAAAGCGCGGGCCTTTTCCGGCTCGTCCTTCCTGGCGGCAATCGAAGCGAGGCTCGCGAGCGCTTCGGTGCTGCGCGGATAAAGCGCCACTGCGCGCTGGTGGGCTTGAGCGGCGGCTTCGAGATCGCCGGACATGCCCAGGACTATCCCTTTGCGATAGTAGCTTGGCGTGTAAGTGGGGTGGTAGCGAATGGCCTCGTCGAATACCGCGATTGCTTCCTCCAGCCGATAGAGCCGGGTGAAGCACAGGCCGATCGCGTTGAGGATCGCCGCATCTTTGGGCGAAAGGGCGCGGGCGCGTTGATATTCGGCCAGCGCCTCTTCATCGCGCTGCTGCCGCTCCAGCAAAAGGGCGCGCACATTGAACAGGGCAGGGTGAATGGCGCCGCGCGAGAGCTCCATATCCGCCAGGTCGGAGGCTCGCTGGAAATCGGCCGCCGAGACTGCCGCCGCGATCTCCCGCATTGTGTGCGGTTGGGGCCGTTCGGCACCTGCCGTGGATTCCATCGCCATGCACTCTATCCTCGGGTCCGGTTTCGCCGGGCCGCTCTGTTGAACGGCAATTATCTCTTATTGGGGCGGATATCCAAACCGCTCTACCCATTCGCGCAGGACGGGCAGAACCGGCGCAATCTGCTCGGAATAGCGCCGCCATTGTCCGACGCCTTCGCGGTTCAGCCCACGCGTAAGCTGAGTCGAGCTGGGCGTGGAGATGGCGCCCAATCCGGGCCGTTCGGAGAAATTCCTGAGCGCCGGATCCCAACCGAGACCGATGAAGCTGCACAACTCCCTGGTGCGGCCATCGAAATCTGCCACCAGTTCCTCATGGCGGATGTCATGGATCTCGATGGGCAGCTTGGCGCGGTACAAATCCGCCAGCCGCATGACGGCATCGTAGAAGCGAGCAGTGCTTTCGAGCGTGAGGAATTGCCAGGTGGTCGCGTTGGTCCCGAAGCGCCTGCGGAAGCAACTCAGCACCACGTCGCGGGGATCGCGAAGTGCGAACACGATTTTCGCGTCCGGAAACAGCCCGGCGATCAGAGGCAGTTTGACGGTGTTGATGGGTGTCTTGTCGACGAAGACCTTGCCTTCCGGTTCCGCGCCGAATTTTCGAACTCTGCTCCAATAAAGCTCGCGATGGGACGCGAGGGTCTCGTCTGAGGCGGCGGCAAGTTTTTCGATGTCCTGCGGCTGTGTCAGGAAGGCGCGCGCGGCATCACCCAGCGTGTCCCTTTCTTCCAGGGAAACGACATCGGGATGGCCCGCGAGCACCTGTTCGAGCAGGGTCGTACCCGATCGCGGGAAGCCTATGAGAAAGACGTGACTCGTTTCACCTGCGGAATGCAATGCGTCCGTCTTGCGATAGGGCAGTGGGGGCGCCGTTTCGAACCAGGCACACAGATCGCGTGCCGCTTCGAGCATGTTCATTGTCGCGGACGAGAAGCGAGGTACATGGAGCCGTCGCGCTTCGTCATTGGCGCGCGCATAGCAGGCGAACGCTTCCCCGACGCGATTCTGCCGGTCGCGCAAGTCGCCCAGCAATCCGAGCGCTATATAGCGGTCGCCGCCGGTCAGCTTTCCTTCCGCCAGCAGCGCCGAAAGGCGTTGTTCGGCATCTGCAAATGTCCCCTTTTCGACGTCGGCTGTGACCAGCGCCAATTGCGCCGCCGGCTGATGCGCATCGGTCGCGAGGGCACGAGCGGCGTAGGTTCGCGCGTTGGGCCAATCGCCGCGCCGGGCGGCCAGAAACGCGAGGCGGCCGAGCGGTTCGGCATAGTCCGGTTTCAGCTCTATCGCCCGCTCGTGCGCGCGCCGCGCCGCCGTCAGATCTTCCGCCAGCTCGTGTACCCAGCCCTGGCGGCTGTAAAGCTGCGCATTGTTGGGTTGGAGCGCGGCAGCGTCTTCAAAAGCGCGAATCGCGTCATCGAGCCGATCAAGCCGGGCAAGGCAGATACCCATCGCGTTTTTGATCGTGGCATTGGGCACGGACAGCGCGTCGGCCTTTTCGAGTTCCAAAAGTGCCGTTTCATATCGGCCCTGTTCGCTGAGCCAGACTGCCCGCGCATGAAACAGGAGCGGATGCCGAAATCCATCCGCGATGCTGGTGTCCGCCAGCGCGGCCGCCTGCCTCGTGTTGCCCAGCCGCATAGCCTGCGCCACCGTTTCCAGGACGCGAATATCGGCTGCACTCAAATCCTGCGCCATGCGCGCTCAATATCCCCGGCGATATCTGTCTGCAAACAAAAACGGCGGCCCGGAGGGGCCGCCGTTTCTCTGTGACGTTGTGAACGCTCAGTATTTGATCGTCGCGCCGACGAAGACCACCCGGCCGAGCGAGTCGTAGGTGCCCGGATAGGTGTTGCCGTTGCCGAACTGGCTCGGGCCGGCGATGCCGTAGGTGTTGGAGTCAAGCACCGGAGGCTCTCTGTCGAATACGTTGTTGACGCCTGCATGCAACTCGACGCCTTCGCGGATCGTCCAGTCGCCGGCCAGGTCGATATAGTCCATCGACGCGATGCGGGCATCCGCGAGGTCGG
>Ga0302324_100006859_pt1 | contig 24369 bp, 24 predicted proteins | sample Palsa_T0_1_FD_201949 | JGI IMG/M metagenome (GOLD analysis project Ga0302324, IMG submission 201949) | Peat permafrost microbial communities from Stordalen Mire near Abisko, Sweden - Palsa_T0_1 | ecosystem: Environmental > Terrestrial > Soil > Palsa > Peat permafrost | place: Sweden: Abisko... | reverse complement strand
CGTGCCGGTACAGCCAGCGGCTGGCAGCGACCCCTTGCGGACGGCGGTGGACACGGCTACCCCGGGTGCCGAGAGCGGCGCCGAAGTGGCATGACCATGGGAAGAAAGGCGCGCCCAAACGATCCGTGCCCCTGCGGGAGCGGATTCAAGTTCAAGAAGTGCTGCGGGCGACCGGCCGGGTCGCCGAAGCCCGTCGCCATGGTCCACACGCGCGCGGAGCGCGTGTCCGCCACCGAGAAGCTCGACTTCTTCGTCGACGAGCTCTGGGAGGAGGAGGAAGAGGAGGCGTTCGACGAGTTCTGGGGACGCCACCTCGACCGCGAAGACGAGCTCACTCCCGAGCTCCTCTCCCTGTCGCGCGGCGTCCAGGAGACGTGGTTCGCCTTCGACTACCGGTTCGAAGATGACTCCCGGATCATCGACCACTTCCTCGAGCAAGCAGCGGACCTCACGCCCGGCGAGCGATCGTACCTGTCGGCCATGCGCGGCTCGTCCATGCACCTCTACGAAGTGACCGACACCGTTCCCGGAACGTCGATGACGCTGCGCGACCTCGTCGAGGGCACGGTCGTGACGGTCAACGAGCGCACCGGCTCGCGCAGCATTTCGCGGCACACTTGCCTGGCTGCCCGGGTGATCCCTCGCGGCTGCTCGGGCGGACCCGAGATCGAGATGGCCTTGCTGCACATTCCGGACTTCTGCCGCGACTCGGTGCTGGCAGCGGCAAAGCAGGAACGCGAGGAGTTCTTCCGCGACGATCCATCGGGCTCCCTCGACGACTTCTACAAGGAGCTGCCGCCTTTCTTCCACGACGCGTGGGTCAGCTCGATCTTCGAGCCTGCCGTTCCCGAGCTCGCCAATACCGACGGCGAGCCCATGGTGGTGACGCGGGTGTCGTTCCACGTCGACGACGACGCCGCGCTGGTGCGGGCGCTCGACGGCTTCAGCGGCGCCCTCAGCGTGACCCACCCGACGGCGCGGTAGTGATCCACCCCGCCGCGTGAAGCGGCTGCCCCGGGCGGCGCGATCGTGATCCACCTGGGGCGCGGTCGCGAAAGTGTGCCGGCCGCCGTGGGGAGCCGACGGTGGCCGCCATGGCGCAGCCTCGGTGCACGGAGTGTCGGACCTGGTTCACGCCGGCGGTGACGGCCCGTTCGCACCAGCGGGTATGCGGGGCCGCCTGCAAGCGTCGCCGTCGCAACAAGCTCGCGCGCCGGCGCCGACGCGACGACCTCGAGGCGCAGCGCGCCGACGAGCGCGGGCGGCAAGAGAAGCACCGGGACGGGCGGGAGGGTGGGAATGGTCACGAGCCACCTTCGGGCCGCAAGTACGCGGAGCTGCTTGGGAAGTTGCAGCAAATCGTGGACAACGCGTCGCGCCTGTCACGAGCCACCTTCCGCCGTGATGCCCTGCGGATCCTGCGGAAAAGCACGGTATTCGCGCGCTCGGAGATGGACGGAGCTGGACGGTGTCACGAGCCACCTTCCGCTCTGGGACCAGCCGAAAATGGCTCTCGATCGGCCTCGGACCTGGACGGTGTCACGGCCAGGGATGGCTCGTGAGGGGCGCCTCGTGGTGGGCTCCGGGCCGTGACCGCTACCGCCCCCACCGAGCGCCGCGTCGTGCTCGCCGATCTCGGCGAGCGCCTCGCGGCCCTGCGCCTGGCCGATGCCTCGACGCTTGCGGCGATGCGCTCGTCGCTCCATCGCCACGGGCAACTCTCGCCCGTGCGCGCGTTCGAGCATGCGGGCGCGCTCGAGGTGTTCGACGGCTTCAAGCGGCTGCGTGCGGCGCGCGGCCTGGGCCTGGGCGAGCTACGCGCCGTCGTGGTCGCGCTGGACATGGTCGAGGCCACGGTGCACATGCGCGAGCTGCACGCCGGACGCGGGCTGACGGCGCTCGAGGAGGCGTGGATCGTTCGCGCGCTGCACCGCGACCATGATCTGAGTCAAGGCGCCATCGCCGCACGGCTCGGGTGTCACAAGAGCTGGGTGTGCCGGCGCCTGATGCTGGTCGAGGCGCTCGACAGCAGCGTGCAGGCCGACGTGCGACTGGGTCTGCTCGCCCCGCGGGCGGCGGTGCTCGTGGCCGCGTTGCCACGTGGCAACCAGGCGCTCGCTTCGGGCGCGGTGATCCGCCGGGGTCTGACCGTCGGCCAGACGGCCCAGCTCGTGCGCGAGCTGGTAGAAGCCGCCGAGCCGGGCGCACAAGAGGCCGTGCTCGCGCGCTGGACCGACGGAGACCCGGGGCTCGCGCGTCGGGGCGTGCGCCCCGCGCGCGGCGTGGTCGAGACCCTCATCCTCGATATCACCACGATCCGAAGAAGCGCCGGGCGCCTTGAATCGTGTCTTGTCACCACCCCGCTCGCGGCGCTCGAGTCCGGCGCCGCGCAGCTCGTGGGTCAAAGCCTCGGCGAGCTCCAAGGCGTCCTTCGTGCGCTCGAGCGCACCCTCGCCACCGTCATGGCCAAGAGCGCCGCAGCGGAGGTCGCGTGACGGCGCGCTGGCGGACACGCGAGGAGTTGATCCACCAGGTGGTCATCCTCACCAAGCAAGGGATGAGCCGCCGCGCCATCACGCGCGCCCTCGGGGTCAGTCGAAACACCATTCGGAAGATCCTCCGTGCGCAGGAAAAGGCGCGCGATACGGGTCATACGGCGCTGCCTCCGCGTCCCGAGCGTGTGCCGCGGGCGGCGAAGATCGACGTGTATCGCAGCCGCGTCGAGGAGCTGCGGGCACGCTATCCCGACATCACCGCGCAGCGGGTGTGGGAGATCTTGAAGGACGAAGGATTCACCGGTGGATACACCGGCGTGAAAAAGCACATGCGGCGCACACGCCCGCCGCCCAAGCCCACCCCCAGCCTCGAAGCGCCTGTCTATGGACCAGGCGAGATGGGTGAAAGCGACTGGTCGCCCTACGAGCTCACGTACACCGACCGACGCAAGGAGCTCGTGCAGCTGTTCTCGTACGTCCTGGTCTATTCCACGAGAAAGTTCTACGACGCCTTCGAGTCCGTCGACCTCTTCGCCTTGATGGACGGCCACCAGCGCGCCTTCGCGCGCTTCCGCGGCTACGCGTCGTCATGCAAGTACGACAGCCAGAAGCCCGTCGTGCTCCGGTGGGAAGGGCAGCAGCCGATCTACAATCCGCGCTATCTCGCCTTCGCGGCGCACTACGGAATACGCCCCGCCGCCGTCCGCGGAAAACCCAATGCCAAACCCCGTGTCGAGCGCGGCTTTTGGGAGCACGAGCGCTCGTTTCTCAATGGCCGCTCGTTCCGCGACCGCGAAGACTTCCGCGCCCAGCTCGCCATCTGGCTCGATCGCGTCGTCGACCCGCGAATGCGCCACGGCCGGAGCGCGCTCGATCGGTTTCGCGACGAAGCCCCGCATCTGCTCCCCCTGCCCACCCATCCGTACGACACGGCCCGCGTCACCTATCGGCTTTGCAGTATCGACGGATACGTCGAGTGGCTGGGAAACCGCTACGCCGTTCCCTACGACCACGTCACCGATTTTCTTCCGCTCCGCGTGACCCAGACCGAGCTCTTTGTCTACGGACCCGACCTCGTCTGCCTCGCGCGCTACGAGCTTCGGCCCCGCGGTCGCGGTGAGAAATTCGACCCGCTCGGATTGCACCCTCGCCCCGACCGACAGGCGGTCTTCGACGGAGACAAGCTCCGCGCCACCTTCGCCCAGATGGGCGACGGCGCCACGACGTTCCTCGGCCAGCTCGCCTCCCTGCCCACCCGCGTCTGGACCCATCACGCGCGGCAGATCCTGCTCTTGCGCGCCCGCTACGATACCGCCGACGTCGACGCCGCGCTGGCCCACGCCGCTCGCTTCGGCGCCCTCGACGTGGCCTCGGTCGAGCGCATCCTCGCCCGCTGCCATCGCCCGCGCACCCTCGACGAGTACGTGGCCGAGGAGACCGCCAAACGCATCGACGCCGCCCTGGGGACCGGCGTCACCACACCGCGCGATCTCGCCGAGTACGACGCCCTGCCGCTCGCCGCACGCCTGCCTGTTCCCACGGAGCCTACCGATGGCCAAGACCAAGATCCCGACTGATCCCCCGACCGTCTCTCCGCAGGACGACGGGCAGCTCGTCGTCGAGCGACTGCGCCGGCACCTCGCCTATCTCGGACTCACCCATACGACCGCCTCGCTCGACGAGCTGCTCGCCTGGGCCAGCCACGAGCGCCCCGGGCATTCCGCTCTGCTCGAGCACGTTCTCGCCGGAGAAGTGGCCCATAAATCCGAGGCGCGACTCACCGGGAGAATCCGCACCAGCGGCCTGGTCGAGCGAAAAACCCTCGAAGCCTTCGATTGGGACTTCCAGCCCTCCCTCGACAAGAGCCTCGTGCTCGAGCTCGCACGACTCGACTTCGTCCAACGACGCGACGACCTGGTCATCACCGGAAAGAGCGGCACCGGCAAGAGCCACGTCCTCAAGGCCTTCGGCCTGCGCGCCTGCGTCCAGGGTATCTCCATGCGCTATGCCCGCTGTGCCGACCTGCTCGCCGATCTGCACGCCGGTCTCGCCGACAACACCTACCCCCTGCGACTCAAGGCCTGGGCACGGCCCGATCTGCTCATCATTGACGATGTCGGCCTCGGCCAGGTCCGCCAGCGCGACGACGAGCCCACCGCCGCTCACACCCTCTTCAATCTCATCGATCGCAGACACGGAAAGCTCTCGACCGCCGTCACGTCCAATATCGATTTGAGGCAGTGGGGGCGCTACCTCGGCGACGACACCGTGGCCGCCGGCATCCTCGACCGCCTCGCCATGCACGCCATCCGCATCGACATCAACGGGCCCAGCTATCGCCAGCACGTCGCCGCCCAGCGCGCAGGGCACAAGCCCATGGCCCGCGGCGACGACGCCCCCGAGACCCCGTGAGGCGCGCACCCGCCAAGACGCGCCTCGCCGCGATCCCGCCGCCGCCCACCGTCCCCGACTTCGTCCTTGCCCCCGAGCTCGCCGCCCTCATTCTCCTCGAGTACGCCCTCGACGTCGCCAAGGACGCGCTGCTCGCCGAGCATCCGACGCTCGGCGACGACTTCGCCATGGCTCACGACGACAGCCCGATCCTGCACCTCGCCCATGCGGTCTGCCTCCGGGCAGCCTCTCTTCGCGACCTGCTCCGGCGCTATCGACGCGCCGTCCGCGACGCCGTAACGGCCGCCTCGCGCGACGACGCCGACGACGACCTGCCCTTCTGACCGTCGGCGTTCCCGGCGCGAGAACGCCTCCTTCTCCAGCGCTCGCTGGCAGCCGGGCGTGCGCCCTGTTCCGCGGCGGCTCGTCTGACCGGCGATGACCCCCATTCCGAGGTGGGTCACGATCCGGCCGTACGCGTCCCATCCGACCAGGGACGAGGTGGGTCACACGCCCGCCCCGGAATGGATCACAAAAAGGGCGCCGCTGAAGCCCGGGCAGGTCGCCGACGATCTACTCGGCTGGATCGACGAGGACGCCTGCGACGGATTCAACTTCAACATCGACCGCTACATCGACGGCCTCGAGCACCTCGTCGACTGGCTGGTTCCCGAGCTCCAGCGGCGCGGCCGCTTCCGCAAGGAGTACGAGAGCACCACCTTCCGCGGGAACCTCGGAATCACCTAGATGGTTTCCAGCGGCGCGCAGGCGGAGCAACCCCGTCGATCTCGGCGAGATCGTCCGACGTCAACGTCCACGCCGCGCCCGCGACGTTCGCGCGGATCTGGGCGGGCGACGTCGCCCCGGCGATGCACACGACGGCAGCACGTCCACCTCGGGATCGCGATGAAGCACGCTGTACTCGTTCTGCACGGAGACAGGACGCCGGGCCGACGGCGCCACCTCGAAGGCGGACCGAATCTGCTCCGCCGTGTAGTTCGAGACGCCGACCTCGCGAACCTTGCCGGCAACGACCAGCTCCCCGAGCGCTCCGAGCGTGTCGGCGATCGGCACAGCCGGATCGGGGCGATGAAGCTGATAGAGGTCGACGTAGTCGGTGCCGAGGCGGCGCAAACTCGCCTCGAGCGCCTCCTTGACGTAGGCGGGGCTGGCTCCACCCGGGCCTCCCTGGATCGGCATCCCGAACTTGGTTGCGACGACGACATGCCTGCGCCGCGACCCGAGCGCACCCCGGAGGTATTCCTCGCTCCGCGTCTCGCCGTAGACGTCCGCGGTATCGAAGAACGTGACGCCGGCGTCGAGCGCGGCGTGCACGACCGTGGCCTCCTGGCCCGCTCGTAGCTTCATGCCGCACGTGGGATCCCCGGCGGAGCATCGCTACCATCGCCTCTTGTGCTGCGCACGAGGACGCACTCGAGCGTCTCGTCGGACAGGGCGTTGACCTCCGTTCATCATCGCCCCAACCAGGGAATCTCCTCGCGCGCGTAGCGGAAGGCGCGGAACACAGCGTTCTGCTCCCCAACCAACGCCGGCGATCGATCGCTTGTCACTTGCTGGGGGCCGAAGTAGGGATTCACGTACTCCCAGACGACCTCTCGCTCGAGTGTCACCTCGAACAACCGGCCATAGTTGCCCTCGGTGATCAGGGTGTTGCCGTTCGGCAGACGCTGCGCACCGGAGATGTACGGGCTGAAGAAGTTCTGCGGCGGCGCATCAACGTACTCCCAGACGACGTTCTTCGTCCGCCGATCCACCTCGATCACGCGGGAGAAATTCAGGGCGATATCGCGGCGACTCGTCCCGTTGTCGAACACCAGGATGTTGCCGTTGGCGATCTCGTGTGGGTGGTGTTGATGGCTGAGCCTCTCGGGGCCGAGCTTCCAGATCACTTTCCCCGCCGGGCGGGAGACGATCACCACCGTAGAGAGATTGCGGAAGCCGAGAATGATGCTGCCGTCGGCGAGCTCTCCCACCGCATTGCCGTGGGTCCACTCCTCTCGCCGGTCGTTTGCCGTGATGTGGTCCACATCCGGGTCGAGGTGCTCGCTGGCGTGCCACGTCCAGACGGTCTCGCCGGCCGGCGTCACCTCGTGGACCGCATCGGCCAGAATCGACCCCCCTCTCCACTCCGTCCCGGGGAGGCCGCCCTGGACTCGCCTGGCAAGGTGGTCCGGAATCGTCTCCAGTGTGAGCACGATGGTGTTTCCGTTGGCCAGTCGGCGACCGTCGTGGTGATGGTACGGATGCCGGTACTCCCAGAGGATCTTACCGGCGGGATCGGCCTCCAGAACCACCCCGCCCTTGAACCACCACGGGACGTTCTCCAGGTTCTCCGTGGTCTTCCCGTTGTAGAAGAGATTGCCGTTCGGCAAGAGGTAGCCGTAGGCTCCCGGAGGGTACGGCAAGCTCCAGCGATGGACCACGTTCCCGTCCAGGTCGACGAGATACACCTGGCCGCTGCCCGTGATCGGCGCAAACAACGTATATCCAGGAAACGCTTTGCTGCGGTCGATGGCACGCGTGCCGACGCCGCGGCGCCGGACGGTATTCTGGTCCACCTTCGACGAAGAACTCACGGCGCACGCCGCCCCTCTCCGGAGAGACGCCACTCCACTCGCCGCATGACGGCATTCATGGCGTAGCCGTAGGTCCCGATGACCACGATGCACGCGAAAAACGTCGGCGTGTCGAAGGAGATCTGGGAGTCTTTTGCCAGCGCCCCGACTGCGAAGCCGGAGCGCGGGCTGAAGACCATCTCCGTGACGACGGCGACGATGAGGCTGATGGAGAGGGTCAATCGCGCTCCGAAGAAGGTCGACGGCATGATTTCGACGATCGAGGCGACGGTTCGGAGCGGGCGCGAGACGTCGTGAACCGCGAGAAGATCCTGGCGGGTGCGATCGAGGCCCTGGATGCCCCTCGCCACGGCCAGCACCATGATGGGCAGACAGCCGACCGCGATGGTCCAGACGAAGGCGGCCGTCCCGAAATCGAAGGCGACGAGAAACAGCGGGAACGCCATGATGGGAGGGACCGCACGAGCGAATTCGAGCAAGGGCTCCGTCGCCCGGTAGGCTCGCGGGTTGAACCCGAGGAGGAGACCGAGGATTCCCCCGCCCACCAGCGCGATGGCCCAACCAGCCAGGGCTCGACCGATGGTGTGCAGGGCGTGCGTGTAGACGGCCTGGCCGCTGTCGGCGGGATGCCACGCTCGCGCCAGGACGCCCAGGACTTCCTCGGGCGAGGCGAGAAGGGTTTTTCCGATCCAGCCCGCGCGGGCGACCAGCGCCCAGGTGAGCAGCAGAAGGGCGATGCTCACGATCACGGGACGCTGCCCCAACCAGCGCGTCATTCCCCGTGCTCTCCGGCGAGCGCCTTGCTCAACGCCGCCACGAACGGTGAGTCGGTGCGGACGCCGCTGCTCGCCGCCGCCGGGGACCCGTGCAGCACTCGCGACCGGTTCTCGAACAGGTGCGCGCGGAAGTGGCCCTCCAGCTGCGGGTTGGTGGTGTACGGTCTACCGGGAATGGCGAGAACGAGGTCGCAGACCTCCACGATGTCCTGCAGGTCGTGGAGGGCGAGGACCGCGCAGATGCCCTGATCGCTCACGGCACGCCGGAACCCTTCGCGGACGCGCGCGGCGACCTCGAAATCCAGCGCGCTGAACGGCTCGTCCGCGATGAGAACGTCGGGACGACGCGCCAGGGCGCGAATCAGCGCTGCTTGCTGGATCATCCCTCCGCTGCACTGCGCCGGTCGCAGTCGAAGATCGAGGCTGAGGCCGAGGGAATCGTGAGCGTCACGGACGGCTTGCCGGTTGCGCTTGGCGGATCCAAACGGGTCCGGAAGATGCATCAGGATATTGGTCTCCAGACTCGCCCAAGGGTAGAAGGAGCGCGCATAACCTTGGGGGACATATCCGATCGTCGAAGACCGGGCAGCTTCGCCGCGCGTGGGGGAGCCAATCTCCCCGTCCACCGGCTGCAAGCGTGATAGGGCTCGCATCAGCGTCGTCTTTCCCGTTCCATTGGGCCCGAAAAGCCCAAGCGCCTTTCCCCTCGGAATCTCGAGCGTGACGTCACGGAAGACGTGGACCCGGGTGTTCCCGCGAGCGTACGAAAAGCCGACCTCCCGTGCCCACAGCGCTTGGACGGAGGCCTTCGGTAGCGATAGTGGCAAAGCGGTCTCCTGGGCGGAAAGATCGCGGACCCTGCCATCGGAGACAGCGTGCATGCCGATGAGCACTCTCTCTCCTTACTTCGCAGCCACGATGGGATCCCCATGGTAGACGGCGCCCGTCAGGTCGATGGCCCTGGGAATGACGCCAATCTCCAAGTACTTGTCTGCGATCCGCGTGTAGATCTCGTCTTTGGTGTCGGCCGAGGGCAGGTAGAGAGGGTCGGGATAGAGATCGATCTGCGAGGCATACACCGGGGCCAGGTACTTCCTCAGGAAGTTCTTCGCTTCCTTTGGGTGGGCGTTGGCGTACTGGGCGCCCTGATCGATGCTTCTCACGATGCGCTTCGCGAGATCGGGATGGGCATCGGCCCACTCCTTGGAAAGCAGCTCCGAGGCGAAGACGAACGGTTCCCCGAACAGCAGCGGCGAGTCGACCTGGTCGCCGACGAGCTCGCCGGCCCCGCTCGCGAGGGTCGCCGTGCCGGCGGGGTCTATCGTGAAGAGCGCGTCGACCCCGCCGCTGGCGAGCAGCTGCGGCTGCAGAGGTGCATCGGTCTGCTGAATGGTCACGCTGGCGGGATCGACCCCGTCCTTCCGGAGCAAGGCTTCGAGGATCGCCTTGTACGTGAGCGTCGGGAAGATTCCGACCCGCTTGCCCTTCAGGTCGGCGACCGACCGGATCTCCGGCTGATGTCCCGCGGGCGTCCTGCGACGCAGCAGGTAGCTCACCCGGTGTTTCTGGTCCTCCAGCTCGGCGGTCACGAAGTACACCTTGTGCCCGGTCCGGAGCACACCGTTGAAGCTGATGGCCGTCGCCAGGTAGCCGCCCACGTTGATGTTGCCCTCCAGTAGGGCCTGGCCCACGAGTTGCCCGTTGTCGTACTGCTCCAGCTGGGCATCGATCCCGTTTGCCCGAAACAGGCCGAGCTCTTGAGCGCAAAAGACGGGCAAGCTGATTGCCAGACGGCTGTAGCCGATGCGAACGCGCTCGACCGCCGATGCGCGGGCATCGGGAGCGACTTGTTCGGTCGTGCTGGACGGGCTCTGGCAACCGGTGGCGAAGGATACGAGCAGGGCGCCGGCTGAGATCCACCCGAACGGCCGGCGGGAGCCGCGCTTCGAACGACCGCACCCGGCCTGTCGTTCGCGGACGCGTGCCTTCTCCATCCGTCCACGATAGTAGACACGGATGGGTTAGGCAAGAGATGGCTTTCAGCCGCGAACCGCCGGCCGTAGGCCGCCCAGGGTGAGTGCCCACGTACGTGCGCGCGAAGAACCGAGGGACGACGACGGCCACCCACCTGATCCTCTTTGCCGAGATCGCTACTCCAGCCCGACGCCGCGCACGAGCTCATTGGAGAAAAGACGACGCCCCGCCGGCGAAAGGATCTTTGCCTTCGCCGCCAGCCATCGATCCAAGCGCGCGCCGTAGAGCTTCCGGTACCGTGCGGGCTCGTACGGCAACACCTGCCCCCAATGAAAGGTAAAGCTGATCCCTGCCGCGTCGAGGCGCCTCCAGATCTCCTCATACGCCGCGAGCGAGCGGTTGCTGTAGACCGCTTGAATCTCGATCGTGCACGTCGGATCGTATTGAGTGAACGCCGCCAGCGCCGACGAGCTCTTCACGTAACGCACCCCGATGGCGCAGCCAAAAGGTTGATCCTGGGCGACGGCCGCCACCGTCTCCACAGCCGCTCCGATGTCTTGCAGTCTGAACCCCATCTCGGTGCTCAAGCCTTTCCCGCGTATCGTCGTCGGACCGAAGGTGTACCCGGGGGTGGCCGTGACGGCTTCGTAAGATGGCAGCTCGGAGTCGAGCAGGGCGGTGACGAGCGCGGGGATCGCCGCGGGCACGAGGTCGCTGAGGGTGCCGATGACCCCCAGTACATCGTCGCCGGGCCGATGGCCCCCTGGGAGTGGACCGGGCGGATTGGGACTCCCGCCAGGGTGCTTGTACATGAAGCGGACGAACGCGCCCTTCTCTCCTCGACCCATCTTGTACGGGTTGAGGCCAATCTCGAAATGAAACGGCAGAACGCCACCTTGGGGCAGCTTGAGCGTTTCCACGTCGAGCGTCCCGAGCGCGACCTTCACGTCGTCATAGTCCATGCGCCGCGAGTATGCTTCGAGCGAGTACAGCGGCTCGACCTCGATGAGGTAGGCATGAATGACGCCGAAGCTGCCGAAGCTCACGAGCGTCGCGTTGAACAGGTCATCGTCTCGGATCAGGTTGCCGGCGGGCGTGTCGACGAGCCCCAGGAAGCGCTCGGACACGACGGGCTGGCTCGCGCGTTCGATCCACAGCGGCTTTCCATCCTCGACCAGCAGCTGGACGGCCACCACCGAGTCCTGCATGGCCCCCACCTGGTTGGCAGCTCCATGCGTCCCAGTCGATATCGCGCCCGCCATGGTCTGTCCGTCGCTGGCGCCCGACGTCCTGAGCGCGAGACCTCTCGCCGCAAGGCCGTCGTGAACGTCCAACACCGTGCAGCCGCACTGGGCAAAGAACAGCCGGTCACCGGGGATCGTGCCCCCTACGAGGTTGTCCGCCTCGATGCCGATGTTTCGCGCGCCGAGCGGCGCGGTGTTGAGCATGAAGTCGGGGCAGTACGCAGCGTGCGACAAGGACCATGCCCCGCCGAACGCGCGGACGCTGGCCCCCGCCGCCTCGGCATCGCGGATGGCACGCTGCAGCCCGGCCATCCCCGGACGCCAAGGAATGGGGTCTTGCGTCTGATCGGCCCAACGGTTCCAGACGTCGTAGTAAGAGGCCACCTGGCCGGTGACGTTCTGGTGCTTGTTCGTCCACGGGGCGCCGTGCTCGATGTGTAGGTAGGGGTCCGGCACTGGGTTACCCTTTCTGGCCAAGGCCATTGGCTCCGAGAACGTGGGTGTCCTGACCGCCCGGATCCTTGGCGCAGCGCCATTCGATTCGCTGGATCACGACGATGCCGAGCGTCACTGCCTCGACGAGAACGTATCCGAAGTTCGTCTCGGCGGTGACCTCGGCGAGCGGCACCTTGTCCGGACAGTTCGTGGGCACGAGGTCGTTCGGCTGAATGATGCCCCACAGGTAGGCAGCCTCCGTCACGGACCGAGGCTGCGTGGCCGGCGTGACGCCGCTCGGGGCGATGCGAAAGTAACTTGCCGTGCAGCCCGACGATAAGAACAGCAGGGGGGCGAGGGCGCTGGCGAATCTTCTCGAATGCATCGAATCCACCGCTTTCGAATGCCAAGCTCTCAGACGGGGATCAGCGCGACCTTGGCGATCACGCTGCTGGCGATGGTCACTGCTTGGCCAGCGTAGTCCAGGATCGACTGCACCGTCGCGATGCTGCGATCCGCCGAGGCCATGCCGTCGGCGATCCTCTGCAGGGGTGGCGGCGTCGGCGGTCAGCGCGGTTGCTGCGAGCTTCAACCGGTAGGCGACCAGGGTGTTGAGCGCCTTCTCCACGTCGGACTTGGCGGCGAGCACCTGCTGCATCTTCTGCCGCTGATCGTCGGGATTCGGTCCCGACGGTGAGGCGCTGAGGATCCAGTCGATGAGGGAGTCGTCGATGCTGAGGAGGCCGTGCAGCGCCTGGAGTGCTTGCAGGTACTCCGGCGGGACGTCCGGCGACGGCGCTCCGGCCGCAGCCCCCTGGAGGATACTCATCTCGGGTGCGCGCATCAGGCCGCGGCCGTCGCTGGTGCTTACCCCCGTGCGCCGAGAAGGCAGCTCGATTCACTCCCACCTTCGGGCGCAATGGAGACGTCGACTGCGCCCGTCGTACCCGCAACCTGCACGGTGGCGGGTTCGTCGACCGGGACTCCGTCGATCTTGGTCTCCAAGGTGCCGCCGAAGGTCAGCGCGGGCTTCCCGCGCGGCGCAGTGCAAAGCCCCTGCAACAGAGCCGCGAGCGCCGTCACGCGCACCACACGCCAGTCCCCCGGAGTGGGCGGCGTCCTGCGGGCGTTCGTCCGTTCGTGTTCCAATGCGCCCCCCCCCGTCTGCGCCGCTCGTCGGAGCGGCGCCTTCCCTTCCGCTTCGACAGAAGCTCTCACGACCCGTCCCGCGACACAAGAGTTGTCCGCATATTCTCGACGTTGATAGTCCGCTTTCGGGCAATGCAGGGAAGCGCGTCTCTTCTTCCCAATCCCGGTCGGCGGTTGCGCGCGGGCGGTTGACATTTCAGACCATCATGGGCAAGCATCTCCCACCAGCTGAAGTCGCGCGGGGTCACGGTCCACCACCTCGGCGCTCTGTTTCGGTCGGCGGAGGCGTACCTGCAGATGTGGGAGCGCGTCGAAGCTTCTGCCGAGCACTGAGAGGAAACTACGAATGATCGCTGTCCGGAAGTGGGGTGCGCAAGCGGGTGCGTCCGCGGTGTTGGTGACGCTCGGGTCGGGCTGTCCGCACCCGCGCGTGGTGGCCTTCGCGGTGGACCCACCGTTCGTGTGTCCGGGCGGGAGCGCCCACGTTCACTGGGACGTCGTCGGCCGCGCTTCGCTACGCGTGCAGCATGGGCCGAACGACTGGGACGACGGCCTCGTCCCCTCGACCGGTGATCGGTTGGTCGCGGCGTCTTCCAAGACGACCGTCGTGCTGAGCGCACTCGACGCGGACCCCAACGTGGAGGGCGGGCCGAAGACGAAGTTCATCGACGTGGCGCGGAAGGATGCGCCACCCCGTGGAGCGTCTGCCCACTGCGACGCGAGCACCCGCAAGTGCACCGGGTCGATCGAGGTGAACGACGGGGACGACCCCGTACTGGTGCGGAGCATCTCCGGCCCGACCATCACCACGGCCGGCGCGACCAGTCCGGCGCGGATCTGCCTCCAGCACCCAGGGCTTCCCGGCGGCTTCTGCGTCCCGGCGAACGGATCGCTCGATGTACCGGGACCGGGCATCGCGGCGACGGGAACGTGGACCTTCGAGACCGACCTCGCCGCTGCCGACCCGATCCCTGCCGCCAACCCAACGCTCGAGGTCACGTTCAGTTTCGGATGTCCGTGAATCCCCCGGAAGGAGAGACATTCCAGTGTCCACCCACAATAGCCTCGTCGACACCGTCGTCGTCGTCATGATGGAGAATCGGTCGTTCGATCACTTGCTCGGCTTCCTCAGCCACGAGCTCTTCGATGCCCGACCCGACGTCGACGGCCTGCACCAACCCAGCGCCACATTCGACTGGGACAACGCGGACGAGGCGGGCAACCTCTTCGGCCCCAAGGCGACCCAGGACGGCTATCTGCCGTTCGACCTCCCGCATTCGCGCACCGAGATCGACCATGAGCTCAACGGCGGGGCAATGGACGGCTTCATCAAGACCTACTTCGCGTCGCAACAAGTCGACCGGGCTCCCATCCCCATGCGCTTCTGTCGCCCGGAGGACGTGCCGGTGTCCGCCGCGCTGGCGAGGGCGTATTCCGTCTGCGATCGCTGGTTCGCCTCGGTGCCCGCCGACACCCAGCCGAACCGGCTCATGGCCCTGAGCGGTACGACGCTCATCGACACGACCGACAACATCAAGCCGCCGTTCCACCTGCTCCCCGACCAGCCGACGATCTTCGACTGGCTGGAGATGAAGAAGAGGAACTACGAGATCTTCGTCGACGCCAGGCCCATCGAGGACGTCGGCGCTCCCTCGAACCTTCTGCTCATGAAGTCCCAGTGGGGCCACGTCATCAAACACGGGCATGCGCTCGATGCACTCGCGAGTCGATGGAAGGCCGGCCCGGCGCCCGACGTCATCTACTGCGAGCCGTTCTACAACGACTTCGCCACCGTCATCGGAGGGGGCCATGGCAACTGCAACCATCCTCCGTTGCCCGTCTCCTACGGCGAGGACTTCCTGAACCGCGTCTACACCACGCTGACGTCGGTTCCCGAGAAGTGGAAGCGGACGGTCATGGTCATCTGCTACGACGAGCACGGCGGGTTCTTCGACCACGTGGCTCCGCCCGGCATGGAGTACGCACCGCCGCCGAAGAACACCTGGTCGAACCAGGGACCACTCAAGACGCTCGGCGTCCGTATCCCCGGTATCATCGTCTCCCCGCTCGTCGATCCGAAGACGTGCTTCCACGGCCTGCTCGACCACACCTCGATCCTCCAGTTCATGGTCGAGCTCTTCGGGGCCCCCTCGGATCTCCCCTTCTTCGGGGATGCGCCGGCCCGCCGGGACCACGGCGTCCTCTCCCTGTCCCGGGCGCTGACGCGGACCTCAGCGCGAGCGGACATCCCGCAGGTGCCTCCCGCTCCCGCGGCCAGCGGGACCGCCATCACCCCGCCCCCCACCAGCCTGGGGATCATGTTCCGCGGCGTCATGGACGACAAGCCGGCGCTCCACGTCCCGTGACCTCGGCACGCCTCGCCGGCTGAAAGGAGCGCCCTCATGTTCGGCAGCACGGTTCTGGAGGTCGCCATCGGCCTCGTGTTTTGTTACGCGTCCGTCTCGGTCGTCGCCAGCTCGCTCTACGAGGGGGTGGCCTCGGTCTTCAAGCTTCGCGCGTACACCTTGCTCGCTGGCGTGAAGGACCTCCTCAACGATGGCGAGTTCACGGGCCTGGCGAAGGACCTCTACCAACACGCGCTGGTCAACCCCAGGAGCGACGGAAGCGCGACCGACGGCAAGGCACCGTCGGTCCTGCCCTCGTACGTCGATCCCAAGAATTTCGCGATGGCGCTCATCGATACCCTCCAGAAGACGCCAGGCGATTTTCAGGCACTCAAGGCCAAGATCGACGAGGTGCCGGACGCCCAGATCCGTGCGCTCCTCCAGGGCATGTACATGCGCGCGGGGGGTGCGGCCGGGAAGTTCCAGGACGACCTGGAGCGCTGGTTCGACGACGGCATGGCCCGGGTGTCGGGCGCCTACAAGCGAATGTCTCAGCTCTGGACGTTCGTCATTGGCCTGGTGATCGTGATCGCCCTCAACATCGACACGTGCCGCCTCTTCGAGAGTCTGTGGAATCACCCCGCCCTGGTCGCCCAGATCAGCGCTCCGAACGACCAGGGTGCCCAGGACGCGCTGGCGAACGTCAAGAACCTCGAGGCGCTGCCCATCGGATGGCAAAAGGCGCCCTCGAGTCTGTTGACCATCGGAGGCTGGCTCCTCACGGCCCTCTCGGTGCTGTTCGGAGCCCCGTTCTGGTTCGACCTCCTGCAGCGCCTGGTGAACCTGCGCGGGACGGGCGAGAAGCCCGGGGAGAAGAACGAGAAGAAATAGCGCGTCCACGTTGTCGGATCACTCCTCACGCGTACGCCGTGATCCAGACAAATCTGGCTCTCCCTCCCGACCGAGGGGCAGTGGACCAGGGCACAACCTGCTAGACGTGGCCGATGATCACGCATTGGGAGATGATCCTGCGCATCACGCTCGCCGCGTTTCTCGGTGGCGTCATCGGCTTCGAGCGAGACATCCACCGCAGGCAGGCCGGGCTACGCACGCACCTCATCGTCGCGATGGCATCGGCCACCTTCATGGTCGTGTCCGCGCATTTCATGTACTTCCAGCGCTACGTCGCCGGGAACCTGGTGACGGTGGACAGCTCGCGCATCGCCGCCTCGGTCGTCGCGGGCGTTGGATTTCTCGGCGGCGGATCCATTCTGCGCACGGGAGCGACAGTTCAGGGGCTGACGACGGCAGCAGGGCTGTGGCTCGTTGCCGCGCTCGGTCTATGTGCTGGCTCCGGGATGTATCCCGAGAGCGTCTTCGTCACGGTGCTCGGGCTGCTCGCCCTCACGGTGCTGAGGGTCTTCGAGGACAAGAAGGTGGTAAGGCGCCGGATCGTGCTCACCTTCGACAGTCCGCGGGGCGCCTCCTCCGCGCTTCTCGCCGCGATCACGACAGAGGTTGACCACCTACACGCCAAGGCCCTCGACCTTGACTACCACCTGAGCAGCACCAACAGCCAGACCACTATCTCTTTCGACCTCCTCTTTCCGGACTCTCTCCCCCTCGCGAGGCTCGTTGCGGCCTTCGAGAGCGCCGAGGGCGTGCGAGAGGTTCAGGTTCGCGTTCCGTAAGCGCTCGCGAAGGGTCATCAGCGCTTCGCCCGCAGGGGAGTTTCCCTTGCACGATATCGCGATCGACTGGTACTTTGGCGACGGAATCCGACCCCGGAAGGAGCAGCGATGCTGCGCAAGCTCGTCATCGCTCTTGGCCTCGCGGAAGTGCTGATGCCGTCCGGCGCTGCCTCGGCGACAACTCCAGCCGACGACGTTCCGTACCCGGTAATCGTACCGGTGCCCCGCTATGACCGCCGACAGTAGAGCACCGGGGAGCATACGCCCTCTCGGCTGCGGACCTCACTCCGTCGCAGCGCTTACCCGAGTACATCGACCGCTGAGCGGGAGGGAGGCCAGGAACGGTTGGACCCGCTCACCCCTCGAGCACGATCTTGCCTTCGACACCCCCGGAGGCGAGAAGCCCCAGCGCGGCCTGCGCCTCCAGGAGAGGAAAGGTCCGCGCGATCATCGGATCGATCTTCCCCTCCGCGAGCAGAGCGAAGATCTTCGGCAGGTCCTCCCGCAGGGGCTTCGGATCCTTCCGGTACAGCGCGGAGATGCCGTAGAAACTCCCGCGACGACCACGAAGGCGGGAGCCCAGGAGGATGTTGGCGAACATCGCGAGGGTGGAGAGGAGCCCGGTTGCGGCCATGAAGCCGTAGGCGACGAGGTGACCGTGGCGGCGCAGCGCACCGATGCACGGGCCGATGTTCGAACCTCCGATGCCGTCGAACACCAGGTCGACGCCGTTCGGCTCCAGCGCGTGAACCAGTCGATCGAGTCTGCCGGCCCTGTAGTCGATGGGAACGGCACCGAGCGCGCGGAGGGTGGCGTGCTTGACCGGCGACGCGGCGCCGTACGTCTTCACGCCGGCAAGCCGGAGCAGTTGCAGAAGGGCGGTGCCGACGCCGCCGGCGGCTCCGGTCACGAGCGCGGTCTGGCCTGCCTGCACCTTGGCAACCCGGTGAATGGCCTGGTACGCCGTCACGTAGTTCAGGATCACGGCGGCCGCGTCGCGATCGGAGACGCCGTCGGGAATGGGCAGGAAGTGCTCCGCATCGCGCACGAGCATCTCTCCGAATCCGCCGTACACCGTCAGCGCCGCGACCCGCTGGCCGACGCGGAGCCGATGGACACCCGGACCTACCGCATCGACGACGCCCGCGATCTCGTATCCGGGCACGAAGGGGATCTTCGGACCGTAGCGGTACGACCCGCCGACGACGAGAAAGTCGGTCGAGCCAACGCCTGCGGCGCGGACGCGCACCCGGACCAGGCCCGGGCCGGGCTCCTCGACAGGGAGCGTCACGACCTTCAGCACGTCGAGCGCTCTCGGTCCGCCTTTGCCCGTCAACATCACAGCACGATAGGTGGTCGTCATGTGCTGCTCCTGGAGCATAGGCCGTGCCGGCAAGAAGAAGCGGGAGGCTCAGTGTTCCGAAGGTCGACGCACCTCGACACGGACAGGTGCCGGAAGCCCGCACGGCCGGCAAGGTGACCGGGAGAGGTGGCTGGCGACGGCTCGCCCAAGGGCACGCGAGAGACGGCGGCCTCCCACGGCGATGAAGGCCAGGGGGCACGCCAGAGACGGCGGCCTCCCACGGCGATGAACGCCGGGGGGCTGGCGAAGGACGCCGGAATACGTCGGCCCGGCGACTTGACCCCGTGTCGCTGGAGGATCGATCTTGTAAGGCGTGACGGGCGATCTTATCTCCGCAACCATCCCATCGTCACTCGATGGACGGGCGGTCTTCTCTCGGTAGCAACCCTGTCATCACTCGAGTGACGGCCACCCGGCACTCGAGATAAACCTGACCATCACTCCAGTGACGACCACACGTCACGCGAGATAAACCTGCCCATCACTCCAGTGACGACCACACGTCACGCGAGATAAACCTGCCCATCACTCCAGTGCCGGCCACCCGTCACGCGAGATAAGCATGACCATCACTCCAGTGAAGACCATTCGTCACGCGAGATAAACCTACCCATCACTCCAGTGAAGACCACCCGGCACGCGAGATAAACCTACCCATCACTCGAGTGACGGCCACCCGGCACGCGAGATAAACCTGCTCATTACTCCAGTGCCGGCCACCCGGCACGCGAGATAAGCCTACCCATCACTCCAGTGACGACCACCCGGCACGCGAGATAAGCCTGACCATCACTCCAGTGACGGCCACCCGTCACGCGAGATAAACCTACCCATCACTCCAGTGCCGGCCACCCGTCACGCGAGATAAACCTGCCCGTCACTCTCTACAAGTTCCCCGGGACGGGGGGTGAAGAATCGGGGAACCTGTCGTGCCATGGCAAGCACTGAAAATAGCTAGATATCCGTCGCTACGCATCACTCCGGCTCGACCATGAGGTGGATGCCCCGCTGCGGCGAGAGGAGCACCACCAGACCGAAGAACACCCGCTGGAGAAACCACGGAATCCCGGCCAGCTGGTTGCGATGGCGGAGGAGGAGGATCGCCAGCCGGGCGGCCTGGGCGAGAGAATTCGGGGGTATGCCGCCCTCGGCCTCGATGGTGACGATCTCGTGGAAGAAGTCCTCCATCGCCAGGGCGGGCATCATCTCGACGCGGTGGACGCACACCTCGCCGCCTGCGTTCCACAGGGTATGGGCCGTCCCCGGCGGAACCTGGACGGTCTCCCCCGGTCCGAGGACACGGGTCTCACGACCGATGCGGACTCCCAGCGTCCCGTTCAGCACCGTGAAGCGCTCCGTCTGGGTCGCGTGGAGATGCGCGGGCGGACGCTGCGGACCCACCTGGAACGTCTCCTTGAAGGACAGGAGGGCGCCGTTCGTGTCGGCGCTCGTGCGCTCGAACTCGATCCGGGTGTGCGGGCCTGCGACGACGGTTCCTGACTTGATCATGGCGGACTCCACTGTCGTTGCCGGCCTACAGGTCGAACGCGTAGCCGATGGACACGTTGGCGAAGACGCCGAAGTCGTGCGCGCTGTGCTCGACGGTGCCGTCCGTGCCCTGGAGCGCGACCTTGTTGCCGTCGAGCGACGAGGCGACGTTGGGCCAGTAGCGGAGGTACGCATCCGCGAAGAGCCCCTTGTAGATGAAGGCCTTGTACCCCAGCACGGGACCGATGCTGTACGTCTGGTAGCTCGTGACGGGGCCTCCCGGCGCGTTCACCTCGTAGCGGTGGGTCTTGAACTCGACGCCAAGCCACAGCTCGTCGACGAGCGTCACGCCTACGCCGAAGCCCGTCGTGTAGGGCACGTAGACGCGCAGGTTCTGGTCGCGCTCCGTCTGCGACATGCTGAAGCCGTCCAGGTTGTTCAGCTTCAGGTCCATGCCGTGCGAGTACTCGAACCAGAAGCGGCGATAGCGAAGCTCGGCGGCGACATTGAATCCGCCGAGCGCCAGCTGCAGCAAGCCGAAGTTGACGCCGGCCTGGGCGTTCTTCGCGTCCGAGGGCGCCCACTGGGTGTGGTGCGTCGGCGTGAGATCGAAGCCGCGGTGCTCGTCGGCGCCCGGTGCCGGAGGCGCGAACACGGGCGCATCGGGAGCCGGCGAGGCCAGCGTCGGCGGCGCGTCGGCGAAGGCACGCGACGCGGTGGAGAGGACGAGCGCAGGGGCGAGCATTGCGACCAGGGCTTTGCGGATCATGGCGTGCTCCTTGGCGCTGTCTGCGCCGGGGTTGTGTTTCCTGGCTAGAGCACGCGTCGTGCCGTCGAGAAGAAGGCCCAACCAAGCTGTTTTCGAGCTTCGCGCCTTCGCCGGACGTCGCGATCACCGCGGACACGGACGCGTGTCCGGACAGGTGTCCGGGTGGAGGGGACCGACCGCGGTCCAGCGTGCTCGGCTGCAGAACCGCGTCGCGTTTGCCCCGTGCGGCCCATAGGCTCTTGGCGGGGGACCAGGCTGAATGAAGAGACCGGAGCCGGCGACGACACGCATCGCCCGTTCGACGTTCGCGGTCGTTCTCGGGACCCTCGGCCTTGCAGGCAGCCTGTGGTTCTGGAGTATCCAGAGCGCGATAGAGACCGGGCACTGGATCGAGCACACCCTCGTCATCCAGAAGGAGCTCGGGGCGCTCCTCTCGTCGGTGCTCGACGAGGGTATGGAGTTCCGCGAGCAGGCGCTCGCGCCGAACGAGCGGTCGCCGGGTCGGATGGAGGCGGCGCACGGAGCCGCCAGCGCGCACCTGGCACGCATCGAGGCGCTGACCGTCGACAACGCGAGCCAGCAGCGGAGGCTCGTCGATCTGCGGCGCGCCGTGGACGGGAGGACCGCGTTCGCGGGCGAGCTCGCGGCCGCGAGGAAGGACGGCGGCGTGGATGCTGCGCGCGCTCTCCTCGACTCGGGTGTGGGCGCGGTCCGCCTGCAGGCGGTCCGGGACCTCATCCAGGCCATGAACGACGAAGAGGATCGCCTCCTCGGCGAACGTACGCGCCGGGAGGGCTCCCAGCTCACGCGGGCCGTGGGGTTCGGCATCGGGATGTGCGGCGTGGTCGTCGTGGCCATCGGTCTCGGTTACGTCCTCATCCGCAATTCCGCGCGGGCCAGGCGCGCCGCGACGGAGGCGATCCGGGCGAGCGAGGAGCGTTTTCGCACGCTCGTCGACGGCGTCAGCGACCACGCGCTGTGTCTCCTCGACGCCGGGGGGAACGTCGCGAGCTGGAACGCCGGGGCCGAGCGCCTGACCCAGTATTCGTCGGCCGAGATCGCGGGCAAGCACGTCTCGACCTTCGATCCGGGCGCGGATGGCGCGGAGGGAGGCCTGCGGGTCGCCGCCGAGAAGGGCCGGTACGCCGAGACCGCGCCCCGCCGTCGCAAGGACGGCACCGTGTTCCTGGCCGATGTCGTGATATCGGCGCTCCGGAACGAGGACGGAACCCTGCGCGGTTTTGCGAAGGTCATGCGCGACCTGACCGAGCGCGAGAGCGGGGAGGCGGCACTCCAGCGGGTGGAGGAGCAGCTCCGGCAGGCGCAGAAGCTCGAGGCCATCGGGAGCCTCGCCGGCGGCGTCGCGCACGACTTCAACAACCTCCTGTCGGTCATCCTGAGCTACGCCAATCTCCTCATTGAAGACCTCCCGCCGGACAGCGCCGTGCGCGCCGACCTGGGCGAGATCAAGAACGCGGGCATGCGAGCCACGGTCTTGACGCGGCAGCTCCTGGCATTCAGCAGGCAGCAGGTGTTGCAACCGCAGGTCGTCGACCTCAACGAGATCGCCACGGGCGTGGAGACGATGCTGCGCCGTTTGCTGGGCGAAGACGTGGAGCTGGCGCTGCTCACCGCGCGGAAGGTCGGTCGGGTGTACGCCGATCGCGGCCAGGTCGAGCAGGTGATCATGAACCTGGTCATCAACGCGCGCGACGCGATGCCGTTGGGCGGCAAGGTCTCGATCGAGACGGCCGACATCGTGCTCGACGATGCCTACGTCGCAGCCCACGTGGGGGTCACCACGGGGCCATACGTGATGCTGGCCGTGACGGACACCGGAACGGGGATGGATGCGGCGACCCGGGCCCGGATCTTCGAGCCGTTCTTCACGACGAAGGACAAGAGCAAGGGCACCGGGCTCGGGCTCTCCACGGTGTACGGCATCGTCCAGCAAAGCGGCGGCAGCATCTGGGTCTACAGCGAGCCGGGCAAGGGAACGACGTTCAAGGTCTACCTTCCGCGAACCGCCCTGAGCGCCGACACACGCCTGACTCCCCCGCCCTCTGCAGCCCCCCTGTGTGGTACCGAGACCATCCTGCTCGTCGAGGACGAGGAGCCGGTTCGCGTCATCGTACGCACCATCCTCCGACGCAACGGCTACACCGTGCTGGAGGCCGAGAACGGCGGCGAGGCCTTCCTCGTCAGCGAGCAGCACACGGCGCCGATCCACCTCATGCTGACGGACGTCGTGATGCCTCGCATGAGCGGCCGCCAGCTGGCCGAGCGCCTGGCGCCCATGCGCCCGTCGATGCGCGTGCTCTACATGTCAGGGTACACGCAGGACACCATCGTCCACCACGGCGTGCTCGACTCGGGGATCGCGTTTCTCGAGAAGCCCGTCACGCCGCATGCGCTTCTGCGCAAGGTGCGCGACGTGCTCGATGCGAATAGCCCGTAGGTGCGCTTGTCAACCGCCTACCAGCTGGGAATGCCGGACGGACGCACGGGTGCCTACGGGTGCCATGTGTCAGATCGCCACGGGCTGGCTGACACCTTCCGTTGCGTAGCCGACGTCCGCGCAGGGTGACCGCTGCGCCCCCGGCGCTCGCAGGGCCCGCGCAGGCGCGGGGTGGCCGACTACGGGATGACGGCGACGCAGTCGGCGAGCACGCGGACGGCGTCGTGTCGTTCGCGAGGCGTGATGGAGAAGGTCGCCTCGATCCTGTGAGCGGCGGCGAGGAAGAGCGCCCTGCGTGCGGGGTCCTCGCGCGAACGGAGCACGTCTGCGAGCGAGTCGAGCCAGAAGGTGCGACGCAGGGGGCTGTCGGTTTCGAGGGCGCGGTCGACGCACTCGGCGATGACATGGTTGACGTCGCTGTTGCGCGACCGCTTCACGCCCGAACGGCACGAGCAGGCCAGCGCGCACGTGGTCACAGAAGCCGATGAAGGTGCCGTCCCAGCGCGTCCACGCGTCGAGCACGGTCTGCATCTGGGCGCTGTCGGCGTCGGGGGGTGGCGACGCCGCTGACTCGGTCGACACTGCGGCCGCGATCGGATCGCGCAGCCAGTCCTTGAGCGTGCCCAGCGGCACGTCGACGGCGGAGGCGAACGGCTCGACGTCGAGCGCGGCGTGCTCGGCGCGCAGCTCGACGATGTAGCGCCGGAAGCCGTCGGAGTAGTGCTGGCGCACCGGGCCGCGCTGCACGCAGCCGGCGTGGTGTGTGACGTAGCCGAGCACCGCTCGGGTCAACGCTGCGCCCTGGTCGGTCGCTGCGGGCGGCGGCTTGGCAGGACGACCGCGCGCCCGGATCAACGTCGGCAGCAGTCGGGCGAGCACGTCGTGCGTCTCGTAGGCGGTACTGCGCGAGACGTGCGTGGCTGCGAGGATCTCGACGACGGTCGGCGCCGGTAGCCCGAGCGACGCGAGGATCGCTCGCGCCAGGATGAGCAGCCCGGTCACCACGACGGGGCACTGGGACGGCAACTTGTCGGCGATGCCGGTGACGCCCGCTCCGGAGGGGGGATGCACGCTCTGCATCCCCCATCCGCGGGCATGGCGGGCTCGGCACGGCCAACTTCCTGGTCACTGGGAAGGTCGGGTGGCGACCACGCCTTTGGCGCCGCCGTATCGGACTTGACGCCTCGCGGCCCT
>Ga0302324_100006858_pt1 | contig 24373 bp, 17 predicted proteins | sample Palsa_T0_1_FD_201949 | JGI IMG/M metagenome (GOLD analysis project Ga0302324, IMG submission 201949) | Peat permafrost microbial communities from Stordalen Mire near Abisko, Sweden - Palsa_T0_1 | ecosystem: Environmental > Terrestrial > Soil > Palsa > Peat permafrost | place: Sweden: Abisko... | reverse complement strand
CCGATTGTCGTATCGATGGCCAACGGCATCGATAATCAGCGCATTCTGCCGAAGTTCTTCACCAGGGTGATCTATTGCGTGGTCGGCTATAACGCGCGTCGCGATGCGCCGGTCGTGGTCGGCTATCAGCGCAAAGGTCCTTTGCTGATCGGCACGCGTGGCAACACATTGAGCGAGGAATTGCGGCTGGTGCAGTCAATTCTCGCCCGCGGCTGCCCGACCGAGATTGTGGACCACTTGCAGAACGCGGTGCATACCAAGATTGTGATCAATCTCACCAACGCACTCGATGCGCTGGTGGGGCGGGGCTCGGTGCCGTTGTCGAATCTCGCCGCCTATCAGCAACTCCTCTCGCAGACGCTGTGGGAGGGCATACGCATTATTCGCGCCGCGGGTTACCAGGAGCATCGCATCGCCGGCATACCGTCCTTTGCGCTCCTGCATCTGTTGGCATTACTTCCCGGCTGGGTGACACGCCCGATGTTCAAGCGCGAGCTTCGCGCCATGCGGATGTCGAGCATGACGCAGGATGTGGTTCTGCACGGCGCGCACGACACCGAGCTGGAGTCGATCACGGGCTACATCGTTGGCCTCGCCGCGAAGCACGGAGTGCCTGCCCCGTATAATCGGGCGATCTACCGTCTCGGCCGGGAGAAATTCCACCCAGGGTTCGAGCCGTTGCGGTGCGAGGAGGTGCTGGCCGCGGTCGAGCGCGAGGGCACGGCAGCGTAAATGTGCCAAAAGCCGAAAACTTTGACTCAGGGCTGCGATCTTTCCCATACTTTGCCCAACCGGCCTTGCACTCTTTCTGGTACGCTCCGCACGATATGAAGCCCGCGCCCTTCCGGTATGTCGCCGCCCATTCCATCGAGGAAGCCTTACAGCTCAAGGCCGAATACGGCGATGAGGCACGATTTCTGGCTGGCGGCCAAAGCCTTGTTCCAACAATGAATTTTCGGCTGACGCAGCCGGCGATGCTGATCGACATCAATCTGCTCGCGGAATTGGCCGGCGTCAAAAACGGCATGGCGGAGCGCGTGCACATCGGTGCGCTGACCCGCTACCGCAGTCTCGAACGCGATCCGGCCACCGAACGGAACCTGCCGCTCATCCATGAAGCTTTGCCCCATATCGCACACCCGCAAATCCGCAACCGCGGCACCATCGGCGGCAACCTCGCGCACGCCGACCCGGCCTCGGAGATGCCCGCCATCGTCGTGGCGCTCGCCGGCAGGCTCCGCGCGCTGTCGACCAAAGGCGAACGGTGGATCGCGGCGCCGGATTTTTTTGTCGGCGCGCTTTCCACGGCGCTTGAGCCGGACGAAATGCTCATGGAAATAGAATTGCCGGTCGCGCCACCGCACTCCGGCGCGTGCTTCATGGAGGTTTCGCGCCGGCGTGGCGACTTCGCCATCATCGGCGTGGCCTGCACGGTGCGCCTCGACGACGACGGACGGTGCGTCGAAGCGCGCATCGGTCTTTGCAATGCGGGCGATGGGCCGGTCTTTGCGGCGGACGCGAGCGAATCCCTCGCCGGCCGACAAATCGGCACACCGGAGATCAAGGAAGCGGCCGAACGCGTGCAAAATTCGATCGATCCGGGCGGCAGCATTCACGCCAGCAAGGACTTTCAGCGCCACATCGCTGGCGTACTGACCGGACGCGCCCTGGCGACGGCGAACGAACGGGCGCGGCGTGAGCACTGACAGTCACGAGATCAACGTCACGGTGAACGGCACGGCCTGTCGTCGCACGGTAGAGTCGCGGCTCCTGCTGAGCGACTTCCTGCGCCACGACCTTCTGCTCGCCGGAACGCATGTCGGTTGCGAGCACGGCGTCTGTGGCGCCTGCACCGTGATTTTCGACGGCGCCGCCGTTCGCTCCTGTCTGATGTTCGCGGCGCAGGCCGACGGCCACGCGATCATGACGGTGGAAGGGCTGGCCGCGGACCGCGAGCATCTGCATCCGCTGCAGGAGTCGATGCGCGACTGCCACGGATTGCAATGCGGTTATTGCACGCCGGGCATCCTGATGACGATGAAAGTCTTCCTCGACGAAACGCCGTCGCCCGACGAGGCGCAAATCCGAGAGGCGCTTTCCGGCAATCTGTGCCGCTGCACCGGCTATCAGCACATCGTGGAAGCCATGCAGCTCGCCGCCCAACGGCTGCGGGGCTGACCGCCGTGACCACGCGAAATTTCGGCGCTCCGATCAGACGCAACGAAGACGTGCGGCTTTTGACCGGTCAGGCGCTGTTCGTCGACGACGTCGAACTTCCCGGGATGCTGTACGCAGCCTTCCTGCGCAGCAACGTCGCCCACGCAATAATCCGCTCGATCGACGTTGAGGCGGCGCGGGCGCGCGATGGTGTTGTCGCGGTCTACACCGCCGAAGACCTCGGCAATTACTGGGCTCCCGGCCCCTTGCTCGTCCCGCCGCCGCCGATCAAGGACACCATCTTCAATCAGCGCACGCAGGTGCCGCTCGCCAAGGACAAAGTGCGTCACGTCGGCGAGCCCCTCGCCGTTGTCCTGGCGGAAAGCCGCTATATCGCCGAAGACGCGCTCGCCGACATCGCCGTCGAGCTTGATCCGCTGCCGGCCGTCGTCGATCTGGAAAAGGCGCTGGCCGATGCATCCGCGACGGTGCACGATGGCGTCCGCGGCAACGTCGCCGCGCATGTCCGGCAAAGCCGCGGCAACTACGCCATGGCCCGCGCGCACGCCGACCGCGTGATCGCCCGGCGCTTTCTCTACGATCACGGCGCGTCTTCGCCGATCGAGACCCGCGGTATCGTCGCCAAATGGGACGCTCGCGCCAACCAGCTCACAATTTGGGACACGACCCAGGCGCCGGTGTTTTTCCGCAACGGAATCGCCGGCATGCTGGGTCTGAGCGAGCGTCAGGTTCGGGTGATCGCGCCGTTCGTCGGCGGCGGCTTCGGGCCGAAGATCATGCTGTTCTATCCCGAAGAAGTCGTGATCCCGTGGGCGGCGATAAAACTCAATCGGCCGGTCAAATGGATCGAAGACCGGCTGGAGCATTTCTTTGCGACCACCCACGAGCGCGGCCAGACGCACGACGCCGAAATCGCGCTCGCGGCCGACGGCCGCATCCTCGGCGTCAAGGATGTGTTCCTGCACGATACCGGCGCTTACAATCCTTACGGCCTGACGGTGCCGATCAACAGCCAATGCACTCTGCTCGGACCCTATGTGATCCCGAACTATGACAGTACTTTCACGGCGATCTTCACCAACAAACCGATCGTGACGCCGTATCGCGGTGCCGGACGCCAGCACGGCGTTTTCGTGATCGAGCGGCTGCTCGACCTTGCCGCGCACGAACTGAACATTGATCGCGCCGAAATCCGCCGGCGCAACCTCATCCCGCCGGATGCATTCCCCTACAACAACGAAATCATCTATCAGGACTTCGCGCCGCTCTCCTACGACAGCGGCAACTACGAGCCGATCCTCGACAAGGCGCTGGAGATGATCGGTTACGATCGTTTCCTGGCCGAAGAGCAGCCGCGCCTGCGCGGGCAGGGCCGCCATGTCGGCGTCGGCGTCGCCTGTTACGTCGAGGGCACCGGCATCGGGCCTTACGAAGGCGCCAAGGTTCAGGTGCAGGCCAACGGCAAGGTGAACGTCGCGACCGGCATCGGCACGCAAGGGCAGGGCCATTTCACCGTTTTCGCCCAGATCGTCGCCGATCAGCTCGGCGTCGAAGTGAGCGACGTCGATATCGTCACCGGCGACACCGATCAGTTCTATTGGGGAGCCGGCACATTCGCGAGCCGCGGCGCGGTGGTCGCCGGCAACGCCTGCAACGAGGCGGCAAAGGCGGTGCGGCAGAAAATCCTGAAACTCGCTGCCGAGCATTTCGAATGCGCCGAGGAGGACCTTGAAATCGCCAACGGCGAGGTTTCGGTGGTCGGCGTCCCCGGCCAGGCGATCAAGCTCGGCGCGCTGGCGCTCAAGGCCAATCCGATGCGCGGCGCGGTGCGGCCGGGAACCGAGCCGGGCCTCGAATCGACGCAATATTTCGGCCCGTCCGGTGGCGCGACCGCAAGTGGCGTGCACGCCATGATCGTCGAAGTCGATCCGCAGACCTTCATGCTCGAAGTGCTCAAATATGTGGTGGTGCATGACTGCGGCACGGTGATCAATCCGCTGATTCTGGCCGGCCAGATTCATGGCGGCGTCGCGCAAGGGATCGGTAACGCCTACTACGAGCAACTCGTGTTCGATGAAGACGGGCAATTGCTCAACGCCTCGCTCGCCGATTATCTGCTGCCGACGGCGCTGGAAGTACCGCACATGGACATCGCCCATACGGTGACCGCTTCCCCGCTCAATCCGCTTGGCGTCAAAGGTGCAGGCGAGGCCGGCGCCATTCCTGTCGGGCCGCTGTTCGCGCAGGCGATCGAGAATGCGCTCGGACTTTTGGATCAAAAAGTCGAGCTCAACGAAATTCCGCTCAGTCCTGGCCGTCTGTTCGAGCTGACGGCCAAACTGCGATGATTCTGGTCACCGGCGCTGCCGGCAAGACCGGCAAAGCCGCGGTCAAGGCACTGGCGGCCAGGGGCGCCGCCGTGCGCGCCCTGGTGCGGAACCCCGAGCATGCCGCCACGCTGACCGTGCTCGGCGCCGCAGAAGTCAGCGTCGGGGGCTTCGAGGACCCCCGCGCGCTGGCGGATGCCGCCGCCGGAGCGCGGGCGATTTATCACATCTGTCCGAATGTCAGTCCGCAGGAAGTGGTCTATGCGCAAGCCGTGGCCGCCGCGGCGCAGGCGCGTGGCATCAAGCGATTTGTCTATCACTCGGTGCTGCATCCCCAGATCGAGGCCATGCCGCATCACTGGCAGAAGATGCGCGTCGAGGAGATGCTGTTTGCCGCCGGCTTCGATCTGACCGTGCTCCAGCCGACGACGTACATGCAGAACATCCTCGGTGCGCGGCGCGGCATCGTTGCCGAGGGCGTGTTCCGTGTTCCTTATCCGGTCGAGACGCGACGGAGCCTTGTGGATTTGGACGACGTCGCCGAGGTGGCGGCGCTGGTGCTAACGCAGGACGGTCACAGCGGCGCCAGTTATGAACTTGTCGGCACGACACCCCTTAGCCAGACGGAAGTCGCTGCCGCAATCGGTGCGGCGCTGGGGCGGAGCGTACGCGCCGAAACAAAAACCGTCGCGGCTTGGGAAACGCACGCACGCGCGGACGGCGTGGGCGAGCATGAACGCAGCACGCTCGCGGCCATGTTCCGCTATTACTCCGATCATGGCCTGATCGGAAATACCAACACGCTGCCCTGGCTGCTCGGCCGGGCGCCGACCGACCTAAGGTCTTTTCTCGGCCGCAACGCGATGCAATCTGGAACCTGATCGGGCCACCAACCTTTTGGTATTCGGGATGCCGAGCAGTGATGTCGAAGTCGTGGTGGTCGGCGGCGGCGCGGCCGGTATTGCCGCGGCGCGGCGGCTTCGCGACGCCTCTGTCCGCTGTCTCCTCGTTGAGGCGCGTCCGCGGCTTGGCGGCCGGGCATGGACCGTGATCGACGGATCGGGTTTTGCGCTCGACCTCGGTTGCGGCTGGCTGCATTCGGCCGACCGCAATCCATGGCGGGCCGTCGCCGAAGAGCAGGGAATTGCGATCGACAAAACCCCGCCGCCCTGGGCGCGTCCATCGCCGGAGATCGGTTTCCCGCGTTCGGAGCAAAACGACTTTCACGATGCCCTTGGAGCGTTTTTCGAGCGGTTGAGTCACGTCGGGGAGAGCGAGTCCGATGTTCCGGCTTCGGCTTTCCTCGATCCGGGCTGTCGCTGGAACGGCCTCATCGATGCGGTCGGCACCTATATCGGTGGGGCGGAACTGGATCGGCAGTCGGCCAAGGATCTCGACCGCTACGACGACAGCGGCGTGAACTGGCGCGTCGTCGAAGGCTATGGCTCCCTGATCAGCGGTTACGGGGCAAATCTGCCGATCATGCTCGATTGCCCCGTACAGACGATCGACCATCGCGGCAAGCGTTTACGAATTGAGACGGCGAAGGGCGTCATCGCAGCGGATCGGGTTATCGTTACGATCCCGAGCGCGCTGATCGCGGCAGAACGGATTTTGTTCACGCCGGCGCTTCCGGAAAAAATCCAGGCCGCCCTGGGGTTGCCGCTCGGGCTCGACGACAAGCTGTTCCTGTCGCTCGATGGTGCCGGGGAATTTGAAAAGGATGTGCGGCTATTCGGGCACACGGATCGCACGGCGACGGGAGCTTATCATTTCAGGCCGTTCGGCCGGCCGCAAATCGAGGCCTATTTCGGCGGGAGATTGGCGTCCGAACTCGAAGCGCGGGGTGACGGTGCGTTCCACGATTTTGCCGTTTCCGAGCTGGTGGGTTTGCTCGGCAACGACTTTGCACGGCGCGTGAAGCCGATCCGGATCCATCATTGGGGTCTCGATCCGTTTTCGCTCGGCTCTTACTCGTTTGCACTTCCGGGCTCGGCAGATTGCCGTCTCACGCTTGCCGCACCGGTTGAAAACAGACTGTTTTTCGCCGGCGAAGCGTGCTCCACGAACGACTTCTCGACCGCGCATGGCGGCTGGCACACCGGAGTCACCGCCGCCGATCAAGTCATCGCGGCGCGGGGGATTTGATCCGCGGCTAGTTCCAAACCCCGGCATGGATCGCCGCGGCCTCATCCTCCAGCAACGGGCCGATGACTTCGACATTGCGCTGTCCCGCTGCGAAAACCGTGCGGCATGGCAAATCCAGCGTCGGGTTCTCGGCGTGGTTGCCCGTGATGATCTTCAGGCGACGCTCGGACAGGCCATAGACGACGCGCCCGATGCCGGCCCAATACATCGCGCCGGCGCACATGCAGCACGGCTCGGCCGACGTGTAGAGCGTGCAGCCGGAAAGAAATTTTGGATCGAATTGCTTCGACGCCTGCGTGGCAAGAAGCCGTTCGGCATGGCCGGTCATATCGCGGTCCGGCATGTAACCGTTTTCGGTCTCCAGCAGTACGTCGCCCGTTGCGCTGACGAGGATACAGCCGAACGGATGATTACCGTGGCTGCGCGCGCGTTGCGCGACGTCGAAGCTCCGGCGCAGGAATTCTTCATGATCCAGCGAAGGCGGCGGCGTCGGCATTATCTCAATCCGCCGCGCCGAACTTGTCGGCGATGGCGTGGAAAATGCGATCGGGCTTGAACGGCGTCTGGCAGAACCGGATGCCGGTGGCATCCGCCAGCGCATTTCCCATCGCCGCGGCGATCGGATTGTAAGGGCTTTCGCTCATCGATTTGGCGCCGAAGGGTCCGAGGGTGTCCGAAGTCTCGGCAAACAATACCTCGGTTCGCGGCACGTCGCCAAACTGCGGCAGGTGATAGTTGCGAAACGCCGGATTGAGGACGCGGCCGGTGTCGTCGATCACCATTTCCTCGTAAAGCACGGCACCGAGCGACTGCGCGACGCCGCCTTCGATCTGGCCGCGGCACTGCATCGGATTGATGACGAAGCCCGCATCCGCCGTATGGACGCTGCGCAGAATCTTGATCGCCCCGGTGCGCTTGTTGACGGCGACGCGGAAGGCCTGGACGTTGAACGCGACCGAACGTGGCGTTCCGTCCGATCTGCCGGCGGCGAGGAGGCTCCGTCCCTTCGCTCCCGCCGCCGTGGCGAGGTCGGCGAGACTTATCTGCTTGCCCGGCCGCGAGACCGCGGCGTCGACGAGAGACCACGCCGCACGCGCGCCGCCGGAATGTTCGGCGGCAAAGTCCAGGATTTTCTCGCGCAACGCTTCGCAGGCGAGTTGCGTGGCGCGTCCGGCGACGACGGTTCCGGTGCTGCCATATGCGCCGGTATCGTGACCGCCGTTGTCGGTATCCGATTGCAGGACCTGGACGGCTTCGATCGCCGTGCCGAGCACGGTGGCGGCGATCTGGCGATGCACCGTGCTCGTGCCGTTGCCGAACTCCGCGGTGCCGACCGCGATCTGATAGGTTCCGTCGTCGCGCAAAGACGCGCTGGCGTCGGCGATGTGGCCGAACGGCGGCACGGTATCGATCATGCCAAGCGCGACGCCCTGTCCGGTCAGCCAATCGTCGGACGGCGGCGCCGGCAAGCCGCCGCCGTTGTCCATCGCGCCCCTGGCCAAGGCGAGGCATTGATCGAGGCCGTAGCTGCCATACTGAACATCATGGCCTTCCTCCGACCCGGTCGAGATCATCGGATCGCCGGGGCGCACGACATTGCACTCGCGAAACGCGATCGGGTCCATGCCGATCGCGCGCGCCAGTTCGTCCATCGCCGACTCGACGGCGAAGTTGGTTTGCGGCAGGCCGTAGCCGCGGAAGGCGCCACTCGGCACCGTGTTGGTGTACACCGCGAAGGCGTCGATCTTCTTGTTGTCGCAGCGATAAACAGAAAAACATTCCGAGCATGCGTGATTGACGACGGCGAAGCCGTGGTTACCGTAGGCGCCGGTATTGGAGACGACGTGCATCTGCATGGCCGTCAAGTGGCCGTCGCGCCGCGCGCCGGCCTTGATGCGCACCCGCATCGGGTGCCGCGTCGTCGCACCGATGAACTGCTCCTCGCGGGTGAACTCCAGCTTGACCGGTTGGCCGGTCTTTAGAACCGCGAGCGCAACGATGTCCTCGACCAGCATCTCCTGTTTGCCGCCGAAACCGCCGCCGACGCGTTCGCAAAGCACGCGGACTTTTGCCGGGTCGAGATCGAAAAGGCCGGCGAGCGCCCGGCGCGTCAGAAAAGGTGTCTGCGTGCTCGACCGGATGTTGAGCCGGCCCGCATCGTCGAGCCAGCCGATCGCGCAGTGTGTTTCCAGGTGCGCGTGCTGGACCCGCTGCGAAACGTAGGTTTCCTCATACACCACATCGGCCTGCGCAAACCCCTCCTCGACGCTGCCGACGTCGCCGTGGACCTCACCGACGATATTGCGCTCGGGATTGTGGATGCGGGCCTCCGGTCCTTTGGCGTGGAGGATCGGCGCACCCGGCCGCATCGCGTCTTCGGGATCGAAGACCGCCGGAAGGATCTCGTAGTCCACGGCAAGCTTGCGGCAGCCTTCCTCGGCCGCCGCTTCGTTGTCGGCAACCACTGCGGCGACGCGCTGGCCGACAAAACGCGCAACCCTGTCCAGCAACACGGTATCGTCCGGATCGACGCTTTCGTGCTCATGCCGGGCGGTCGAATAGAGTTTTGCCGGGACATCTTCGTATGTCAGCACCGCCCGCACGCCCGCAACCGCCACCGCATCGTCCTTGCGGATCGATTTGATCCGCGCATGCGCGTGCGGCGAGCGCAGAAGCTTGAGATGCAACAGCCCGGCGGGTGCGAAGTCCATTGTGTAGCGGGCGGCTCCGCTGATCACTGCGCGCGCCGCCGGCGCCGGGACGCTACGCCCGCAAGCGTCTCCGGCTTCGGCTTTTTCGATTTGGCGCATACCGCGAATGGCTCCCTCGATCGCGCCGTAGCCGGTGCAGCGGCAGATGTTGCCCTTCAGGGCCCACGGGAGGTCCTGCCGCTGCGACTGATTGAGGCTCGCGGCCGTCATGATCATGCCCGGTGTGCAGAAGCCGCATTGGAAGCCTTGCGCCTGGAGAAACGCTTCCTGCATGGGATGCAGTTCGCCGTTTGGCGCCAGGCCTTCGATGGTCGTGACCGCGTGGTTCTCGGCGCGATAGGCGGGAAACAGGCACGAGTGCACCGGGTCGCCATCGACCATCACGGTACAGGCGCCGCAGTCGCCGGCATCGCATCCCTTTTTCACGCCGAAGCAACCCAGCTCACGCAAAAATGTCCGCAAGCATTGTCCAGGCCGCGGCCGAACATCATGGCTTCTTCCGTTCACCAGAAAGCTCATGCCGCGCCTGCGCCATTCCCGGTGAGCTCGCTGCGAATCTCGTCGGCGAATTGCAGGGTCACATGCCGCCGCCATGACGGGGCACCGTGGATGTCGTCGTAGTAATTTTCTCGCGGAATGTCGGCTTCAAGCTTTTCGCGCAACGCGGCGCGGGGCGGCACGGTTGAAAACGACAGGCGGATCGGACGCGGCGTCGCGGCCGTCACGGTCAAGTTGAACGATCCGTCGTCCGCAGACAGCGTTCCGATCACCAGCGCGCCGGAGCGGCCAAGCGGGCTCAGCGAGATTTGCCGGAAGGCCGTGCGGCGGCGAAGCGACGACAGCGGCAGGTCGATCGCCCGAAGCAACTCTCCCGGCTTGAGCACGTTGCGTAGCGGTGCCAGCACGAAATCGACAACCGCGACGCGCCGCTCCTTCCCGGCCGGCGTCCAGATCGTGCAGATGCCATCCAGGGCGGCCGTCAGCGAAATCATCGGGCCCGCCGGCAATGACATACAGAGATTGCCACCGACGGTCGCCATGTTCCAGATTTTGAATGACGCCAGAAACGACTGGCAGCATTGATTGACCAGTGGTGCGGCCGCCCAGCCGGATGGAAACGTCATTCCGTCCAGCTCGGCGATCTTGCAGGTCGCGGCGATACGCAGACCTTGTTCGCTGATCTCCAGGGCCGGCCAACCGAGATCGGCGATATCGATCAGCCGATTGACCTGCAGTTGCGGTTCTGAAAACAGCCAGGTGCCTCCGGCAAGCCAGGCGTCGCCGGTGTTCCAGGCCGGCAGGTCTGCGCGTTCGCGCGGCCTTGAAATTTGAGTGATGCCGTGAAGGTCCATCGCAATCCGGTCGTGCACAATTCATGCCGTGCCCGGCGCCCGGCAAAACCGGCTGTTCCCGGCTCGATTTGACCGCATCTGGAGCAACGGAAAATGGGCGCTAAGTCTATTGAACTACTGGCAAATTGCTTGCTTTGGTGCATCCGTTATGCGCAAATGCCGTTCTGTTAGGCAGCGTCAGAGACACCGGCCATGACAAGAAACTTGTTGCAATTTCTGCGACGAGGCCACGGCGTGCGCCTCAACGGTTTTACGCCGCACACCACCGTGCTCGACTGGCTGCGTTTGCAGGAACGATCGACCGGCACCAAGGAAGGTTGTGCGGAAGGCGATTGTGGCGCGTGCGCGGTTGTGGTCGTGCGCGAGCGCGACGGCCGTGCGGTCTACGAGCCGGTCAATTCCTGCATCACGCTTCTGGGTCAGCTTGACGGTGCGGAACTCGTCACGGTTGAAGATCTGGCCGACGACGGCGTGCTGCATCCGGTGCAGGAAGCGCTCGCCCGGCAACATGGTTCGCAATGCGGGTTCTGCACGCCGGGCATCGTGATGAGCTTGTTTGCGCACTTTCACGAGTGCAACGGCTTCACCAGTCGCGAAAAGATCAACGACACGCTGGCCGGAAACCTGTGCCGCTGCACCGGATACCGGCCGATCGTCGAAGCCGCTCTCGAGGCATGCAATAGCGGCGCCGATGACCGCTTCGGCCGGACTGCTTCCGAACGGCTGCAAGCGCTGCGCGCGCTGGACGACAAGACCGATCTCTTCATCGGCGACGCCGGCTCGTTTTTCGCAGCGCCGGCGAGCGAACAGTCGCTTGCAGGTCTCTTCGCGCAGCATCCCGATGCGACGATCATCGCCGGGGCGACCGACGTCGGACTTTGGATCACCAAAAGACTCACCCCACTCGAAAAAATTATTCACATCGGCCGCGTCGCCGAACTATCCGGCATCGGCGAGACCGCCGACTCCTATGCGATCGGCGCCACCGTCTCGCTGGCGCGCGCCGGGCCGGTGCTGGGAGCGATCGATCCCGATATTGCGGAGGTGATAAGGCGGTTCGGCTCTATCCAGGTCCGCGCCTGCGGTACCGTCGGCGGGAGCATCGCCAATGGCTCGCCGATCGGCGATCTGGCGCCCATCCTGATCGCGTTGGGGGCGACGATAGAACTGCGCCACGGCGAACAAATCCGCCAACTGCCATTGGAGAGCTTCTTTCTCGATTACGGCAAGCAGGATCGCAAGCCGGGCGAGTTCGTGCGCCGGCTCCTGGTGCCGAAGCTGCCGGCGGCCACGCATTTTCGCGCTTACAAGATCACCAAACGGACCGATGAAGACATCTCGGCCGTGCTCGCAGCATTCAGTGTGAAAGTCGACGGGGGCCGGATCAGCGATGCGAAGGTCGCCTTCGGCGGCATGGCCGGCATCCCGAAGCGCGCCAAGGCCGTCGAAGAAAAACTCCGCGGGCTGCCGCTTGGCGACGCGCGCGGCTGGAAGTCTGCCGCCGACGCGATCCAAAAGGATTTCTCGCCGCTGAGCGACCTGCGCGCCAGCGCCGGCTATCGCAGCCGCGTCGCCGCCAATCTGGTCATCAAGGCGCTTGCCGAAATCGCGGGTATCGGCAGCGACGTTACACGCACGACCGAGCGCCGGATGGTTGCCGATGCCGCCGAATGATGCCGTTCTGGAAGCGCCGCTCCGCCATGTCTACAAGGCGTTGCCGCACGACAGCGGTGCCAAGCACGTCCAGGGCGCGGCCGAGTATATCGACGACATTCCGGTGCCGGCGGGCACGCTGCATGTCGCGGTCGGCGGCTCGCCCGCGGCGCGCGGTCTCATCCGCCGGATCGATCTGGGTGACGCGCAGAAAGTTCCCGGCGTCGTCGCCGTCATCACGGCGGCGGATATTCCCGGGAAGAACGATGTTTCGCCGGTGAATGCCGACGAGGAGGTGTTTGCGCAGCGCCGCGTAGAATTCCACAGCCAGCCGGTATTCGCCGTGATTGCGACATCGCGCGACGCGGCGCGGCGCGCGGTGCTTCGCGGCCGGATCGAGGTCGATGCGGAAAAGCCCAACGTATCGGTCGAGCAGGGCAGAGCATCCGGCGAAGTCGTGCTTCCGGACTATGCCTTCATCAACGGCGACGCCGCCACGGCGATTGCCGGGGCACCATTGCGCAGCGCGGGAAAAATTCGCATCGGCGGCCAGGAACATTTTTATCTGGAAGGCCAGGTCGCGCTCGCGGTGCCCGGCGAGGATGGCGCGATGCTGGTCTATTCCTCGACCCAGCATCCCAGCGAGGTGCAGCACGTCGTCGCGCGCGTTCTCGGCGTGCCGGATTCGTTCGTGACATGCACCGTGCGCCGCATGGGCGGCGGCTTTGGCGGCAAGGAAACGCAGGCGACGCAATGGGCGGTGATTGCGGCCCTGGCGGCGCGTGCGACCGGCCGGGCTTGCAAGCTCCGGCTCGACCGCGACGCCGACATGGCGATGACGGGCAAGCGCCACGATTTCCTGGCCACGTATGCGGTCGGCTATGACCGCGACGGACGCATCCGCGGCGTCGATCTCGATCTCGACGCGCGCTGTGGATGCTCCGCCGATGTTAGTATCGGCGTGGTCGATCGCGCCATGTTCCATACCGACAACACCTATTTCCTCCCGCAAAACCGGATTCATTCGCGCCGGGTCAAGACCAACACCGTATCGAACACCGCATTTCGCGGTTTCGGCGGTCCCCAGGGCATGCTGGCGATCGAGCGCGTGATCGACGCCATCGCCTGGAGCCTCCGGCTCGATCCGCTCGACGTGCGCAAAACCAATCTCTACGCCGCCGGGCGCGATGTCACCCCTTATGGCCAAACCGTCGAAGATCACGACGTGGCACTGCGGTTGATCGAGCAACTCGAACGTTCGTCGAATTACCGCCAGCGGCGAAAGGAGATCGAGGCTTTCAACGCCCGTTCTCCGATCTTGAAGAAGGGAATTGCGCTGACGCCGGTGAAATTTGGTATTTCATTCACGCTCACACACCTCAATCAGGCCGGTGCGCTGGTCCACGTCTATCAGGACGGTTCTGTTCATCTCAATCATGGCGGCACTGAAATGGGCCAGGGCCTGTTTCAGAAAGTAGCGCAGGTGGCCGCCGAGGAATTCGGCATCGGGCTAGACCGCGTCCACATTACGGCGACCTCGACCGATAAAGTGCCGAACACCTCCGCGACCGCGGCCTCGTCCGGCACCGATTTGAACGGCATGGCGGTGCAGAAGGCGGTGCGCGACATCAAGGCGCGGTTGATGCGCTTCGCCAGCGAAACCTGGGATGTCTCCGAAGATCTCATCTCGTTTCGCGACGACCGCGTTTTCGTCGGCAACGAGAGCATCCCATTCGGTGAGCTGACGAAAAAAGCCTACGCCGCGCGCGTGCATTTGTCGGCGGCGGGATTTTACAAGACGCCGAAGCTGCACTGGGATCGCGAAAAAGGCAAAGGCCGGCCGTTCTTCTATTACGCCTACGGCGCCTCGTGCAGCGAAGTCGTCATCGATATCCTCACCGGCGAGATGAGCGTGCGGCGGGCGGATGTCCTCCACGACGTCGGGCGCTCCATCAATCCTGCCATCGATATCGGGCAGATCGAAGGCGGTTTTGTTCAGGGCATGGGCTGGTTGACGACTGAAGAGCTCGTATACGACGACAAGGGCCGCCTGTTGACCCACGCACCCTCGACTTACAAGATTCCTGTGGCCTCCGACGTGCCGGCCGACTTCCGGGTCGAATTGTTCGATCACAGCAATCGCGAGGACACCATCTATCGCTCCAAGGCCGTCGGCGAGCCGCCGCTGATGCTGCCGATTTCCGTTTTCGCGGCAATCGCGGATGCGATACACTCGCTTGCGCCGGGTAACCCGGTCGAGCTCGATGCCCCGGCGACTCCGGAGGCGATCCTCAAGTCGCTCGGTCCGGTCGATGCCGTGGCCGCGCTGGCGCCGTTCGCTGAAAAGGCCAACGCTTGAAACAGGCGTGAGATGGCGAAAGTCTGGGCCCGCATCCACGAAACGATCGACCGGCACGGCATTGCCGGCCTGGTGAGCGTGATCGATTCCGCGGGATCGGTGCCGCGCGAGAGCGGCGCCCGCATCGTTGTGCAGCCGGGCGGCGGCTTTTTCGGCACCATTGGCGGCGGCAGGCTGGAATACGAGGCCATCGCGGCGGCGCGCGCGGCTCTTTTGTCCGGACGCGGTGAGGCAAAATTCCGCGATTGGCCGCTGGGACCTAATCTCGGCCAGTGCTGCGGCGGCATGGTGCGGACGCTTACCGAAACGTTCGACGGCAACGACGTGGCGACGGTACGGCGTTTCGCGGCGGCGGAAAAATCGGGAGCCTTCGCGACGCGCAGCCGCCTTGGCGCGGACGGCCGGATCGCGCGCGTGCTTGCGCCCTACACCCCCGCCGGCGAACACGTGGAAGCCGCGGCGGCCGCTTTCGATAAAACCTGTTTCATTGAATCATTCGGCGAAGCGACCACGCCGGTGCTGCTCTTTGGCGCCGGTCACGTCGGCCGTGCGGTGGTTCTCGCACTTGCGCCGCTGCCATTTACCGTGCGCTGGATCGACAGCCGGCCGGAACAGTTTCCGCAATACGTTCCGCAGAACGTCATCACGGTGTGTACGGACGACGTCGATCGCGAGTTCGCCGAGGCGCCGCGCGACGCCATGGTGATTGTCATGACCCATTCGCATCCGCTCGACTTCGACATCACGGCGAAGGCGTTGCAGCGGGATACATTCGAACTCGTCGGCCTGATCGGGTCGGAGACCAAGCGCGCTCGGTTCGTCCATTGGGCGCGGCAGGCGGGCGTCACAGGCAGCCAGCTTGATCGTTTGGTTTGCCCGATCGGCATTCCGCAGATCAAGGGCAAGGAGCCCGCCGTGATCGCCGCGGCTCTCGCCGCGCAACTCATCGTCGCGCGTGAACAAGCTCCGGTCCTGCACGAGAGCCCGGCCGTTCAGCCGGCGTGACCGGCACGGTCCGCGTTGTTGCCCGCAGGCCATGCTGATCGCGACGCATTTCTCGAAGCGGGACGATTTCAGGCGACCGCCTGATCGACGCGTGTGTCGATGGCGACCGGCTCCCACGCCGCCAGTTCTTTCAGCAAAATTGCATGCTTTATGCGATATGGTGCATGAATGCGGCATCCGCCTCGGCGAGGCGGTGCAGCAGGACATGATCGCGATGCGGCTGACCCGGCCGTTCAAGGCCATTCTCGTGGCCTCGAAAGCTTATGTCGATGCGAAGGGCGCGCCCAAGACGATTGGCGATTTGCGCGATCACAATTGCATCGGATTTCGCATGGTCGGTTCAGGCGGCGTCTATGCCTGGGAGCTGAGCGACGGCGGCAAGGTCGTAGCAGTCAAGACCTCCGGTACAACGCTCGTGACGGATGCCACCCATGCACGCGATCTCGCGCTCGCCGGTGTCGGTATCGCCTACATTTTCGAGCCGCTTGTCCGCCGCCACATCCGCGAAGGCCGCCTTAAGTGGCTTTTGCCGCGCAGTGCGGTCGATCAGGACGGATTGTTCCTCTACTACCCGCAGCGCGCGTCTTTGGCTCCCAAGCTTCGAGCCTTCATTTGTGGCAAAGGCAACATTCGCGCGTTGACAAAGCCGCGAACCAGGACGGGTGTGAGGGCGCGGCAGTGTCGCGTCCACGTGGGTATCGCGTCCCCAGGCGATGTAGTAATCTGCCAATCCAGTACCCGCGTCAGCGATATTGATGACCCTGGCCGATCGAGCCAGCGACGAGGGGTTGCCGGACCATGCATCTCGATCCCGAGTTCCTGTCGCGTCTCCAGTTCGCGTGGGTGGTGGGATGGCACATCCTGCTCCCGGCATTCACGGTCGGTCTTGCGTCCTTCATTGCCTTCCTTGAAGGCGCGTATGCGCTGACCAAACGTCCCGTCTTCCTGGCTCTCTCCCAATTCTGGTTGAAGATTTTCGCGATATCTTTCGGCATGGGCGTGGTTACGGGCATCGTCATGCCGTTTCAGTTCGGCACAAACTGGAGCCGCTTTTCCGACGTCGCCGGCAACATAATATCGCCGCTGCTGGCGTATGAAGGTCTGACGGCCTTTTTTCTCGAAGCGACGTTCCTCGGCGTACTGCTGTTTGGCCGCAAGCTCGTGCCGCCGTCGATGCATTTCGTCGCCGCCGTCCTGGTGGCCGTTGGCACACTGTCCTCGTCGTTCTGGATCCTCGCCACCAACAGCTGGATGCAGACCCCGGTGGGCTACGAGGTGATCGACGGCCGATTCTTTCCGAAGGACTGGTTTGCGATCATCTTCAGTCCGTCGTTTCCGTACCGGCTGGCGCACACGGTCAGTGCTTTCTACGTAACGACGGCCTTCGTCGTCCTTGGTGTCGGCGCCTACACAGTCCGGCGGGGACAATGGCTGACCGAGGGCCGTGTGATGCTGCGGCTCGCGCTATGGTTCCTGGCGATTTTCGTGCCGCTGCAAATTTTGCTCGGCGACTTGCACGGTCTGAACACGCTCGAGCACCAGCCGGCCAAGCTCGCCGCGATCGAGGGCCTCTGGGACGGCGGGCGCGGGGTGCCGGCCTCGATCATCGCCTGGCCTGACATGAAAGCGGAGCGCAATCTCGCGGAGATTGCGATCCCGCGCGTCGGGAGCCTTTATCTCACCCACGCCTGGGATGGCGAAGTCAAAGGTCTCAAGGATTTTCCGCCCGATCAACGCGCGCCGGTCGCGATCGTCTATTTCGCGTTCCGGATCATGGTGGGAATCGGCCTGCTGATGCTGGCGATCGTCGCCGCCGGTTTGGTCCTGATGGCGCGCGGACAGCTTGACCGGACGCGCTGGTACCTGCGGCTCTGTCAGTTCGCAACCGGCTTGGGAGTTATCGCGGTGATCGCAGGCTGGACGACGACGGAAGTCGGACGACAGCCCTGGACGATCTACGGCTTGATGCGAACGGCAGACTCGGTCTCACCGTCGCTGACCGGATCGAATGTCCTCGTTTCGCTCCTGTTATACATCGCAGTTTATCTGGTCATTTACCCGGTAGGACTGTCGCTTATGCTTCGCTTCGTCTGGCGCGGCCCCGCTCCAACCGATGAGGCCGCGCCGATTGGCGGCGGCCGCCCCAAATCCCCGATCGAGGCCTTGGCGTCTCCCGCACCGGAGACGGCACGATGACCCCGACGCTCAGCCTTGTGCCAATCTGGACGACGATCCTGGCGATCGGCGTCTTCCTCTATGTCGCGCTTGATGGTTTTGACCTCGGGGTCGGGATGCTTTACAATTTTGCACCCGACCGTCGGGCGCGCGACCTGATCATGAACTCGATCGCGCCGATTTGGGACGGCAACGAAACCTGGCTTGTTCTCGGCAGCGTCGGCCTGCTCGCAGCTTTTCCCGTCGCCTTCGCCATCATCATTCCCGCTGTCTATTTTCCGATCCTGCTGATGCTTCTCGCCCTGATCTTTCGCGGGCTCGCGTTCGAATTCCGCTATCGGGACGCCGAGCACCGGACATTCTGGGATCACGGCTTCGCCGCCGGCTCGGCGCTCGCCGCTTTTGCGCAGGGCGTGATCCTGGGCTCTTTCATCCAGGGGTTTCAGGTCGAGGGACGGCAGTTTGTCGGCGGCTCGTTCGATTGCTTCACGGCGTTTTCCGTTTTCACCGGTGTCGCCCTGATGTTCGGCTACGCGCTCCTCGGCGCGGGTTGGCTGGTCATCAAAACCGAAGGGACGCTGCAAGACTGGGCCCGGGCGCTTGGCCGGCGCTGTCTGATCGGCGTAACGATCGCCGTCGCCTTCGTCAGCTTGTGGACGCCATTTGTCGATCCGCACATCGCGGCTCGCTGGTTTTCCTGGCCGAATATTGCGTTGCTCGCGCCGGTGCCGCTGATCACCGCCGCCTTGATCTGGTACGAGTGGCGGTCGCTCAACAATCGATCGGAATACGCTCCGTTCCTCGCCGCGTTAGGCTTGTTCGTCATGTCCTATCTCGGCATCGCCATCAGCTTGTGGCCGATGATCGTGCCCCGGTACTTCACGCTCGAGCAGGCCGCGGCGTCGCAAAGTACGCAGGCCTTCCTGCTGGTCGGCACATTGGTACTTCTGCCGGTGATATTGCTCTATACCGGCTGGTCGTACTGGGTGTTTCGCGGCAAGGTGCGATCCGACATCGGATATCACTGAGCGATGCGTCGTCACGCCGGTTCAGCGAGGACGCGGTCGACGTCGGCGAGAGCGCTGTCTTTGTCGGCCCCCGACATCAGCGACGCCCGGATGCCGTTGCGCACAATCGCTGCAATCTCGTCGCGATCGAGCGACAACGCATCCGACACCGCGCGATAGTTCTCGTTCACATAGCCGCCGAAATAGGCCGGATCGTCGGAATTGACCGTCACCACAAGGCCTTTGTCCATCATCCGGCGCAGCGGGTGATGGGCGAGATCGTCGATCACCCGCAGGCGCAGGTTGGAGAGCGGACATACCGTGAGCGCCATCTGTTCGCGCGCCAGCCGCCCCACCAACGCCGGGTCGTCGAGCGAGCGATTGCCGTGATCGATCCGGCCGACCCCGAGCATATCGAGCGCTTCCCACACGTAGCTCGGCGGTCCTTCCTCGCCGGCGTGCGCCGTAAGGAAGAATCCGGCGTCGCGCGCGCGGCGGAACACGCGCCTGAATTTGCTCGGCGGATGGCCGGCTTCGGATGAGTCGAGGCCGACGCCGACGATCTTGTCCCTGAAGGCCAGCGCGGAATCCAAAGTCTTCTCCGCATCGGCTTCGTCGAGATGGCGCAGAAAGCACAGGATCAAACTGGCCTGGACGCCCAGTTCGCGCCCGGCATCGGCGATGGCGCGGTGAAGGCCGCTCACGACCGTCGAGAATGCGATGCCGCGCGACGTGTGGCCCTGCGGGTCGAAAAACATCTCGACATGCCGGACGTTGTCGGCGCGTGCGCGTCGAAGATAGGCGAAGGCGAGATCGTAGAAATCCTGCTCCGTGATCAGGACGGACATGCCCTGATAGTAGATGTCGAGAAAATCCTGCAGGTTGCGGAACCGGTACGCTTGGCGCAGCGCGTCTACCGACTCGTAAGGCAGCCGGATGCCGTTGCGCCGTGCCAACGTAAACATCAACTCGGGCTCAAGGCTGCCTTCGATGTGAATGTGCAACTCGCATTTCGGCAGCCGCTGGATCAAAGTGCCGGTATCGTGACCTGTATCGTGCATCGCGTTGCTTTACCGCACGGAAGAACCGGCAGTCCAACGGACTTTCGCGTGCTTTGGGCTTTCCGGCAAAGTGCTTTAGGTTTAAAATACCTGTGACGGCGCAGGATTGGCCCCCGAATGACTTCGCGGATGGCTGAACATGGCTGAGTGGGATGCGGCGCTGGTCAAGCGGCGCGCCAAGGAACTGGGCGCCGACCTCGTCGGCATCGCCAGCGCGGCGACGTTAAATGCCTTCCCGCCCGATCCGCGATGGCCGCAGACACCCGAGCGCATTTCGCCTTATTGCAAGAGCGTGATCGTGCTGGTGCAGCGTATTCCTGCCGGCGCATTCCGCTGCAAGAGCAATGTGCCGGTGCAATACATCGACATGCTCGTGCTCCGGAAAATGGACAAGGTGGCCTATCGGCTAACCGAAGAGCTGGAAGACGCCGGCCACCCGACTTTTGTCACCGCCGCGCAGGAGACCGACTGGAACTACAAGCGCGCGAGCTACGGCCGCCTGTCGACGCGGCATCTCGGCGTGGAAGCCGGCCTCGGCACGCTGGGCCTCGAAGTCAACATCCTGACCCCGGAGTTTGGGCCACGCGTCTATCTCACCGGCATTCTCACCGAACTCGAACTCGAACCGGACCGGCCGCTGACCGAACAGGTCTGCATCGGCGAATCGTGCAGCCGCTGCCTGCACTCCTGTCCCGCCGATGCCGTGCTGCATTTCGGCATCGACAAGCGCGCCTGCGCCACCGAGGCGCAGGAGTTCGGCTTTTCCACCATCCTGCAGTTTTTCGAGCGCTTCATCGAGGCGCCGTTGGCCGTGAAGCGGCAGATGGCCCGTTCGCGCGACGTCTTCGGATTCTGGCAGGGGCTGCTGCGCGTCGTCGGCTCGTTCGGCGACTGTCCGCGCTGCCTCGCGGTCTGCCCGGTAGGCAATGATTATCATGCGCATCTGGTCGACTTTCAGAAAGCCATTCCGGAAAAAACGCCAGAGAAGGTCGCGCTCGGCAAGCGCTATCGCGACAATCGCGCGCAGGGCGCCGAGATCGCCGGCCTCAACGACTGGAACAAGCGCTGGGTCGGGCCCGAAGGCTACAAAGGCATGGTAGCGCGGCAACTGCAGGAATTCAAAAAGACGCAGCAGCAACGAAACGACGCCGCGCTGGCGACCGCCGACGAGGATGGCCTGGAGTAAAGATGGTTTCGGCTTTCAGGCAGCCGCTGACCGCGGCCGAGATCAAGGCGAAAGCCCGCGCGCTGGGCGCCGATCTCGTCGGCATCGCCGACGGCGCAACGCTTGAGCGCCATCCGCCGGACCCGCGCCATCCGCGCCGTCCGTCCGACATCAGCGATCTGGACGGCGGTCGCGTCATCGTGCTGGCAAAGCGCGTGAGCCGCGGGGTGGCCCGCATCGCTGCCTGGAACGATCGTCACAAATACTACAACGACGAACTGACGCTATCGCGGCTCGAAGAGGCTTCGCTCGAGCTGGTCTACTGGCTCGAAGACAACGGCTATCCGGCGATCATCGTGCCGCCGACGCATGTCGACCCGTGGAATTATAACGACGATCCGAACCGGCACATGACGACCTTTTTGTCGCTGCCGCATGCCGCGGTCGAGGCGGGGCTCGGGACGCTCGGACTCAATCTGCAATTGCTGACGCCGGAGTTCGGGCCGCGCGTGCTGCTCACCGCCGTTCTCTGTTCGGTCGATGTCGACTGCGACAGCAAAATGGAAACCGCGCTCTGCCTCGGGCCGAGCTGCGGGCGCTGCCTCAAGACCTGCCCGGCCGACGCCGTCGGCCATTGGCAACGCGACTGGCCGGCCTGCGACCGCTTCCGTTCTCCGCACGGTTTCGCTCAGCTCAGCGAACACGTCACGCGTATCATCGCCGAACCCGATGCATCACGGCAGAAGGAGCTGGTGCGCTCCGAGGACAGCTTCAATCTCTGGCAGAGCATTCTGCGCGGGGCCGGGGTCATCACCGGCTGCCGCCGTTGCGCCGACGTCTGTCCGGTCGGGGCCGACTATGCGGCCATGCTGAGCGATGCACTCGACAAGATTCCGGAAGATACGCCGGACAAGGAGGCCCGCGCCGCGGCCATGGATGCGCAGGAAAAAGCCGGGCATTTGCCGGACGCCTACGCCGAGCAGCGGCGCTGGATCGGCGACCTGCCGGCGCGCGGGTCCTGACGTCGTGACACCGCTTGTCGATCTCCCCGGAACGCGGGCGGAGATTGAGCTCATCCAATCCGAACGCAAGAAGCGGGCGGTCACGCAAGCGCTCCGGGCGCCGTTCTACAAGGGCAGGCTCGAACACGTAAACGTGGACCGGCTCGACGACCCCGGCGAGTGGCGCAAGCTTCCGATTCTGGACAAAGAGACGCTCCGCAAGCTGGAAGATCGCGCGTTCTACGATCAGTTCTGCCTCACGCCCGAAGACGGCATCGCGGAATATTGGCGCTCCGGCGGAACCACCGGGACGCCGTTGTTCTATCCCCGCAGCTACGAAGACATCGCCGCTGCAATGATCGGGTTCGCGCGCATCTATGATTGCACGCGCTGCCGGCGCGGCGGACGGGCGCATGTGTCGTTTCCGCTCGGTATTCATCCGGTCGGCCAGATGCTCGCGCGCGCCGCATCGACCCGCGGCATCGCCGTAAACTGGGCGGGTTCAGGCACCACCACGCCGTCATCCATGCAACTCGAATTGATCGATCGGCTGCGGCCGACGATCTGGATGGGCATGAGCAGCTACGGGCTGCATCTCGCCAATCTGGCGGAAGCCCGCGGGCTTGATCTCACCGCGCGGTCGGTCGAGACAATACTGTGCTCGGCCGAGCCGCTGTCCGATGCCAAGCGCGAAAAACTTACCCGCCAGTGGGGCGCGCAAGTGCGCGATACCTTCGGCATGACGGAAGCCGGCATGATGGGCGCGGAGGACGCGGCCGGACGCGGTTTCCGGATCTGGACCGACATGTTCCTGATCGAGGTGCTCGATCCGCAGACGCATATGCCGGCGGAAGAGGGCGCGGTCGGCAGTCTGGTGGTGACGCCGCTGTGGACCAACAACATCACTCCTTTCCTGCGCTGGAGCTCCGGCGATCTTGTGACGTGGCACCGCGGCGACGACGATACCGGGCCGTTCTCGGTATTTCCGCTTGTCAAACACGCGCACCGCACCAGCGGCTTCTTCAAGATCCGCGGCATCAACGTCAATCATTCGGAGTTCGAGGATTTCATCTTCCGCAACGCCGATATCAGCGACTTCAAAGCCGAGCTGGTGACCGAGCGCGACGTCGAGATCATGCTGGTATCGGTCGAAGTGCGGCGCGGCGTCGAGCCGGCGGCCGCCGCCGAGCGGCTGAAATCTGCGGTAAGGGACCAGTTCGGGCTGACCCCGCAGATCGTCACGGTCGAGACCGGCAGCCTCGCCAGGGAATTTGAAGCGAGCGTGAAGATGCCGCGTTTCGCCGATCGGCGGCTATAGAGACTCGTGCAGGTGGAACGCTTGCCACAGGACCGGTCAGGCCTGTGAACTTATAACAAACCCTCGACAGAAGTATCGGCCAGAAACGGACTCAGGACTTCGGCGATGCCATTTTCGGTTCGGCAGTTTCCGGCATTTGAAGGAAGAAAACGATTACGGCCACGAGGGCGGCGGCGCCCAGACCAAGAAATGCCGCGCTGTAGCCGAAATGACCGACAATCTCGCCGGCGGCGAGCCCACTCAGCGAAGCGCCTATCCCCTGCACCGTGGCGATCGCACCTTGGGCTAGATTGTAGCGGCCGGTGCCCCGCATGATATCGGCGATCACCAGGGGCGCGAGCGCGCCGAAAATTCCGGCGCCGACGCCATCGAGCACCTGGACCCCGATCAGCCAGAAGCTGTTGTCGGAAAGGGTGTAGAGCGCCGCACGGATGGGCAGGATAGTAAACCCGACGAGAAAGAGCGGCTTTCGCCCCCAAGTGTCGGCCTTGTACCCGACCAGAAGCGCGATCGGCAGCATCACCGCCTGTGCGGCGATGATGCATGTCGACATCATCGCGGTCGCTTCATCGGGATAGGCGGCCGCGAGCTTCTGTCCCACGAGCGGCAGCAACGGCGCGTTGGCGAAATGGAACAGCATGACGCAAAGACCGAAGATTACCAGCGGCCGCGTCTTGAACAGGATGCCGTAGCCGGCGATCCCGGTGGGATTTTCGGCCGCGCCGGGCTCAGCCTCAAGGTCTCTCGCTCGGTTGTAATCGATGGCCTTGGCGGGAATGGACAGCACCGCGATCGCCGTCAGGATGGCAAAAACCGGCACCAGGAGGAAAACGGCGCGCTGCGAGAACGCATAGCCGACCGCGCCCGCCAACAAGGCGATCGTGACATTGCGGGCATGATCGAAGGCCGAGTT
>Ga0302324_100006857_pt1 | contig 24373 bp, 23 predicted proteins | sample Palsa_T0_1_FD_201949 | JGI IMG/M metagenome (GOLD analysis project Ga0302324, IMG submission 201949) | Peat permafrost microbial communities from Stordalen Mire near Abisko, Sweden - Palsa_T0_1 | ecosystem: Environmental > Terrestrial > Soil > Palsa > Peat permafrost | place: Sweden: Abisko... | reverse complement strand
ATAAAGAGATCAACCTGCGCGCCTTGAAACTGCTCCAGCCCGGCGGCTACCTCATTACGTGCTCCTGCTCCTACCATGTGAATGAGCCGCTATTTCTGCAGATCGTGGCGGAAGCGGCGAACGATGCGAAGCGGAATGTTAGTGTTGTCGAGCGCCGAACGCAGGCTCAAGACCATCCGATTCTTCTTACCATGCCCGAAACGCACTATCTTAAGTGCATGATAATAAGAGTCATAGAATAGGAATTAGGGAGACCAACCAATCGCTTAATTCCGTTCAAAATTAACTTGACATGTCGACGCGCATATTTTATTATTCGACTGCGCTAATACAGCGACAAAGACCTTCAGGAGGACAAAAACATGAGCATCACCCGTTGGGACCCTTTCCGGAACGTCAACACACTGCAGGAGCAAGTCAACCGTCTCTTTGAACACTCCCTCCAGGGTAATCGCACCGATGGTTCGGCTCTTACGACCTGGGCACCGGCAGTCGATATCTATGAGACCGAGAACGAACTCGTTCTCAAGGCCGACTTGCCGGACATGAACGAAAAGGACCTCGACATTCGCGTCGAGACCAACATGCTCACCGTCCGCGGCGAGCGGAAGTTTGAGCAGAAGGTGAAGGAAGACAACTACCTGCGAATCGAGCGCACCTACGGATCGTTCAGCCGCAGCTTCGGATTGCCGAACACGGTGAATACGGAAGCGATCAAGGCCGAGTACAAGAACGGCGTCTTGACCGTGGAGTTGCCGAAGCGGGCCGAATCCAAGCCGAAGCAAGTGAAGGTCAACGTTACCAACGGAAACGGGAGCAACAACTAAGACCCATTTCCAGTTTGTGCTGCAACGGGGGCCGGGAATTTTTTCCGGCCCCTTTGTGTATCAGAAAGTGAGAAAATTCATTTATGGCACCCCGACTCGACAAACTGACGGTGAAAGCCCAGGAAGCGCTGCAGGCGGCGCAGGAACTGGCTTCGCGTTCCGGCCAGCAGCAGATCGAGCCGCTCCACATCCTGTGGGCACTGATCGCCCAGGGCGATGGGGTGGTTCCGCCGCTGCTGGAAAAGCTGGGTGTGTCTCCAACAACCCTTGCAGCTGAGTCTGAGAAGCAGATTCAGCGGCTGCCGCAAATCTCCGGAGTTTCCGACCAATATCTGAGCAAGGCGTCGAACGACGTTTTGCAGCGCGCTTTTGACGAAGCGCAGCGGCTGAAGGACGAATACGTCTCGACCGAGCATATCTTGCTGGCGATCTCTACCGCGGAGCGCGACCCGGCGGCCCAGTTGCTGGTGCGGCACGGGGCTACCCACGACGCCATACTGCAAGCCATGGCGTCGATTCGCGGCAGCCATCGCGTTACCTCCCAGAATCCTGAAGCGACCTTCCGGGCGCTCGAACAGTACGCGCGCGATCTCACCGACCTGGCGCGGCGCGGAAAGCTTGATCCGGTGATCGGGCGCGACGAAGAGATTCGCCGCGTGATGCAGATCCTCGCGCGCCGCACGAAGAACAATCCCGTGCTGATCGGCGAGCCGGGCGTCGGGAAGACGGCCATCGTCGAGGGACTTGCGCAGAGGATTGTTTCTGGCGACGTGCCGGAAATTCTGAAGCCGAAGCGGATTGTTTCCCTCGATCTGGCGGCGCTCGTTGCGGGCGCGAAATATCGCGGCGAGTTCGAGGACCGCCTGAAGGCTGTCCTGAAGGAAGTCACCGAATCCGAGGGGCAGATCATTCTGTTCATCGACGAGCTGCACACGCTGGTGGGAGCGGGCGCGGCCGAAGGATCGATGGACGCTTCGAACATGCTGAAGCCTGCGCTGGCGCGCGGAGAACTCCGCGCCATCGGAGCGACGACTCTCAACGAATATCGCAAGTACATCGAAAAGGACCCGGCCCTCGAGCGGCGCTTCCAGCCGGTGACCATCGGCGAGCCTTCGGTGGAAGACACCATCGCCATTCTGCGCGGGCTGAAGGAGCGCTACGAGGTGCATCACGGCGTGCGCATCAAGGACGCCGCGATCGTCGCGGCGGCGATGCTTTCGCAGCGTTACATCACCGACCGTTTTCTTCCCGACAAGGCCATCGACCTAATCGACGAATCCGCCGCGGGCCTGCGGATGGAGATCGATTCGCTGCCCACGGAGATCGACGAAATCGAACGTCGGATCATGCAGCTTGAAATCGAGCGCCAGGCCCTCCGTAAGGAGACCGATGTGCATTCGCGCGAGCGGCTCACCGAGATCGAAAAGGAATTGGCGACCCTGCGCGAGCAATCGGACGGGCTGAAGGCTCACTGGCAGACCGAGAAGCAGGCCATCGAGCGCATCCGCAAATTGAAGGAGCAGATGGAGAGCCTGAAGGCGGAGGAGCAGCGCTTCGAACGGGCTGGAGATCTTTCGCGCGTGGCGGAAATCCGCTACGGCAAGCTTTCCGCGATTGAAAAGGAACTCAAGGCGGCCCACGACAAGCTGGCGGAGCTGCAAAAAGATCACCCGATGCTGAAGGAAGAAGTGGGCGAGGAGGAAATCGCCAAGATCGTCAGCAAATGGACGGGCATCCCCGTGGGACGGCTGCTCGAGGGAGAAGTCCAGAAACTCGTCCACATGGAGGAGAGGCTGCGGCAGCGCGTTGTAGGCCAGGATACGGCGCTTGCGAGCGTCTCCAACGCCATTCGACGGAGCCGCTCGGGATTGAGCGATCCCAACAGGCCGATCGGCTCGTTCCTGTTCCTGGGGCCGACCGGCGTCGGAAAGACGGAGCTCGCTCGCGCCCTCGCGGAATTCCTGTTCGACGACGAGCGGGCCATCATCCGGCTGGACATGTCCGAATACATGGAAAAGCATTCGGTGGCACGCATGATCGGCGCGCCTCCCGGATATGTGGGGTACGAAGAGGGCGGACAGCTCACCGAACGCGTGCGGCGCCGCCCATATTCCGTGGTGCTGCTCGATGAAATCGAGAAGGCCCATCCGGACGTGTTCAACGTGTTGCTACAGATTCTCGGGGATGGCCGTCTAACAGATGGGAAGGGCCGCACCGTCGATTTCCGCAACGCGGTGATCGTGATGACTTCGAACGTGGGCTCTACGGCTATTTTCGAGCTGTCGGAGAAGGATCCCAAGAAGGCGCGAGAGCTGGCGATGGGCGCTCTGCGGGAACTCTTCCGGCCGGAGTTTCTGAACCGGATCGACGATATCGTGATGTTCAGCCCGCTGGGACGGGGGCAGATCGAGCGGATTGTCGAGTTGCAGCTGCGGAACGTCGTAAAGCTGCTGGCGGAGAGAAAGATCACGCTCACTTTGACGCCGGCCGCGAAGACGCTGCTTTTCCGCGAGGGCTACGATCCAGCTTACGGCGCGCGGCCGATGAAGCGCGCGATCCAGCGGCTGATTCAGGACCCGATGGCGCTGAAGATCCTGGACAGCGAGGTTCATCCCGGCGACGACATAACCGTCGATGCCGATCCGAGTGGCGACGCCATGCGCTTCGAGCGCGCCACAGTGAAGGCAGGAGCCGCGTGAAGTAGCGGCAGGACCGAACAATGAAGACACTCAAGACAACATTTCTGCTGACAGCTCTTACGTTGCTGCTTCTCGCGATTGGCCAGGCTTTTGGCGGCGAGAGGGGCATGACGGTCGCGCTGGTATTCGCGGTTCTGATGAACGGTACGGCGTACTTTTTCTCCGACAAGATTGCGCTGGCCTCAAGCGGCGCACAACCGATCAGCCGGGAAGAATCGCCGCGCCTCTACGCGGTGATGGAGCGGCTATCCGGCAAGGCCAACTTGCCGATGCCCAAGCTCTATATGATTCCGCAGCCGGCGCCCAATGCGTTTGCCACCGGCCGCAACCCGAGCCACGCGTCTGTGGCGGTGACGCAGGGCCTTATGGAATTGATGGACGACGAAGAACTCGAAGGCGTGATCGCGCACGAGCTTTCGCACGTGCGTAATTACGATATTCTGACTTCGTCGATCGCGGCGACCCTCGCCGGCGCCATCAGCTGGATTGGGACGATGGGCCGCTGGGGGATGATTTTCGGCGGAATGGGCGGAGGACGCGAAGACGATCGCGAAGGCGGTGGACTCGCTGCGATCCTGATGCTGATTCTTGCACCGATCGCGGCGCTCCTTTTGCAACTCGGGATTTCGCGCCAGCGGGAATATCAGGCGGACGCGTCCGGCGCGAGAATGGTAGGGCATCCCTATGGGCTTATTCGCGCTCTCGGGAAGCTCGGCGCTTACAACCAGCGAATCCCCATGGATATTTCTCCCTCGACTTCTGCACTTTGCATCGTCGCGCCCCTGACGGGACGCCAGATTTTTTCGAGCCTATTCAGCACGCACCCGCCCCTCGAGGATCGCATTGCGAAGCTCCAGGCCATGACCATCACGCGTTAAACTACGCCCCCAGAGCGGTTTGCGTAACCAGAAGGTACTGTTTTTCCGCTTCCCTGTTGTCGTTCTAGCAAGTACGCAGAAAGCATTACAGAAACGTAAAAATTACAAGACCGCTCATGATGTTCCGTGCCACGGTTTTCGCACCCCTCGCAGTAACCCACACATTCGCAATGGCTTGCACTGACCCACGGGGATTGCAACCATTTGGCGGGGTGCGTGCATTTATCCATTCCCGCAAGGGGGAATTTCAGGGAGGACACGAGGATGAGTAACGAAATGCATGACGTAGTTGTTCAAAATGCGGCCGCGCCCCGGTGGATCGGGATTGCCGTTGTTGCGCTGGCCATTATTTCCTTTGTCGGTCTGGGCGTGGGCTGGTCTGCCTCGAATCGTTCGAAAGCCCTTGAGCAGAATCTCTCTGCCCAGACGCAACAGTTCACTCAGTTCAAGCAGAGCGACGACGTGCTGGGACAGCGCCTCGCGAAAGCCGAAGACTCCAACGCACAATTGCAGGGCGAGCTTAGCCTGGTAACCGACAAGATGAAGCTCACCCAGGAAGAGCTCAACCGCGCCCGCTTCCAGGCCAAGAAGATCCGCGACGACGAAACGAAGCAACTCGCCGATCTGCAGAACAACGTGGCCGGCCAGCTCGCGACCAAGGCGAGCGTCGACGACGTGAACAAGATCGGAACCGACGTGAACGGCGTGCGGACCGACCTGGAAACCACCAAGAATAACCTGACCATGGCGCGCGGAGAATTCGGCACGCTGGTCGCGAAGAACCACGACGAAATCGAAGAGCTTCGCCGTTTGGGAGAACGCGACTACTACGAATTCACGATCGACAAAAAGAATCAGCGCGAGAAGGTCGGCGACCTGATGGTGGAACTCAAGAACGTGAACCAGAAGAAGAACATGTACACCGTGTCTCTCTACGTGGATGACGCGCGCTACGACAAGAAGAACCGGTCGGTAAACGAGCCGATCTACTTCTTCACGCACGGCACGCGGTCCCCGATGGAGTTCACGGTGAACCAGGTGAGCAAGGATAAAATCGCGGGATACCTGAGCGTGCCGAAAGTAGCCTCGGCGCACGCGCAGACTTCCGGCAACTAAAGCTTCACCTGTCGAAGAAACGGCTGTGCAGAGCGGGCGTCTCGAGAAATCGAGGCGCCCGTTTTGTTTCTGCGGAAGCTATACCGCCCGTTTGAGAGCGCGCATTTTGCGGGAGAGAAACTTCTTGGCAAGAGAGGGCAGCTTGTCGTGCGGAATCTTTCCCTGTTCGTAGAGCTTCACTTTGCCCTTGGCGGTCTTGCGGCGGCGACGCTGCCGCTTCTGGGCTACATAGCGCTTATCGTAGGACATCCATTTCCTCCCCTGAATCCGTGAACTTCGATTGTAACGAAGAAGCTACAGGATGCAAGGTCTTGGCTGGGCTTTGGCGGCGGGATTCAGTAGCATTTCCTGACCGAACTTCGCGCTCATGACAACGACCGCCATTTATGCCAGCCGCATTCTCACGCCCCAGGAAGAAATCAGCGAGGGCGTGATTATCGTGGAGGGCAGCCAGATTATTGGTGTCGGCCATCGGGACGAGATTCGCGTGCCCGCTGGCGCTACCGACTTCGTGGCAACCGGTATGACCGTCGTGCCGGGATTCGTCGATCTACACATCCATGGCGCTGGCGGGCACGACGTGATGGAAGCGGACGCGCGCTCGCTCGACCGGATTGCTTCGACGGTGGCGCGCCACGGCACCACGTCCATGCTCGCCACTACAGTCACCGCGCCAGTGGAGACGACTTGCGAGAGCCTGGAGGAGATCGGGCGCTATATACGAAGCCGCGAGGGGGAAGCGACCAGCCGCCTTACGGCCGAGATCCTGGGAGTTCATCTTGAAGGGCCTTTCATCAGCTCCGCGAGACGCGGGGTGCATCCGTCTGCGGCGATCCTGCCGCCTTCGACCGAAATCCTGCAGAAATTTGTGGCGGCCTCGGACGGTCTCGTGAAGATTCTGACGCTTGCTCCGGAGCTTCCCGGCGCGCTTGAAGTGATCGAATTCGCGGTTGCGGCAGGGCTGGTGGTTGGCATGGGTCATACGGACGCGGATTACGATCAGGCGAGGGCCGCCATCCAAGCGGGCGCGCGGCATGCGGTGCATACCTACAACGCCATGCGTCCGTTTACGCATCGCGATCCCGGCATACTGGGCGCGATCATGACCGATCCGGAAGTGACGGCGGAGATCATTGCCGATGGCGTCCACGTAGCGGTCGCGGCGATCCAGGTGCTGATTGGCGCCAAGGGCTTTGATTCGATTGTGCTCGTGAGCGACGGAATCGCCGCTACCGGCATGCCTGACGGCTCCTATCGGCTGGGAAATTTCGAAGTGAATGTTCGCGGGGGCGTGGCGCGCAACGCGGAAGGCAAGCTCGCCGGAAGTACGCTGACCCTCGATCGCGCGATTAGGAATGCGGTTGCGTACGGCGTCCCGCTGCCCGAAGCAGTGCGGATGGCCACGGTGCTGCCCGCGAGACGCCTGGGGCTCGCTGGCAAGAAGGGTGTGATTGCTCCGGGGGCCGACGCCGATATCGTTGCGCTGACGCCGGACTTGCGGGTTGCGGCTGTAATGACGCGAGGCGCGGGATTAGCTTAGGGTGCTGCTGGAAGCGGGTTCTAGCTTGCGGGAGTGGGATTGAGCGGGATTTTCAGTTCGTCCGACAACTGGTAAGGATCAAAGGGGCTGGAGGCAAAGTAGCGGCCCGCCACTTCGATCGTAGGAATTTTCCGCAGGCCGTTGTTCACGCGAATGACCAGTTCTTCCGCTTCGGGGACTTCGTCGATATTCACTTCTTTGAAGGGGACTTTCCGCTCACGCAGGAACTGCTTGGCGCGGCGGCAATCCCCACACCATTGAGTCCCGTAGATGGTGATTTCGTCCATGGCTAGCCCGGTTCTGGAAAGCGCTTCATTCGATGCTTGCGGCGGGCGGCTCGATTCGGGAGGGAACCCCGCTCGAAAGACGCCTTGGGGCCCGCGGCGCTACTCGTGCGCGTCCGCGGCGCCCGTCTTGGAAGCGGCCTGCAAGCGCACTATGGCTCGTTTGAGGGCGAAACTCGCGCGGTCCCAGTCCGCATCGCGCGCGTCGGTTTTGGCCACTTCCGCTTTGGCTCGTTCGAGAGCGGCCTTCGTCCGCGGCACGTCGATTTCCTCGGCGCGTTCGGAGAGTTCGGCCAGCACGATCACGCGGTCCGGAAGCACCTCGGCATAGCCATCGATCACGGTGAGGTAGCGCGTCTCGGAATCGCTACGGTAGCTGAGTACACCGATGCCCAGCTCGGTGATGAGTGGGGCGTGCCCCGGCAAAATCCCTAGGTAGCCTTCCTTGCCGGGAATTTCGACCGACTTCACGGTCTGGTGCAGCACGTGGCGTTCGGGCGTGACCACTTCGAGTTCGATGCTCTCGGGTAACATTCGCTGGGTCCTGAAATCCTTCGCGCGCTAGGCGGTCGCGGACATCTTTTCGGCTTTTTCCCGCGCCTCTTCGATTGTGCCCACCATGTAGAACGCCTGCTCGGGAAGATCGTCGTGCTTGCCTTCTACGATTTCCTTGAACCCGCGGACGGTGTCTTCGATCTTCACGTATTTGCCCTCAATGCCGGTAAACTGCGCGGCAACGAAGAACGGCTGCGAGAGGAACTTTTCGATTTTGCGGGCGCGCGCCACAGTCTGCTTGTCGTCGTCGGAAAGCTCCTCGATTCCGAGGATGGCGATGATGTCTTGGAGTTCCTTGTAGCGCTGCAGAACCGACTTCACACTGCGCGCGACCGTGTAGTGATCCTGCCCGAGAATGCGCGGGTCCAGAATGCGCGAGAAGCTGGCCAGCGGGTCGACGGCGGGATAAATGCCGCGTTCCACGATCTGGCGGCTGAGGTTCGTCGTGGCGTCGAGGTGCGTAAACGTCGCGGCGGGAGCCGGATCCGTGTAATCGTCGGCAGGCACGTAAATCGCCTGCACCGAGGTGATCGATCCGCTTTTGGTGGAGGTGATGCGCTCCTGAAGCTCGCCGATTTCAGTGTTGAGGTTCGGCTGATATCCCACGGCGGAGGGCATGCGGCCGAGCAGCGCCGACACTTCCGACCCGGCCTGAACGAACCGGAAGATGTTATCGATGAAGAGCAGCACGTCGAGGTGTTCTTCATCACGGAAATATTCAGCGACGGTCAGCCCTGTCAATCCGACGCGAAGGCGCGCGCCGGGCGGCTCAGTCATCTGTCCATAGATGAGCGCGCAACGGGACTTCTCGGAGTTACCCGGAACCACGACGCCCGACTCCTGCATTTCGAGCCAGAGGTCGTTCCCTTCGCGCGTGCGCTCGCCCACGCCCGCAAACACGGACACGCCGCCGTGCTTCATGGCGACGTTGTGAATCAATTCCTGAATCAGCACCGTCTTGCCGACGCCCGCGCCGCCGAACAGGCCGATCTTGCCACCCTTGAGATAGGGCTCGATGAGGTCGACCACCTTGATGCCGGTCTCGAACATTTCCAGCGTGGTGGACTGGTCTTCCAGAGACGGCGCCGGGCGGTGGATCGGGTAGCGCTTGGTCGCCTTCACTTCGCCGAGATTGTCGACAGGCTCGCCCAGGACGTTCAACACGCGGCCCAGGGTGCCGCGTCCCACGGGCACAGAAATCGGCTCGCCGAGATCCTCCGCCTTCATGCCGCGAACCAGGCCTTCGGTAGGCTTCATGGCGACGCAGCGCACGCGGCTCTCGCCCAGGTGCTGCTCGACCTCCGCCACGATATCCATCGGTTCGGGGACGTCAAATCCCTCGCTGGTGATGCGCACCGCGTTGTGAATGAGCGGAAGGTGGCCTTCGTCAAATTGAACGTCGACAACGGGGCCGATCACTTCGATCAGGCGGCCCACTCTGTGCTGATCTGCCATTCTTTTCTCCCCTATCCTTGGCGCCTAAGAAACCGCCGAAGCGGCGCCGCTGACGATTTCAATCAATTCCTTGGTGATCGCTGCCTGACGGATCTTGTTCATCTGCAGCGTGAGCTTGTCGATAAGTTCGGACGCGTTCCGCGTGGCCGAATCCATGGCCGTCATGCGGGCGGCGTGCTCGGCAGCGGAAGACTCCAGTAAAACGCGGAAAATTTCCGATTCCAGATAGCGCGGGACAAGCCCGTTGAAAATCTCTTCCACCGGCTCTTCGTAAATATAATCGACCAGCGAAGACTTTCCGGAAGCAGACAGATCCTGCGGCAGAGAATCGCCGTGACTGTCGCGCGCGGGTTCGGATTGCTCGGTGAGGATTCCGGGGTCGATGGGTAACAGCTTCTCCGAACGCAGATTCTGGATCATTACATTCTTGAATTCGTTATAGACGGCGTAGACGGCGTCCACTTCCTTCTTTGCGTAAAGGTCCGCGATGAGCGCCGCTATATCTTTGGCGACGGAGAAGTCCACGCGGCTCGACACGCCGAGATATTCGCCAGCGAACTTGAAACCCCGTTTCCGCAGCGTATCTCGGCCCTTCTTGCCGACCACGATCACATCCTTTTTCGATGCCGTGCTCTCACGCAGAAACGTGGTTGCCCGGCGCAGGACGTTGGTGTTAAACGCACCGGCCAGGCTGCGGTCGCCCGTGAGCACGACCACCAGGACCTTTTCCTCGGGACGACGTTCGAGCAGCGGATGAGCGGCGGTGTCGATGCGGGCGGCGGCCGAACGCAACACGCGCAAAATCTCACGCGCGTAGGGACGCGCAGCAAACACACCTTCCTGGGCGCGGCGGAGCTTTGCCGCCGCCACAAACTTCATGGCTCGGGTGATCTGCTGCGTGCTCTTCACCGAGCGGATGCGGCGCCGATAATCGAGAAGTGTAGGCATTCAGTACTCGTCGCTCCAGCTAGCGCGCAACCGCCGCTTCGGGCTTGCCCGTGGTGGCCTTGAAGCGCTCTTTGAAGGCTTCGAGGGCTTTGGTGGTCTCCGCGCGCAGGGCGTCGTCAAACGCCTTCTTTTCTCGAAGTGTCTTCAGAATCCCGGGGTAATTCGTTTCGATAAAGGGATACAACTCCCGTTCGAAGCGGCCGCAGTCCGACACTTCAATGTCGTCCAGGAAACGATTCGCGCCGGCAAAAATGATCAGCACCTGCTTTTCAACCGGCAGCGGCTGGTACTGATCCTGCTTCAGAATCTCGACCAGGCGCTGTCCGCGAGCCAGCTGGGCCTGCGTGGCCTTGTCCAACTGCTCGGAACCAAACTGCGCGAAAGCGGCGAGCTCGCGGTATTGGGCGAGGTCGAGACGCAGCGTACCGGCCACCTGGCGCATCGCCTTGATCTGCGCGTTGCCGCCGACGCGGCTTACGGAAAGTCCCACGTTGACGGCGGGACGGATGCCGCTGTTGAACAAGTCCGCTTCGAGGTAGATCTGCCCGTCGGTAATCGAGATCACGTTGGTAGGAATGTAGGCCGAGACGTCGCCCGCCTGCGTTTCAATCACCGGAAGCGCCGTAAGCGAACCGGCTCCCAACTCGTCGTTCAACTTCGCGGCGCGCTCGAGCAAACGCGAGTGCAGGAAGAAAACGTCTCCCGGGTATGCCTCGCGGCCGGGCGGGCGGCGCAGCAGCAGCGAAATTTCGCGGTAGGACTGCGCGTGCTTCGAAAGATCGTCGTAGAAGCACACGGCGTGGCGCTTGGAATCGCGGAAGTATTCGCCGATCGCGCAAGCGGCGAACGGAGCGATGTACTGCATGGTGGCAGGCTCGGTGGCGGATGCCACGACCACCACGGTGTAATCCATCGCGCCTTGCTCCGTGAGCGTCTTGATCACTTGCGCCACGGTGGACCGCTTCTGCCCGATCGCGCAGTAGATACAAATCATGTCGCCGCCGCGCTGGTTCAGAATCGTATCGAGGATGATGGCGGTTTTGCCGGTCTGACGGTCGCCGATGATCAACTCGCGCTGTCCGCGGCCGATCGGAATCATCGCGTCGATGGGCTTGATACCCGTTTGCAGAGGTTCACGCACCGGCTGGCGCGCGATCACGCCCGGGGCGATGCGCTCGAGCGGGTTGCGCTGGTCTGTCTGCACGGGACCCTTGCCATCGAGCGGCTGCCCGAGGGGATTTACCACCCGTCCGATGAGCGCATCTCCGACCGGAACGGACATAATCTTGTTCGAACGCTTGACGGTGTCGCCCTCGCGAATTTCGGTGTAGTCGCCGAGCAGCACGGTGCCGACCTGGTCTTCTTCGAGGTTCAGCGCGATGCCGAAAACATCGTGCGGGAACAGCAGCATCTCGCCCGACATGCAGCGGTCAAGCCCGTGAATACGGGCAATGCCATCACCCACGGAGATGACCGAGCCCACTTCCTCCACCGCGACCGTCTGCTCGTAGTTTTCGATCTGCTCTCGCAGGATCTGTGTAATCTCGTCCGCTTTGATGTTCGCCATCCGTTGCTCCTATTCCGTTTCGAGCTGCTCGCGCAGCCGGTTCAATTGCTCGCGCACCGAGCCGTCGTAGACGGTCGAGCCGACGCGCACAACGGCCCCGCCCAGCAGCGACTTGTCTTCATGGAACCGCGCCTCGATCTTCTTGCCTGTCTGCTTTTCGAGGGCGGAGGTGAGCTGCCGCTTTTCGTCGGCATTCAGGGCGCGCGCCGAAGTGACTTCCGCCTCGGCGATTCCCAGGCGAGAGTTCAATTCCTCCGCGAAGGCCCCCTGAATCTCGCGAAGCAGGTCGGTGCGGTGATGTTCCACGATAAAATAAATGAAATTACGCGCGGCCGGATCCAGGTCCATTTTTTCCGAAATCTTTTCGACCACGCGGTGCTTCTGTTCGGGACCAACCGCCGGCGTCTCCAGAAAATTCCTGAGATCCGCCGAAGAATAAAAGGCTTCGACGAAAGCCGTGAAATCGGCCTTCACGCGGTCCGCCTTGATCTGTTCGAGGGCGACGTCGGCCAGGGCCGAAGCGTAGCGCCGCGCAACCGCTTCGTTCAATTCGCGCTCCTCTGGAGTTCCGCCACGAAGGTATGGAAGAGAGTCGCCTGGGCCTCGGGAGTGATCTCGGTGGTAAGCAGAGCTTCCGCGCGGTCGACGGCAAGCCGGGCGGCGAACGCCTTCAACTCAAGCTGCGCGGCGCGCTGAGCCGCCTTTATTTCGGCCTGGGCCGCGCGTTCGATGACTTCGGCCTCCTGGCGCGCCAGGGCCCGCAGGCGCGCAGCTTCCGCCTCGGCGTCGCGCTTGGCGTCGATGCGAATGCGCGCAACTTCCTGTTCGATCCCGGCAAGCTTGGCCTGCACCTCGGCGCGCTGCCTTTCGGCTGCCTCGCGAGCGCGAGCCCCCTCCGCAATTTTCTGGGCGATTTCTTCCGATCGCGCACGCAAGGCCGGCGCCGCCACCTTTGTGAAGAAATAGACGATGGCGGCGAAAACGATCGCGAAATTGATCCAGCGGAAGATCCAACCCGCGGGCGAATCTTCGGGTTTGGGAGCGGTTTCCTCGGCCAGGGCAGGTCCCGCAATCAGCAGAAAGGAAAAGCCGCAGGAAAGCCACGTTTGCCAGCGGAGAAGCATGCGAATCTTCGAAGAATTCACTGGCGCAGCCCTTCGGGAGCCGCGGGGCGCCGATCCAAAATCATCCGGGTAATTTCGCCCGCAAGGGCAGGGGTTTGCTTCTCGATTTCCGCGCGCGCCGCAGCCGAATCGGCGGCGATCTTCTTCTTAGCCGCACTTACTTCATCCTGTGACCGGGTGCGCATTGCCTTGAGCAGTTGAGCGCGCTCGTCGAGCACCACTTGCCGGGTGTCTTCCTGTTCCCTATAGACTTCGGCACGCGCGCTGCGGAGAGCCTGGGTGTAGGTGTCGAGTTCCTGTTTGGCGGCGGCTTCCACGGATGCCGCTTCGGTGCGAGCGCCTTCGATCAAACGGGTGCGCTCGGCCATGGCTTTCTGAATCGGAGTAAAGAAAGCCCAGCGCAAAAACAGAAAAAAGAAAAGAAAAATGATTACGGTAGGCACAGCTCCGAGGAACAATTCACCAAGCTGGTGGGCGATTTGCATCGACAAATTGGTGGTGCGGCAGCGCTCCTGGTTATTTGTATTGGGTCCGGCGGGCTGTCACCCGAACCGGGGCTATCTAGGACGAACAGAGCAAGAGATTATGTCATCGACTCGAAATGGCGTCAACAAATACAACCCCATGAAACAAAAATAACGCGGTAAGCGAGCGCTATGCGGGCGTTGGTTGTCACGTTTTGCAACGTTTTGTAACGGGCCAGATACTCAGGCTGGCAGCGGAAGCCCTTCTTCAGGTAGAATGTCGGTGGCTTTACGGATCGGATCGCACATCGAATGCTAACTCATATTCAAGGTATGACTAACGGCGCAAAGACCTTAGTGCGCGTTCGCCCGCGCGGCTTCTGCGCCGGCGTGGTGCGGGCAGTAGACATCGTGGAGCTGGCGCTGGAGGCCTACGGCCGGCCGGTCTACGTGCATCATGAGATCGTCCACAACCGCTATGTGGTGGATCAGTTGCGGCGTCGCGGCGCGATTTTCGTCGAGTCAATCGGCGAAGTGCCGGTGGGCGCCGTTCTCGTATTCAGCGCTCATGGCGTGCCTCCGCGCGTCCGCACCGAAGCACAGGAGCGCAACCTGCGCGTGATCGACGCCACTTGCCCTCTGGTAACGAAAGTTCACCTGGAAGCCCTCAAGTTTGCTCGCGAGGGACGCACGCTGATTCTGATCGGCCACCGCGATCACCAGGAGATTATTGGCACGTCAGGAGAAGCGCCCGAAAAAACGATCGTAGTCGGCAGCGTCGAGGAAGTGGACGAATTGGTCGTGCCCGATCCTGACAGGCTCGCGTTTCTGACGCAAACAACGCTATCCCTTTACGATACGCAGGAGATTGTGGCTCGCCTGCGCCAGCGGTTCCCGACGATTGTTGGCCCGGCGTCCGACGATATCTGCTACGCCACGCAAAACCGGCAGGAAGCCGTGGAAGCGCTCACGCGCGAGGTGGAATTGATCCTGGTTGTCGGGTCGGCGAACAGTTCGAACTCCAATCGCCTCGTCGAAGTGGCTCAACGCGCGGGTGTTCCAGCGCGCCTGATCGAAGACGGGAACGACATCGATGCGTCCTGGGTGGAGGGAGTCAAGACGCTTGGGCTTACCGCCGGCGCATCCGCTCCGGAGATCCTCGTCGAGCAAGTAAGCCAGCGGCTTTCCGGATTTGGCTTTACGAATCACCGCGATCTGGACCTGATTCGCGAAGATGTTCGATTCACTCTGCCGCCGGAACTTGCGGCCAAGCAGAACGAAGGCCGGGCCGCATCGTAGGGCAGCCCGGGGCTAACGCAACGAATACAAGGAGCGCGTGAGTGGCGGCCAAGATCGTCCGCCAGCCAAATAGAATCGCTTTATTAGGCGCACCCACCAGTGCGGCGGCCTTGTCGCCGGGCCACGAAGCAGCACCTGCCGCTCTACGCGCCGCGGGCCTTGCGGGAAGACTTCAATCCATCGGTTATCAAGTTACCGACCTCGGCGACGATCCTGTTCATATTTCCAAACCCGACTCTGAAAGCCCTCGAGCCCGAAACCTTTCCGGCGTGATTGCTTCGCTGGAGGCGCTCAAGCCCCGCGTGGAACAAGCCGTCAAGATGGGAGCGCTACCGGTGATTCTGGGGGGCGACTGTTCGATTGCACTGGCGGTGGTGGCCGGCGCGCGCCGCTATTTCCGCAACGTAGGCCTGCTCTACATGGACCGCGACGCCGATCTGAATACACCTGCTACGACGCCCTCCGGCTGTCTCGACGGCATGGTGGTATCCCACCTGACCGGACGCGGAGCTGCCGAGCTGGTGCGTTTCTGGGGAGAGCCGCCTCTGGTGCGTGAGCCTGACCTGGCCTTGTTTGGCGTTGCACGCCTTGACCCTCCCGAAGAGGAAGCGCTGAGCCGCTCGCCATTGCGCCGCTATCTCGCCGCCGACGTGCTGCGAATGGGCCCCGCCGCCGCAGCGGAGCTCGCCGTGGAGCGCATTCATGGGACGAGCTCGGAATTCGTGCTGCACTTCGATGTGGACGTAATCGCCGATTTCCAGGCGACCAATTATCCTGGCTCTTCCGGATTGACCTTGGAAGATGTGCGCGCCGCGCTAGAGGTGTTTGCTCGCCAGAAGCATCTGGCTGCCATTGAAGTGACCGCTTACAATCCCGGGAAAGATCCCGATGGAAGGGGAGCGAAGCTCATTCTCGATCTGCTAGTCGGCATCCTGGAGGTCCGTCTCGCCGCCCTGCAGGGCTCCGCCGCTCCGAGCCAAGGTGGCACCGAAAACGCGGCGCAGATTTCGCCCACACCTGCGGAGCCAGCCGTTTCTGTTCCCACCGCACCCGGTGAGGCTTGGTCTTCCGACTCTCTCGATGAACCACCGGTGGACGGCGGTCCGACCGTGATGGAAAAGGCAGACGAATCCGGCTCCTGATCTGTCTCCCCAACGAGCCAACTCGCGAACCTTGAAACCCAAAAAACAGAACTCCAAGCCGCAGCCCGAATTGATTATCTTCGACGTCGACGGCGTATTGGTGGACGTGCGCGGCTCCTTCCACCGCACCACGCTCGAGACCGTGAAGTTTTTCACGTCCAAGCGCGTGACCGGCGCAGAGTTGCAGAAGTGGAAAAATCAGTCGGGCTTTAACGACGATTGGAAGCTCTCGACTGCATGGGTGCAATCGCTCGGCGGGAAATTCGAGTACGAGGAAGTGAAGCGCAAGTTCGTCGAATTCTATTGGGGCGACGAAGGCTCGGGAAACGTGTCCCGGGAAAAATGGCTTTTGCCGAGAGCTCACCTTGCCAGGCTGGCGAAGCGGGCCGAACTGTCCATCTTTACCGGACGGACCCGGAAGGAACTCGACCATACACTGGAGCGATGCCGCGTCCGCGCATATTTCAGGACCATCGTGACCGTCGAAGACGTGACACACCCGAAGCCCTCCCCCGAAGGATTGCTCAAAATTCTAAATGGGCGCGATCCGCAATCGGCGATCTATGTAGGCGATATCGTTGACGACGCATTGGCGTCGCAATCCGCGAAGGTTCCCTTCCTCGGCATCGCTTTTGGAAGCGGCGAGGCGCGGCGCCGGCGTAGCGACCTCCTGCTCAAATTGGGCGCACAAGCCGTTCTGCCGGATGTAACCAGATTGGAAAGGTGGCTGAAACGCTGGCTGAAAAACCCCCGCCGCAGCTGAACTTACGGGCCGCCGGTAGCCCAATGAGGCAGTTGCACCTACGACACTAGTACCATTGTCTGAGATGGCCTATCCCCCCAAAATTTTGAAGACGCGGCTCGGCCGCCTCCAACATGTCGACTACTGTCAACACACGCCACGCTTCAGCTCGCGCCTTCGTGCGAAGTTTGAACATCCTGCTTAAGTTCGCCCGTATGTACGATTTCGGGCACCCGCGCACGGCCAAGCAATACGAAACGGCTTGGAGTGAATTACGCACCGCTCTCGGCTCGGATAACGAGGCCGGCTTGTTGCTGGGCGTATCCGGCGAGCAGCTTCTTCTCGACGGAACGCCGCTGGAATCCGCGGCTGCTGAAAAGGGCTTTGCGCGCATGCTCTCCGGCGCGGGGATCGCCAGCATCCACTTTTCGCCCAACGTCACACAGACAAGTCTGGCACGCCTCGTAAAGGGCTTTCCCACCAACACCAGCACGAAGCCCGTGCAACTCGCCGAGCAGCTCAAAGGCGCTCTTCAGGGTGACCCTTCCATTCACGTGAATGAAGTCTGCTTTGTCCCCGCCGATTCAGCGGTGGCCAAATCGACCGTTGCGGCTCAGCTGGCCGCGCGCACGATCGGAATGAGCACCGAGCAGCAGGATGCCCTCTTCAACAGCCCCGAAAAGCTTCTGCAATTGATCGTGGCGGCAGAAGGGAACAAGGGTTCGAGCGGAGGGTCGGGAACTGGCGTAGGCGGTAGTAGCGATGGCGATGGAGGTGGCAGCGCCGACGGGGAGGCTGGCGGCCCGGGCGAAAGCGGTGGCGCAGCAGAGAGTGGGCCAGCAACCAGCCGCTGGGGAAACGCCACCACGGGGATCCGCGGAAGCCGTTCCGCTCGCGGGGGCGCGGGTTCGATGGCGGTTGAAACGGGGTTGATGACGCTTCAGGAAGACGAACTTCAGGGAATTCTCCAGGTGCTCGCGCAGGTGGCGCGGACCAGCGAAAATTCCAAAGACCGATTGGATCCAGGTGCGTTTCAATCTCGTCTCTCCACGCTGCCTCGCCGCGCACGCTTTACCGTAAGCCAGGCGTTGTCCGCGCTCGCCGCGCAAGCCCCCAGCGAAACGTCGGACAAGCCGACGCTGCTGAAGCTCGCCGAGCATATTGCCGTGCGCTTCGCTTTGGAAAGCTACGAGCGGGGCGATGCGAAGGTCAACACGGTCCGGCAGATGCTTGAGGAAATGAGCACCGAGCTGGACGGCCTGCGAAAGATTCTCGGCGTCTACGAAGAAAAAATGACGCGGGCGGGCATCGCGGTGCCGTCCCACGTGGACCTGCTGGCGCAACAGTTCTGGGCCCACATACCCGAGGAAAAGCAAAGGGCGGCTCTCGAATCCGAGGACGCCTGGTGCGTTCCTCCCTCGAAGGCCCGGGAGTGCATCGAGAAGCTCGCCGCAAATGGCCAAAACGAAGTCGTCGAGAAGATCCTTCGCAACTACGTGACCGGAATCAACAAGCAATCGGCGGAAATACGCCGCCAGGCCGCGATGGGACTCGCGGAGCTGGCCCCCTTCTACGCGAACGCCGACGAAAAATTCTTCGTGGAAACCATTCGCCAGATTGGCGTTCAACTCGCCGAGGAGCGCGACTCCGAATTGCAAAGCCTGGTGGGCGCGGCCTTCGTCCGCATGTCGCAGGAGGCAACTACCAAGCGCGTCTTTCGCGCGATTCAGCGATCCGTCGAAGTGGTCGATTACGTGGAATCCGAGCGGCCCGGCGTGGGGAAAAACCTGCGGCCCAGGATCGCGGTGGAAAGCCGGTTGCCGGAATTTATCGAGGAGGCGCTTCGAACTCGCGACATCCCGTCCGGCCTCAGGGACTTGCTTCGCCGCATGCCCGGGCCGGCCGCCGACAATATCGCAGGCCGCTTCAGCCGCGTGGGATTCCGCGAGGATTGCGAGCTGCTTGTCTCGATGATGCAGGTTCTCGGCCCGCAAGGATTGGAGCACCTGCATGCAAAGCTGCTGCACGGATCTCCGCACGATGCCACCGACACGGTAGGGATCCTGGCCCGGCTGGATATCGAGACGCTGGAGCGAGTGCTTCCGGACCGGATGAAGGAATGGAAGCGCACCGCCCACGATCGCATCGTGAGACAGATTTCCGCCAGCGGAGCCACGGGCCGCGGCCGGCTTCTGCTGGGATTGTTCGACGAGCTCGACGCGTTGATTCGCCCGTTGGCGGTGGATGAAATCGGCATCTCGGGCGAGATGTCCGCCGATACACTCCTGCTTCGCATCGCCGAAGGGAATCTGCCGAAGGGTGGAACGGATTACCTCCGCCTCAAGGCGATTGAGGCGTTAGGTCGTCTGCGAACGAGCGGTGCCGCGGATATCTTGAGAAAAGTGGCCGAGACGAGGAAGACGTGGCGCTGGGCTTTCCCCTCCGAGCTTCGCCTGGTGGCCGCCCAAGCGATGCAGAAAATCGACCCCGATTGGGTGCGCCAATTCGTCCCGAAGAGCGGGCTAACCGACTCCGAGCTTGCCATTGAGGTGCTCGACGTGGATCCGACCTCCTCGGCCCTTCGCCAGCGCCGTTATCCGCGACTGAGGCTCGAGCAGCCGATGTCGGCGACCACCACAAACCTGCGGGAAAATTTCCGCGTGGAGATTCCCGAGATGACCCTGGGCGGCGGCGTTGCGATTTGCGAACAAAGCCTCTACCCCGGCAGCGTCGTGGATCTGAAACTCACCGCAGCGCAGAAAGCCATCAAGGCTCAGACCATCGTTCGCGACGCGAATACGCAAGCGCGCGCGTTTGAAGTGGTCGATATCGACCTTGAGGAACGCGCGAAATTGCGCAGGTTGCTCATCCAGCTGGGGAACGCGCAAAAAGAAACGACTTCGCAGGAGCGCAGCCGCGGTCCGCGGACGATTCTTACGAACCAGTCTTAGTGCCCAGGGCCACTTATTCTTCCCGGGCTCAAAGCCTCCGCGGCCTATCTTCAGCCCCCTCTCGCTTCACCGATTCGCAGCTATGCGAGCAGCTGTTCTTCCACAAAGCAGGGATGCGTGAACGCCTGTTGAAACCTGCTCATCCGCTCGAAATTCCACTTGTGCATCCGGTTTCCGGCCCAGCCGTAGTGAACATCCGGCTTGTGGCCGGTCATTTCGATTCGGATGGATGTTCGCGGCTGATTGTTATCCGCGGGCTGAATCCAGAAAGGCCCTTTGCTGAGGCCTCTTCTGCAGACGGCGGTAATGCTCCCCTTATCGCCGGTCAATGTCGCCCACTTGTTCCGCGCACACAGGCGCTCCACCTCGTGATCGTCGAGCCGGCGAGGCTCGACTTGGAGACCCAACGCATTCATCAGGTGGGGCCGGAAACCAGCGTAAAGATGCGAGCCCGGGATGTAGACGAGCGGCCCCCGCGTGCGATCGACGGGCACCAGATCAATTAAAATCTCGAGCGAATCCGAGTCGTGACTGTCCTGGCGGAATTTGCACGGCTGCGCGCCCCCGCCCGGCAAATATCGCACAATCCCCACTCGATAAACCGGCGGAATATGCCTGTAGAAATGGGCCACCACTTTCAGAACGCTCTCATGGAAGGCAATGTCGAGAACCTCCGAGACGCGCACGAGCGGATCTTCCAGTTCGATCGCGGTTTCGCTGGACGCCGATTGCCCCGGCGGGTGGCTCATGTTACGGAACATGGCGTCGACCTTATTGTGGATGTGATCGATTAGCCCTTTGGAAAAGAAACCCGGCGCGGAGGCGTATCCCCACATCAGCAGGGACTCGAGTTGCTGCTCTTCGAATTCGTCCAGGGGGAATAACTGCGGACTTCTCCGGAATCCTCTGCCTCCCGGTGGGGAGGCATTTGCTTCAGGTGCACGAGTTTCTAGCCGAGTGGCTTGCTCCCTGAACGACATTCGCATTTGAGTAGACTCCGCACGTGCGTTTAGTAGACAGCAAGGGTGTGGGCGTCAGCACCCACTGGGGCGTGGCTCGCTTTGGAAACAACAAACGAATCGCCGCAGCCACTCGGTCTCTGTAAGGGCCTGATCGTCCAGCCCCGAAAATCTAAGGGAAAAACCTCTTCACCTTCGACAGCAAGCTTTGGGGAACAAACACCATGTCCCCGGCCCGAACCTCAGCGTCGTCTTCCAAATCGCGCCCGCGGAGGAACTCCCTCAGGTCGAGCGGCTTCACTTCATACCAGTCGTTGCTCGCGCGCCGAAAAAGCAAAAGGTGGGAATAGCTGGCCGTCTCCTTCAAGCCGCCGGCAGACGCCAACGCTTCGGTGATGGACGTGTGCCCGCGCAAATCATATTTCCCCGGCCGGCTGACAGCTCCCAAGACGACGAAGAAAGGCCTGTTGAATTCCTTGAGTTCGACCGTGACGGCCGGATCCTGGAGGGTCTTCGAATACTCCAGTTCAATCGCTTCTGCCAGTTCCGGCGTGGTGAGTCCTTCCGCGCGCATACTCACGGCGCCGGCCAGCGTGACGAAGCCGCCGGGCTCGACGCTCACCGTTTGATTAAATTCCGGAGCGTGCGGAAATTTCAGCGAGACGACGTCGCTCACACAAAGGCGGTAGCGCGAGTTCGAGGAGAGCAAGTCCGCCTGATAGGCGTCGCCGACCTCGACGGCGTGCCGAAGATTGGATGGAAGGGAAGGCTTCACGTCCGCCACTGCATACTGTCTTTGCGCCTTGGCGGGAATCGCGACGCCTAAGAAAAAAAACAGAACGATAAAGAACGGAAAATGATGCCCGCCCGTTTTGCTCTTCCCGGTTTCGCTTTCCATCGTCATCTGCGCTCTTTTCCGAATGTTCTCCGCGTGAACTTGTCAGGCACCAAAAGAAGTTACCCGTTGGTTCGCCACAGAAAAACCGCCTGCGTCGCCATGACCGCCGCCTGGTTCGACTCTCACCACCCGCCCCTCGGTCTGCACCCGGAGAGCTCTTGGCGCAGCGCCCGAAAGCGGGATAACGATGTTCATGGCGACCAGCGTTCCCCTCGGAGGTCTCACCGCACCGACGATGTAAGCGCCCTTCGTACTGATGTCGCGCGTGCGCCCCAAGCCATGGCGGCTGACGCCTTTTTCGTCCATCCAGCAGAATTCGACGCGGGCCTGCAACTCATACCGCACCGCCAGCCGCTGGTTGCGTGCCCGCACGCCTGCCTTCGGGCGCGCAAGCACCTTTCGAAGTTCCTCGATCTGGTTCGGCGATATGCTGTGCGTCGTCATCGGGAGCAGGGCGAGTAAGCTACGCCGCAAACGATTTACGCACAAGTGGCCGAATGTCTGGGAGAAAGGTTGTCCTGCCGTTGGGAGCGTTTACGGTCAAAAAAGAAGCTTCAAAAAACATTCCGGCTTTTCGCAAGGATCATTCCCGGAAGCTGCAGGAGACTCAAATCGGGGCTGCTCGATAGAGTCTTTTGTCCCACGGCAGCTAGGTACGAATGTACCTTGGCGGATGGCATGCCGTGAATCGATCCTGGGAACCTCGCGTTGGAATCAGAGACCTTACCGCTCAGCCCGGCGCGTCACGTTCGCTTTAACCGGCCACGCTTTGCAGCGTTTCGCGACGAGCCGCGGCAGTCTTTTTTGCCGATTGCTATTGCGGAATGATTCACCAGGCCGGATATTAAACTATTGGATATATGTTTTTTATTGCAATTGCCTCGGCCCGCTTTTATGATGGGGCTCCCTTCCAGACTCCTAAGCTGCCCGAGGCTACCTATGCAAAAGGCGCAGCAGTTGCGGAGCTCTGTCGTCAACATACTCATTGCCGAAGCAAATCACATGAATTGCCAATTGGTCGAGAATGCCTTTCGCCCAAGGCGCAATCGTTTGGTTGTCGTCGGCGCGGTGGTGAGTTCAGACCAAGCCCTCGCATTGCTCAAAGAAAGCGAGCCCGATGTCGCGATTATCAGCGCTCAGTTGAAAGAAGGACCGCTGGAAGGCTATCAGGTGTTGCGGGAACTTCGCTCCCGGGGCTCTCGGACCCGTGCGATCATGCTGCTCGATTCGAGGGAACGCTCAGTCGTCATCGACGCGTTCCGGGCGGGTGCCCGCGGGGTAATCTTCCGCGACGAGCCTCTTAAAATGCTCGGCAAGTGCATCCACGCAGTGCATCGCGGACAGGTGTGGGTGAACAGCGAGCATCTGGGCTACCTGCTCGAAGCCCTGGGCCAAGCAGCCCCGTCGCGCCTGCTGCAATCGCGCCTCAAAGAACATCTCTCGAAGCGGGAAGAGGATGTCGTGCGCCTGGTGGCCGAGGGTCTTTCGAACAAGGAAGTTTCAGAAAACCTGGGACTCAGCGAGCACACCATCCGCAACTATCTTTTCCGCGTGTTTGACAAGCTCGGCGTGTCCACTCGCGTCGAGCTTGTCCTCTACTGCCTTCAGGAAAGGCGGTCCAGCCCATCGGGCAACAACCACGGAAAGTGACCGCCGGTTGCTTACTTCGCGGCTGGCACGGGCCTGGGGACATGCAATGTCATCAGGACCAGCGTGCCATCAATCGCGCTGAACCAGTGCGCCGTGCCCTCCGGAACGAGCATGAAGTCCCCTTTGGAGACGTGCTGCGAATTACCGCCTTCGATGCCGGTGCCGCTCAGATTCGCGGGATTCGTGCGCTTCTCGTCGACGAGCTTGCCGCCGGTTACCATCGTCGCGCTTCCGTCAATCACGTACATGAACTCAGCTTCGCGCTCGTGGATTGCCGCTGGGCCTATCGAGGCGCGATATTCCAGGTGGGCGCCGTAGGGTGCCAGCTGCAGGATGCTCTCCATCACGTTCGCCTGCCCGTCTTTCCGTTCGCTCTTGGCCTTGGCGATGAGCCCGGTTACGTCCGAAGCGGAGCTGAAAAGCTTGGTGGGCGGTTCAGCTGGCGGTGCTTGCTGGGCTCGAACTGCCGTGGCCATCAATATCAAGGCGAGTGTCATTCCGATTGCGCGCATTAAATCCTCCTCGATTTGCGTTTCGCCCTTTCCGGGCGACGGAATCCTACCACATCCGGCCCTGCTTCTCGTTTCCTTACGCGGCGCGCTAGAATAGCCCGATGCGCATCCGCGTGCTTTTTTTCGGACAGCTCAAGGACATCGTTGGTATCGCCCAGGAGGAAGCCGAACTCTCCGAGGGCGCTCGCGTCGAAGACCTCTTTGAACGTTATGGCCGCCGCTTTCCGAAGCTAGCGGAATTTCGCCCGTCGATCGCGGCATCCGTGAACCAGGAGTATGCCGGTTGGAGCGTGCCGCTGGCCGCCGGCGACGAGGTCGCTTTCCTGCCGCCTGTCAGCGGAGGGCAGAACCAAACGGCTGTCAGCGGCGACATTTTCCAGCTGGTTCGCGAACGTATCGATTCGCATCGGATCGCCGAAAACTTGAAGGCCCCGGTGGACGGCGCACTCGTAGTATTTGATGGATTCGTGCGCAATAGTTTCAAGGGTCAGCCAACCGAATATCTTGTGTATGAGGCCTACGAACCAATGGCCTACGCCAAGATGCGCGAAATCGGGGCGCAGATTCACGAGAAATTTCCCATTCACCGCCTTGCCATCGTTCACCGCCTGGGCCGCCTTGAGATTGGAGAGACCAGCGTGCTGATTGCCGTCAGCTCGCCGCACCGCGCGGCCGCGTTTGACGCCTGCCGCTATGGGATCGACACGCTCAAGCGCACCGTTCCCATCTGGAAGAAAGAACACTTCGTCGGCGGAGCGGTATG